>Ga0207827_100039_pt1 | contig 162429 bp, 157 predicted proteins | sample CeladaPassaB1F02_FD_187479 | JGI IMG/M metagenome (GOLD analysis project Ga0207827, IMG submission 187479) | Cellulose-adapted microbial communities from the Joint BioEnergy Institute, USA - Passage B1F02 (SPAdes) (version 2) | ecosystem: Engineered > Bioreactor > Continuous culture >...
CTTTCGCCCGCGCTTCTTCTGCCGCTTTTTTCTTCGCTGCCTCGAGGTCGTCGCCTGTCGCGCCTCCCGATGCCGCCGCCTCGCGCTGCCGCCGCAGTTCGGCGGCTTTCGCCCGCGCTTCTTCTGCCGCTTTTTTCTTCGCTGCCTCGAGGTCGTCGCCTGTCGCGCCTCCCGATGCCGCCGCCTCGCGCTGCCGCCGCAGTTCGGCGGCTTTCGCCCGCGCTTCTTCTGCGGCCCGTTTTTTCGCTAAAGCGATGTCCTCGACTGATGTCGGCTGTGTCGCACCCGACTCTTCCTTTGCCGGACGGGTGGACGAGTCCGAAGGCATTTTCAAATCGCTGTCTGGAACATTGACTTGGTCAGCGGCCGACCCGGCCTGTTCGGCTGCTTGCTTGGCGGCCAGTCGTTCACGCGCCAGCTGCTTCGCCCGCTCGGCTGCTTCTTTTTTTCGCTGGGCCAAATCTTTTTCCTCATCCATCGGTTACAACACCTTCTTCCCCGTTTTGGCTTCCAAGCGGATTTTTTCTTTTAATTTATGAATGCCGTAAATCAGCGCTGCAGGGTTCGGCGGACAGCCAGGTATGTACACGTCGACCGGGACAATTTGGTCAACCCCTTTGACGACGCTGTACGATTTGACGTACGGTCCGCCCGCCGTCGCACACGACCCCATGGCGATCACCCATTTTGGCTCCGGCATTTGATCATACAGCCGCCGTAAAAGCGGCGCCATTTTTTTCGTCACCGTTCCAGAGACAATCATGACGTCTGATTGCCGCGGCGAGGCGCGGAAAAATGACCCGAACCGGTCAAGGTCGTAATGGGCGCCGCCAACCGCCATCATTTCAATCGCGCAACAGGCGAGGCCGAACGTCAGCGGCCAGAGCGAGTTGCTTCGCGCCCACCCTTTTAACTGTTCCAGCGTCGTAAAAAACACGTTTCGTTTTACCTCTTCCATCTCAGCAAACGTCAAGCCATCCCATTTTACATCCATCGTAACACCTTCTTTTTCCAAGCATAAATGAGGCCAATAGCAAGCAAAACGATGAAAATGATCATTTCCACTAAAGCAAACAGGCCGAGTTGATCATAGACGACCGCCCACGGGTATAAAAACACTGTCTCAACGTCAAAAATGACAAATAACAAAGCAAATAAGTAATAACGAACTTGGAACTGGATGCGCGAGTCATGAAATGGGATGTTACCGCTTTCATAAGTCGTCGCCTTCACCTCATCCGGCACGTGTGGCCGCAGCCATCGTCCAGCCGTAAGCGCCCCGATCGGCAACAGCACCCCAAGGCAAAGAAAGACGAAAACAATCAAATAACTGTTGGCATAAATATTGCTCAAACAGCTCGCCCCCTTCCCGGTTTACTACATACGTATGATGTTAATAATAAAATTTTTAAACAATTTCTTCGATTTCATTATAACATTTATATCCAGACGTGTCAGCAAAACTTCGGGTTATCACTGCCAACACTGTAGGAAGCCGGGAAATGCAGCGAAGTCATATCAGGGTGACGCGTCGGATGCGAACTACATGCCTCGCGATTTATATATCCGCTCCTGTGCGGGCGTTCTGTTTTCTTCTCTTTCCATGTCAGAGGAATCCTTTTTTGAGGAGAAAAGAAAATAAAAAGCAGAGAAGCCGATGCTTCTCTGCTTATTTCATTTCAGCAACGTTCAAACGGTTCATAGCGCGTTTTAACGCCAGTTCAGCCCGCTTGAAGTCGATGTCGTCCTGCTGGCTTTGCAGGCGGCGTTCCGCGCGCTCTTTCGCCTCTTTGGCACGGAGGACATCAATGTCTTCCGCGCGCTCAGCCGCTTGGGCCAAAATGGTCACTTTGTCCGGGCGAACTTCTAAAAAGCCGCCACTGACCGCAACATAGTCCGTTTTGCCGTCCTTTTTCAGACGGGCGGCGCTAATCTCAAGCGGGGCGACAAGCGGGATGTGTCCCGGCAAAATGCCGAGTTCGCCGCCTTTCGCCTTCACGCTCACCATTTCCACATCGCCTTCGTATACCGGGCCATCAGGAGTGACGACGCTCACATGGATCGTTTTCATTGTCCAATCCCCCTATCCCGGGTCACACTTCGACACCCATCGCTTTCGCTTTTTCAACAACTTCTTCAATGCGGCCAACTAAGCGGAACGCATCTTCCGGAAGGTGGTCATATTTTCCTTCCAAAATTTCTTTAAAGCCGCGCACTGTCTCCTTAACCGGCACGTACGAACCCGGTTGGCCCGTGAACTGTTCCGCCACGTGGAAGTTTTGCGACAAGAAAAACTGAATGCGGCGGGCGCGGTGGACGACGAGCTTGTCTTCGTCCGACAGTTCGTCCATCCCTAAGATGGCGATGATGTCTTGCAATTCTTTATAGCGCTGCAGCGTTTGTTGTACGCGGCGAGCCACTTGATAATGCTCTTCGCCAACAATTTCCGGCGCCAATGCCCGCGATGTCGAAGCAAGCGGGTCAACAGCCGGATAAATCCCCATCTCGGCGAGCTTCCGCTCAAGGTTGGTCGTCGCGTCCAAGTGTGAGAACGTCGTGGCCGGAGCGGGGTCCGTATAGTCGTCGGCTGGAACATAAATCGCCTGAATCGAGGTGATCGAGCCTTTGGCCGTCGACGTGATCCGCTCTTGCAACTGCCCCATCTCCGTCGCCAATGTCGGCTGATAACCAACGGCCGACGGCATGCGGCCTAACAACGCCGATACTTCCGAACCGGCCTGCGTGAAGCGGAAAATGTTGTCGATAAAGAGCAATACGTCTTGCCCTTGCTCATCACGGAAATATTCGGCCATCGTCAAGCCGGTCAAAGCAACGCGCATCCGCGCCCCCGGCGGCTCGTTCATTTGCCCGAACACCATGGCCGTTTTGCTGATAACACCGGAATCTTTCATTTCATGGTACAAGTCGTTCCCTTCGCGCGTCCGTTCACCGACGCCGGCGAAGACGGAAATCCCGCCGTGCTCTTGAGCGATGTTGTGGATGAGCTCTTGGATCAAGACTGTTTTTCCTACACCGGCACCGCCGAACAAGCCGATCTTACCGCCTTTAATATACGGGGCAAGCAAGTCGACGACTTTAATCCCTGTTTCCAAAATTTCGACTTCCGTCGCCAATTCCTCGAATTTTGGCGCCGGACGGTGAATCGGGTCGCGGCGAGCTTCGGCCGGAATGTCATCTTGCAAATCGATCGGCTCGCCTAAGACGTTAAAGACGCGGCCGAGCGTGACATCGCCAACCGGCACCGAAATCGGCGCACCGGTGTCCACCACTTCCATGCCGCGGATGAGGCCGTCTGTGGACGCCATCGCGATCGTCCGCACCGTATCATCGCCAAGGTGCAAGGCGACTTCCAATGTCAAGTCGATGTCGACTTCGTTTTCGTTGCGCGCTTGATGTTGAATTTTCAGGGCGTTGTAGATGGCCGGCAAATGGCCGTTTTCGAACTTGACGTCTACAACCGGACCCATGACTTGAATAACGCGTCCTCTTGTCATCGTTTTCCCTCCTAACTTGCTAGTCCGCTATTGCAAGGCGTTTGCCCCGGCGACAATTTCTGTAATTTCTTGCGTGATCGAAGCTTGGCGAGCGCGGTTGTAGGAAAGCGTCAACGTGCGAATGAGTTCGTGCGCGTTGTCGGTCGCGTTCTTCATCGCTGTCATCCGGGCAGCGTGTTCGCTCGCTTTCGCATCGAGCAACGCGCCGTAAATGAGGCTCTCCGCATATTGCGGCAACAAGACGTCCAAAATTTCTTCTTGCGACGGTTCAAATTCGTACACCGTGCGCTTTTGGTTGTCAGCCAAATCGGTGAGCGGAAGCAGCTTCCGTTCCGTCACATCTTGCTGGATCGCGCTCACATAATGGTTATAGTACATATACAGCTCATCGAACGTGCCGTCGGCAAACAATCCGACCGTTTTGTTGGCGATCTCTTTAATATCGGCAAACGACGGCTGGTCCGGCAAGCGGGTAATGTCGAGAATGACCGGCATGTTCCGTTTGCGGAAAAAGTTTAGCCCGACGCGGCCGATGACGATGATCGCGTACTCGTCCGGAGAGGAGTGGCGCGCTTGAATCGTCTGATAGACGGTGCGCAACACGTTGCTGTTGTACGCTCCGGCTAAGCCGCGGTCCGACGTAATGACCAAATATCCCGTCTTTTTCACCGGGCGCGAAACGAGCATCGGATGGGAAGCACCGCCGGCGCCAAGCGCGACGTTGGCTACGACTTCCTGCATTTTTTCCATGTACGGAACAAACGATTTCGCATTTTGCTCCGCGCGGTTCAGTTTCGACGTCGAGACCATTTCCATCGCTTTTGTAATCTGGCTCGTTTTTCTTGTCGAATTGATGCGCGTTTTAATGTCGCGTAATGATGCCAAAGGTTTCACCACCTTTTTGCTGCACGAGATCTAACAGGCGCGGGGGCCAAAACGCCCCCGTCATCCTTATTGGGAAACGACAAACGTTTTCTTAAACGCTTCGATCGCTTTATTGAAATCTTCCTCGCTCGGAAGGTCTTTCGTCGTGCGGATGTGTTCAAGCAAGTGTTGCCCGTTTTGGTCGAGCCACAAGAAAAATTCTTTTTCAAAACGGCGCACGTCTTCAACCGGAATGTCATCCAAGAAGCCGCGCGTCAGAGCGTAAATGATGGCGACCTGCTTTTCAACCGGAATCGGTTGATGCAAGTCTTGTTTCAGCACTTCCACCGTGCGCGCCCCGCGGGCGAGCTTCGCTTGCGTCGCTTTATCGAGGTCGGAACCGAATTGGGCGAACGCCTCTAATTCACGGTATGCTGCCAAGTCGAGACGGAGCGTCCCTGATACTTTTTTCATCGCTTTAATTTGCGCAGCGCCACCGACGCGCGAAACGGACAACCCTGCGTTAATCGCCGGGCGGACGCCGGAGAAGAACAAGTCCGATTGCAAGAAAATTTGTCCGTCCGTGATCGAGATGACGTTCGTCGGAATGTAGGCGGAGATGTCGCCCGCTTGCGTTTCGACGAACGGAAGCGCGGTCAAGGAGCCAGCGCCTTTGGCATCGCTCAATTTCGCTGCGCGCTCAAGCAGGCGGGAATGCAAGTAGAAGACATCCCCCGGATATGCCTCACGGCCTGGCGGACGACGAAGCAACAGCGACAGCTCGCGGTACGCAGCGGCTTGCTTCGACAAGTCGTCGTAGACAACTAAGACGTGTTTTCCTTTATACATGAAATACTCGCCCATCGCCACACCCGCATACGGCGCCAAGAACAAAAGCGGAGCCGGCTGCGATGCCGAAGCGGTGACGACGATCGTATAGTCGAGCGCGCCGTGTTTGCGAAGCGTTTCAACAACGGTACGAACTGTCGATTCTTTTTGCCCGATGGCGACGTAAATACAAATCATGTCTTGGTCTTTTTGATTCAAGATCGTATCAATGGCTACAGCTGTTTTCCCTGTTTGCCGGTCGCCGATGATGAGCTCGCGCTGGCCGCGGCCAATTGGCACGAGCGCGTCGATCGCTTTAATCCCGGTTTGCAGCGGCTCATGCACCGATTTCCGATCCATAACGCCCGGCGCACGGCTTTCAATTGGACGCGTCTCCGTCGTTTCTACCGGACCCAAGCCGTCAACTGGCTGGCCGAGCGGGTTGACGACGCGGCCGATGAGCGCCTCCCCGACCGGCACTTCCATAATCCGTCCGGTACGGCGCACTTCGTCTCCTTCTTTAATGCCGATGTACGGCCCTAAAATAACGATACCGACGTTGTTTTCTTCCAAGTTGAGCGCCATGCCCATGACGCCGTTGGCAAATTCAACGAGCTCGCCGGACATGACGTTATCCAGCCCGTGAACGCGGGCGATCCCGTCGCCGATTTGGATGACGGTGCCGACGTCGCTCACTTGGATTTGCGATTCGTAGTTTTCAATCTGCTGCTTAATGAGCGCGCTAATTTCTTCCGCTCGAATGCTCATGCCTTTCACCCCTGTCTCCAAATGTTAACTAATGAGCTGCCGCTGAATCCGTTCCAGCTGTCCGCTGACGCTGCCATCATAAATGCGGTTGCCGATGCGCAGCTTCACGCCGCCAATCAGTTCCGGGTCAATGATATTTTCAATGCGGAGCGTCTCTTTGCCCACTTTTTTGGCAAATACGTCAGAAAGCGCCTGCAGTTCTTCGTCCGTCAACGGCCGTGCCGAATAAGCGACTGCCTCGGCGATGCCGCGCGCGTCGTTAGCGAGGGCGATAAACTGCTCGGCCAGTTCGGGCACAAGGCCGAAGCGATGGCGCTCAAGAAGAAGCAAAAGCGTATGTTGCACCGGAGCGGAAACGCCGGCAAACGCTTCGCGAACGAGCGCTTTTTTCTTGTCTAAGGAAAGTTTCGGATTGGAAAGAAGCGATAAAAACTCGCCGTTTTCCGCCAACGCTTGGCGCACGGCGCGAATATCTTCTTCGATTTTGTCCAGCTGCTGTTGTTCAAGCGCGATTTGAAACAGAGCGGATGCATACCGTTTAGCGATCACTTCTTGGTTCATCGCGCTCCTCCTACCTCTTGAACGTCCTTAATGTATGCTTCGATCAGCTTGCGCTGGTCTTGTTCGGTCAATTCTCTTTCAATCACTTTCGAGGCGATGAAGACAGACAACGACGCCACCTGTTCGCGGAGCGCGGCCATCGCCTGTTCTTTTTCGCGTTCGATTTCTTGTTTCGCCGCTTCTTTCACCCGCTCCGCTTCCGCACGGGCCGAAGCGACGATTTGTTCCTTCTGCTCTTCGGCGAGCTTGCGCGCATTTTCAATGAGCGTTTGCGCTTCTTGGCGCGATTGTTTCATCAGTTCGCGCTGTTCTTCGAGCAGTTTTTCCGCTTCTTGGCGGCGTTTTTCTGCCTGTTCAATTTCGTTCGCGATATGTTCTTCGCGCTGTTTCATGATATTCATTAACGGCTGCCAAGCGAATTTGCGCAACAAAGCGAGCAAAATGATGAACATGAGCAGCTGGTAAATAATATCGCCGCTGTTGATGCCATGCGCTGCTTCGCCGAGCACCCAAACATTTCCCTTCAATAACACCGCGTTTCACTCCTTTCGACAGCTATCGCGCTGACGAGATGATCGCAAAATGGCACATAAAGGAATGGCGAAGGTGGTCGTTGACACGAACTTCGCCATCATTCCAACCATATTCCATTAACGGTTCATGACGATGAAGGAAATAACGACACCGATGATTGGGAGCGCCTCGACTAACGCAACCCCGATGAACATCGTCGTTTGCAAAACCGGACGCAATTCCGGTTGACGAGCGATCCCTTCGACTGTACGGCCGACGATTAAACCGTTGCCAATACCGGCGCCTAACGCCGCTAAACCTACTGCAATAGCAGCTGCAATTAAATTCATGATGATGTGTCCTCCTTTTTATATTCGTTTAATGATATTGATAATGATATCATTAATGGTCATGGCTGACTTTGTGAGCCATATAAACCATTGTTAACATTGTAAAAATAAACGCTTGGATACAGCCGACAAAAATACTGAACCCTTGCCAGGCCATCATCGGAATGGCGCCGCCGATCGCGCCAAGCACGCCATGATTCGTGCCGAGTCCAGCGAGCAGGGCAAGCAAAATTTCACCGGCGTAAATGTTCCCGAAAAGACGCAAGCCAAGCGTCAGCGTATTGGCAAACTCTTCAATGATTTTCAGCGGGAACAAGAAAAGCATCGGCCGGGTGTAATCGCGCAAATATCCAGATACACCTTTCATTTTGATGCCGTAATAGTGAGTGAGGCCGACAACCATCACCGCAAGCGTTAAGGTGATCGTCGCATCGGCGGTCGGCGATTTCCACCAAAGTTCGCCGTTCACATGGACGGAAAACGGCAGTCCGAGCATGTTGGCGACGAAAATATACATGATGAGCGTAACGCCTAACGTCAAAAAGCGGCCGCCCGTCTGCCAGTCCATTGCGCTATTGATAATGCCTTTGACAAAGTCAAAGACCCATTCAATGAAGTTTTGCATCCCTGTCGGACGCAGTTGGAGCGAACGCGTTGCAGCCAAGGCGATGATAAAAACGATCAAGCTCGTGACCGTAATCATCAAAATGTTCGATAAATTGAACGTAAGGCCCAAAAATTCAACAATCCGCGCTCCGTGTTCCATTCGTGTCTCACCTCTCTTTCATGCATGCAGCTTATCTTTTTTCCATTTTTGGAATAGGAAATCTATTATAATGACAATGTAGGATGTCATTAATCCCAAAACGGTTGGCACGATATGAAAATGTTGCGGATACGTCAGAACAATGACAGCAGCCAACGCAGCAAGCGCCAAACGCGAAAAGGTGCCTAACGTGCGCACTTTTTTGCGCGCCGCCACCGCTTGTCCGAATCTTTCGATTTTCCGGGTTAAATTCCAAAGCATGAGGAGGCTGATGACTGTGCCTAGAATCAGGCTAAGAAAAACGATTTTGTACGGCGTAAAACCAACACCAAGCGTATACATAGAGAGCAAATACAATATGTACTTGACATGTCGAAGAAACATTAATCGAAAGGTTTCCATTTTATTACTCCTCAGAAAAATATTGGCGAACCAGCCGCAACATCGCATAGACGCCGGCCGCCAGTCCGAGCAGTAGACCGACGATCAGAAAAATCGGCTCCGTATCCAGCTTATGATCAATCCATCTCCCACCAAAAACGCCAATTAAAATCGAGCCGACCAACTGGGAGACAATGGCGGACATTAACGCCATAGCTTGAAATGGGTGGCGCTGCTTTTGGGACATGCCAACACACCCTTTAAACATAATGAAAACCTTCTCAATCTATCCCCTGTAAAGCATACAATACCGCTTGGTCAATGTCAATGTGTTTCCACATAAAACCTCATTAACATAGAGTAAATATTAATAATTTGTGACAATTTTTCATTTCCTTTTCACAAACTTAATGTATAATGATATATTTTATTTTTAGCTGCTCTTTCTGCCTGACCTGGATACGAAATTCCCTGACATGACAAGGGTCATCACCAAGCGGTTCCCCATATATATGCTAAAAAGGGTGTCCCGACCATTGCGGGCACCCTATTCTTCGTCGTATGTGTGGCGTCCTGTCTCATCGACTGTCATTTCGTTCCAAACAGTCGGTCGCCGGCATCGCCAAGGCCGGGGACGATATAGCCGTGGTCGTTCAACCGCTCATCGAGGGCAGCGATGTAAATATCGACGTCCGGATGCGCCGTTTCCACCGCTTTAACCCCTTCCGGCGCCGCGATGAGGCACATAAACTTAATGCTTTTAGCCCCCCGCTTTTTCAACGCTTCGATCGCCGCCACCGCCGAACCGCCGGTCGCGAGCATCGGATCGACGATGATAAAATCACGTTCTTCGACATCGCTTGGCAGCTTGACGTAATATTCTACCGGCTGGAGTGTTTCCGGATCGCGATACAGACCGACGTGGCCGACTTTCGCCGCCGGGATGAGCTTCAAGATGCCGTCAACCATGCCGATGCCGGCACGCAAAATCGGGATGACCCCCAGCTTTTTGCCGGCGATGACTTTCGCTTTCGCCCGGCTGACGGGAGTTTCGATCTCCACTTCCTCAAGCGGAAGATCACGCGTAATTTCAAACGCCATCAATGTCGCCACTTCTTCGACGAGCTCGCGAAACTCTTTTGTGCCTGTATGCTTGTCGCGAATGTACGTCAGTTTATGCTGGATGAGCGGATGGTCAAATACATACACTTTTCCCATGGGTCATCTCCTCTTCCGTATGTATGGCAGTACACTTCTATACATTCTACTGGAAAACGGGCGCCCGTTCAACTGTTGAAACAAAGGAAAAGGCACACTGCCCAGCCGATCATTGGCAGTGTGCCTCGCCCATTCCGGAGCGAGAAGACCCCCTAATCTAAACATGAACGCAGGCGAGAGCGTCTCTTTGTCGAGAACGGTGCCTTTGTCTCCTTAATCTTGATAGAGCGGGAATTTTTCCGTTAAGGCAGCGACGCGTTGGCGTGCTTCTTCAAGCACTTGTTCGTTGTCTTTGTTTTTCAGCACAAGACCGATAATCGCTGCGATTTCATCCATTTCTTCCAAGCCGAAACCGCGTGTCGTGACCGCGGCCGTCCCGATGCGGATGCCGCTCGTGACAAACGGGCTTTCCGGGTCATACGGAATCGTGTTTTTATTGACGGTAATGCCGACTTCATCCAATACTTTCTCTGCTGTTTTTCCTGTCAATTGCTGCGGGCGCAAGTCGACAAGCAGCAAATGGTTGTCCGTGCCGCCGGAAACAAGGGTGAACCCTTCTTTTTGCAAAGAGTTCGCCAGGCGCTGGGCGTTGTCGATGATGCGCTTGGCGTATACTTTAAAGTCATCTTGCAATGCCTCGCCCAACGCGACTGCCTTCGCAGCGATGACATGCATGAGCGGGCCGCCTTGAATGCCAGGGAAAATCGATTTGTCGATTTGTTTCGCAAACTGCTCTTGGCATAAAATCATCCCGCCGCGCGGGCCGCGCAATGTTTTATGCGTCGTCGTCGTGACAAAGTGGGCATACGGCACGGGATTCGGATGGAGACCTGCCGCAACAAGACCGGCAATATGAGCCATATCGACCATTAAATAGGCGCCGACTTCATCAGCGATTTCCCGGAACTTGGCAAAATCGATGACGCGCGGATAGGCGCTGGCGCCAGCGACAATGAGCTTCGGCTGATGAAGGCGCGCTTTTTCGCGCACATCGTCATAGTCGATGACATGCGTCTCCGGATCAACGCCATATTCGACAAAGTTGTACTGGATGCCGCTGAAATTGACCGGGCTGCCGTGCGTCAAATGTCCGCCGTGCGACAAGTTCATGCCAAGCACGGTGTCGCCGGGCTTGAGGACGGTGAAATAGACAGCCATGTTCGCCTGCGCCCCGGAATGCGGCTGAACGTTCGCATGCTCTGCCCCGAACAATTGCTTCGCCCGTTCACGCGCCAAATCTTCGACTACGTCGACGTGCTCGCAGCCGCCGTAATAGCGTCGGCCCGGGTAGCCTTCCGCATATTTGTTCGTCAATACCGATCCTTGCGCTTCCATGACGGCGCGGCTGACGAAGTTTTCCGAGGCGATCAACTCGATTTTCGCGTGCTGCCGTTTCCGCTCTTGTTCGATGGCGGCGAACACTTGCGGATCTTGTTGTGGCAAGTAGTTCATCAATAGCTCCCCCTTATGCAAAATTCAGTCAATATTCGTTTTTATTTTATCAGCTTTCATTGGACAAATCCAAGAAAAAGTGAATAAAACAACTAGAAAGTACAGGAATCATTCGGATTTTCCAATGAATAGACGGCACGGGCGCCGCCGATCAGCTTCGGTCGTGTTTTCGCCAACGTCACATACGCCGCTCCAACTTGCTTCACCGGGACGCGCACGGGAACGGCGACCGGTTTCAAATGCATGCCGATGAGCGTATGACCGATGTCGATCCCGGCGTCAGCGCGAATCGCTTCGACGACGACCGGATCCAGAAGATTTCGATAGGCGTAAGCGGCCATCGCTCCCCCCGCCTGCGGCACTGGAACGACGGAAACGACCTCCAGCCCGTGAGCGCGCGCTGTCTCCCGCTCAACGACAAGCGCCCGGTTTAAATGTTCGCAGCATTGAAACGCCAGCTCAATGCCGGTTTCGCGCCGCCACGCCTCAAGCTCGGCAAAAAGCATGGCAGCAACGTCCATCGACCCCGCTGTGCCGATCCGCTCGCCGAGCACTTCGCTCGTGCTGCAACCGATCACCACGATATGGCCGCGGCTAAGCGGCGCCTGGTCGCGAAACGCGCGCAAGATGGCTTGCCATTGTTGCTGCCATTCGGTCAATGGTGCGTCCATGGCCATCCCCCCTCATTGATCCACCCATATATCCGCGATATTGATGAAACGATGCGCCCTTTATTTTTTACAAATGTTCGTTTTCATAATCGGCGATTTTGCCGATCCGCCGCGCATGGCGGCCGCCTTCGAATTCGGTCTCAAGCCACGCCTTCGCGATTTCGCGCGCCAAACCGGGGCCGATCACGCGTTCCCCCATCGCGAGGATGTTGCTGTCGTTATGCATGCGTGTCAGTTTGGCGCTGTAGACATCGTGACAAAGGGCGCAGCGCACCCCTTTCACTTTATTCGCGGCGATCGTCATGCCGATGCCAGTGCCGCAAATTAAAATGCCGCGATCGAACTCACCGCGCGCCACTTTTTCGGCGACCGGGAGCGCGTAATCTGGGTAATCAACGGATGTTTCACAGTCACAGCCAAAATCGGTATATTCAATGCCCATTTCATCAAGAAGCGCTTTTATTTCTTCACGAATGTGAATTCCGCCGTGGTCGGACGCAATGGCCACTTTCATGTTCGTTCATCTCCTTTTTTCTACTCGCCCTTTTCAGTTCAGGACAAAGAGCAACCTTCTTGCCATAATGGCGTGCTTCTTTTGCGCCATGCAACTAAGTCGGACGCATCTCCTGTTGGTGTATCTGTCATGCTAGCCAGCGCGGAAACGGGCGACCGCCGCCTGCAGCTGTCCCGCTTGTTCGACGAGCTCGTTCGCCAATCGGTGCACGTCGCCGACTGCTGCTGTCTGCGCCTCGGTCGCCGCCGCGACTTCAATCGCACCAGCAGACGTCTGTTCAGCAATCGCTGCCACTTCTTGTGTCTGCGCCGCCACCCGCTCCATATGCCCGATCTGGCTTTTCGCCAGCTCGGCGATGTCATGGACGGCGCGAATCACTTCACCCGCTGAAGATACCATGGCGGCAATGGCTTCATTCGTTTGCTTTCCTCTTGACGCCTCGGTGTTGGCGGCGGCAGCCTGCTTGTCCATTTGCACAGCCGCCCGAGCGACCTCGTTTTGAATATTGTTGACTAATTCAGCGATTTTCTTCACCGCCGCAGCGCTTTCATCAGCCAGCTTGCGCACTTCTTCGGCCACAACGGCAAACCCTCGGCCATGTTCACCTGCGCGAGCTGCCTCAATAGAAGCGTTGAGCGCAAGCAAATTCGTTTGCTCCGCTATATCAGCGACAAGCAATGTAATGTTGCCGATTTGATGAGCGTGCTTCTCAAGCTGTTTGACCGCCGCCTGAGACAGTTCCTGATCGTCGGCCAGCTGCTCGATGCCGCTGATGAGCGAATAAGTGAGCTCCCGGCTTGCCTTGAGCGTTTCCGCCATCTCATGTACGGATTGTTCCGCACGTTCCGCCGTTTCTTTTACCCGCATGGCAATGGCAAGCACATCTTCAGCCGCCTCAGCCGCTTCTTGAATCGCTTCCGCTGAAGCGGTTGCCCCTTTGGAAATATCATCAATCGTCGCCGCAATATCGCGAGCGCGGCTTGCCGCTGTTTCGGAGGCTTGACTCATTTCCGATGTTTTCTCATTTGTGCGTGCCGTATTTTCCTCAATGTTGGCGATCACGGTGCGCAAATGATGAAGCATGCGGTTGAAAGCGACCGCCAGCGAGCGGATTTCGTCGTTGGATGAAGGAAGCGGAACATCTTCTTCAATGTGCCCAGCGGCTGCCTTCGCAGCCGCTTCCTCAAGATGTTGCAGCGGCTTCGTGATCCAGCCAGCGGCCACATAGGCCAGCACCCCCGACCAAAAAATGCCTAGAAGAAGCACAATAATGGTAAACGCGCCTTTATTGAGCGACGCAAACCACCAATCGTACAATACATACAAGAAAAAGGCGCTCGTCGAATACGTAATGAGCGCCAGCGTCGTCGTAAAGGTGACGAGCTTCAGACGCAAGCCAAATGAACGGCGTGTTTCCCCCATTGTTTTCCCCCTCACCAATCACATGGTCTTATTGTGTCGCTTGCAATTTTTCCACCAGACGGTCAATGAGCGCCGCCAGTTCATCGCGCGCTGCCCGGTATGCCTCGACCGGGCCGCCAAATGGATCGGCGATGTCACCGTCCGTTCCCGAAGCGAACTGTTTTAACGTAAACGTTTTGTCTTTCGCCTCTGGAAAACGCCCGACGATCATCTCTTTATGGCCGGACGTCATTGTCAAAACATGCGTCGCCCAGTCAATATGTTCTTTTTTTAACAGCGAGGAGCGATGGGACGCATCAATCCCCTTTTCCTTCAGCACCGTTTTCGCATGAGCGGACGCTTCGCCCCCTTCCGCAGCAAACACCCCGGCCGATTTCACCTCGACACCGGGCAGCTGCTTGCTCTCAAGAAGGGCGGCAGCCATCGGGCTCCGGCACGTATTGCCCGTGCAGACGAACAAAATGCGGTACGGCATGACAACCACCTCTTCACAACAGTAGCTTATCACCAATATACCATAGGGAAAAGAACAAAAAAAAGAAGGCAGTCCGCTTTTTTCCACTTCATTAAAAAAAGATGGCAGCGTCTGCCTCCAGGTTCTTTATGAAAAGAGCAGTTTTAGGCCGAATACAAGCAAAATGCTGCCGCCAAGCGCTTCGCTGTATGCACCGAGCCATTGCTGAAAATGGCGGCCCAAAAACAGCCCGATCCATGTCAAGACCGTGCTGAACAAACCGAACAGAAAAATTGTCACCATCGTCCGCGCCCCGAAAATGCCAAGGCTGAGCCCGACGGAAAAGCTGTCGAGGCTGACGCTGAACGCAAAAAAAAGCAGCCCCGCCCCGCGCGGCAGGAAGGAGGAGCCATCCTCCCGCCGAAAGGATGTCACGATCATTTGCCCGCCGAGCCATAGCAGCAACACCCCGCCCGCATAGGTAGCGATGCTGCCGAACTCGCGCGACAAAACGCGGCCGACTGCCATGCCGACAAGCGGCATAAACAGATGAAATAAGCCGATCGTAAGTCCAATATAAAAAATTTGCCGAAGCCGAAGGCGCAAAAGCCCCATTCCTAAGGCGACCGAAAATGCGTCCATGCCTAACGCCAGCGCCATCATTGACAACGCGATCATTTCGCCGATTAACGCGCCCATTCCCTTCCCTCCCGGACTGGCCTTACTGCTAACATATGCACGTCCAGAATGGTTTAGAAGCAAACTGGAAATAGCGGCGGAAAGACGGGTTTGTATGTGGAGAAATGAAAACGAGGGCGTCCCAAAACGATCGGGACACCCTTTCTTATCTTCATATATCACCTTGAACGACTCATCGCTTAACCACCTTGCAGTTGGTTTCAAGCGGGAGATTTCTATGAACACCGAGAAGGCTGGTGAAAAACGGCTGCAACGCGTCAATCAGCGGCATTTCGCCAAAAAAGAAAGCAGCTTTCACAAGGTTTCTTCAATTGAAAAACAGCTGGGATCGGCATTGCTTTGCACGAAATCTCCAGCCTTTTTATCATATCGAATGGATTCGTTATTGTTTCACGAGCGAACGACCTTTTGCGTCAGCTGTTTCGCGTTTTTAGAGAGCTAATAGCCGCTTTTGTTTCTGCTATCCGCTAATGACGCGTCCACCAGCTGCTTTCTTCAGCCGATTCATGATTGCAGCGCCGATCCCTTCCTCCGGAAACGCCTCACTGTAAATGAGGTCAACACCTGTCTCATCAAACTGGCGCAGCGTATCGTACAGACGGTGGGCAACTGTTTCCAGCCGGCGGCGCGTTCCGCACGCCAATACGACATCAGCAGCGTAACGGTTTTTGTTTTCTTCCGTCGTCAGTACGCCGACGGTTTTTCCTTTTGCCCGGCTTTCATCGATAAACCGCTGCACCAATGGCGGCGGGCCGGAGACGATCCAAAGCGGCGCTTTTGGCGCATAGTGCGTATATTTCATCCCTGGCGCTTTCGGCGCTGTCTGTTCGTCTCCTATGCCGACGGCCTCCTCAACGCGGCCGATCACTTCGCTGAGCGCCTCTTTCGTCACTCCACCCGGACGCAAAATCGTCGGCACCTCCCCGCTGCAATCGAGCACGGTCGACTCGACGCCGATGCCGGTCGGCCCGCCATCAATCACCCCGGCAATGCGCCCGCTTAAATCGGCGAGCACGTGGGCCGCCGTCGTCGGGCTTGGCCTTCCTGACCGGTTGGCGCTCGGAGCGGCGAGCGCCAAGCCGCTCGCTTCGATCAAGGCGAGCGCCAGCGGATGATTCGGCATGCGCACAGCCACGGTCGGGAGACCCGCTGTCACCCGTTCGGACACCGCGCCGCCCCGTTTCGGCAACACTAACGTGAGCGGCCCCGGCCAAAACCGTTCCATTAACGTTTTCGCGACCGGCGGGATCGCTGCAGCGACCGCTTCCACTTGCGCTAGATTCGCAACGTGGACAATGAGCGGGTTGTCGCTCGGCCGACCTTTGGCGGCAAAAATTTTGTCCACCGCTGCCGTATTGGCCGCATCTGCCCCTAAGCCGTACACTGTTTCCGTCGGGAACGCGACCACTTCCCCGGCTTGCAGCCATTCGGCCGCCTCTTGCACCTGTGGATAAATTCGCTGTTTATCAACAATATTATCCACAATCCAAACGTATGTTTTCAATGACCTCACCTTCTCTATCGCCTTGATTCGCCTTGAAGATGACAGTTTTGCTTAGAAACGTCCAACCCGCTTCCATCACCCATCCACAGTTATACACAAGTTGTGAATAAACATGTTATTTTTGTGGATATTTTTGTGGATAACTACTTATGGAATGAGGCAGGCAAGCCACTCTTTGAAGAAGAATTTCACTTCGATCCGCTGCTCCGGCTCAGCGATGACGACGGGAGAAACGTTTTCGCTGTCCATTCGTCCCTCTTCATTCGCAGCCGTCGCTCCTTCACCCGTGTCATTGACAGCGGCGCCCACGTCTCCCCCTTCGTTATCCACACCGCCTGCGGTTATGCTTTCGCTGTTCCCGTTCTTGCCTTCGACCGCTGCGCGATGTTCTGTCTCCTTTATCGTTTTTGGAGTGCTCTCGTCTTCATATCCATCCAGCTGTCCCGCCTCTTTTTCACTCCGTTTTCTTTTCATCGACTGACTGGACTCGTCCGATGCAAACTTGTCTGGCTTGTTGGCCGGCTTTTCTTCCGCCCCCATCATCACAGCGTCACCGTTGGAAAAGTCGAGAAAACAAAGCGGCGGAAACAAGACACACCACCAGTTTGCCCCTTTTCCTGCCCCGAGCGTAATGAGGACGGCATCGTACGTGCCAGCCGGGTAGACGTAGTTGCCATACACTTTCGTCGGAAAGCGAACCGGGCCAAACTCCACCTTGTACGACTGATTGCTTTGCCCATCACGGAGCACGCGGGCGACCGTCTGTTCAATGTCCGGCAAGTGGGAGCGGATGACGCGCTTCGCTTCTTCGAACGACGTCAGTTCGGCCACCCATTCGTTGATTTGCGCGTTCACTGCATCGCGCACTTTTCGCTTCAATGCTTGGTCAGCCGCCGCATCGCTGTTCGCCAAAATGCGCAAGCGAATCGCCTCGTCGGGAACCATAACCGCGGCGTTGGCCCCGGCATCGGTCTGCTGACCGTACAGCTGAACGAGGACGCCTGTTGTTAATAGAATGATATATAAACATACAGCGATGGAATTTCCCTTGATTCTCATCATCGGCACCGTCCTTTCACCATTCATTGTGGACGGCGCCGCCTCGTTTTAAACCTATGAATCTAATTTTTTCTTGTCATATAGACCATTCGGTCTTTGCCGTTCAAGTCAAAAGCCACTTCGACTTGAGCCTCAGGAAACGCCGCCGCTAAGAGTGAGGCGACCGCTTCTCCTTGTCCGGCGCCGACTTCAAACGCAACAAGCGCCGGGACGCCGAGCACAAGCGGCAAGTCGCGAGCGAAGCGGCGGTAAAAGTCAAGTCCGTCACGGCCGCCAAAGAGCGCGGTGTGCGGCTCGTAGTCTTTCACGACCGGAGAGAGCATGGCGGCATCGTCTTCGGGAATATACGGCGGATTCGCAACGACGACATCGACCGTCCGCCCTTGTTCGATGAGCGGCTGCAATAAATCGCCGCGCAAAAACGAAACGCTTGCCCCAAGCCGGCGCGCGTTTTCCCGAGCGACGGTGAGCGCTTCTTCGGAAATATCGGTCGCGGTCACCGAAAGTGCGCGGCTTTCAAGCGCCAGCGTCACGGCAATCGCTCCGCTGCCAGTGCCGACATCGACGACATCGATCCGCTCCCTTCCAGCAAATAAACGCGGCACGCGCTCAAGGACGCCAAGCACTAATTCTTCCGTTTCCGGGCGCGGGATGAGCACATGACGGTTCACAAGGAACATTCGGCCGTAAAACCATTCATAGCCGATCAAATATTGAATCGGCACATGATCTATAGCATGGCGGTGCACATCGGCCGCAAACGGCTCGTACACGGCTTCATCCAGCGGTTCGCGCCAACGAGCGAACAGCCCGGCCCGGTCGGTGCGCAAATGATGACATAACAGCCACTCGGCCGCGCGCGCTTCTTTCCCATGGGCGCGCAAAAAAGAAGAAGCCCAGGCGAGGACTTCATAGACGTTACGATGCATCGTTTGCTTGCTCCAATTTTTTTGCTTGGTCGTCTAAAATGAGCGCCTCGATGATTTCATCAAGCTGCCCGTCTAACACGAGATCCAGCTTTTGAATCGTCAGCCCGATGCGGTGGTCGGTGACGCGGTTTTGCGGGAAGTTGTACGTGCGGATGCGCTCTGAGCGGTCACCTGTGCCGACCGCTTGCTTGCGCGTTTGGTCGTATTCAGCGCGCGCTTCTTGCTGGTATTTGTCATAAATGCGGGCGCGCAACACTTTCATCGCCTTCTCTTTGTTCTTAATTTGCGATTTTTCGTCTTGGCACGTGACGACAATGCCAGTCGGAATATGGGTCAGGCGCACGGCTGACATCGTCGTGTTGACGCTTTGTCCACCCGGCCCGCTCGAGGCGAACGTATCGACGCGAATGTCTTTTTCATGAATTTCGACTTCGACTTCTTCCATTTCCGGCAGGCAGGCGACCGTCGCCGTCGACGTGTGGATGCGTCCGCCCGATTCCGTTTCCGGAACGCGCTGGACGCGATGAGCGCCGTTTTCAAACTTCAGCTTCGAATACGCCCCTTTTCCATTGACCATAAAAATGATCTCTTTATAGCCGCCAAGGCCGGTCGGGCTCGCTTCGATCACTTCTGTTTTCCATCCTTGCGACTCGGCATAGCGCGTGTACATTCGATACAGGTCGCCGGCAAACAGCGCGGCTTCCTCACCGCCGGCGGCGGCGCGAATTTCCATAATGACGTTTTTCTCATCGTTCGGATCTTTCGGCAAAAGCAACACTTTCAATTTCTCAACGAGAGCTTCTTCCCGTTCCCCGAGCTCATCAATTTCCTCTTTCACCATCTCGCGCAGCTCTGGCTCCAACTTTTCTTCGAGCATGGCCTTCGCTTCCGCAAGCTGGTCGCGGACGGACTTGTATTCGCGGTACGTTTGCACCGTTTCAGCCAAATCGGCCTGCTCTTTTGAATAATCGCGCAACTTTTTCGGGTCGTTGATGACAGCCGGGTCCGTTAACAGCTCGTTTAATTTTTCATATCGTTGTTCGACAGCTTCTAACCGGTCAAACACATCATTCACCTCTGTTTTTCAGCACAGTCTAATTTTAAATTATATCATGAAATGAAGCCAAACAAAAACCCCCGCTTTTTGCAAGCGGGAGTGTTTAGTTCAAGCGCACGATAATTTCGTATGTCGGGATCGCTTTTGTCAACAGTTTGTCGATGCGGCTCGCTTCACGCCGCCGTTTTTCAGCGGACAACGTCTCCGGCACATCGACCGTCACATACATATTGCCGCCGTGAAACCAGATGGAATTGACGCGGTAATCGGTATACCGCTCAACGAGTTGTTTGGCTTTTTGCGTATCGGCGCGCTGGTTTTCGCTTCCTTCGGTCAAACTAATGAAGTTCGGGTTTTGCCCCGTTTTTTCTGGGTCATCAAAGTTGTTGTACAAGTCGCGATCCACATCCATTTTCGACCGTCCATCCGTCATGAGCCGCGTCCCGTTTTTGTCTTCGCTTTGCTGGCGGTAAGACGGATGATCCGGAGCGAGCGAACAGGCCGAAAGCAGCAAGGCCATCCCCAACAGCCAAATGCGTTTCATTGTTTTCGCCTCCCTGCTGTTAGGATGCCCGCAACAAGCTATAATATTTATCTCCTCTCCGAACGGAAGAGACCGCCATTTCCAGGCGAGGCGAAGTAAGGAAAAGACAAGCCGTGATTGGCGGACATCTTGTGTCAGCCGCTGACCTATCCAGTCAAAGACCATGGAAACATCCCGCACAGGCCGACATGAGTCGTCACGGCTAGCTAAATGGCGCATTCGATGAACAAACGGCTTCACATTGGCTTCACATTTTCCGCGGATCCGTTCTCTTTTTCCGTTGCTTATTGACCCATCTGGCAAGCAATGAAGACGTTCCACTCATGCCGTCGCCGACACGATGTACGTTTTACCACCGAACCCCTTCACTCACCGGCCTGTTCAGCAAGTGAAGGGGCATGTTGTTTTTTCGGTTTGCCCGGCACTTCATGGTGATGGCGGCAGCGAGGTTCGTACGCTTCGCTGGCGCCGACAAGAATGACAGGATCATCGTAAGAAGCAGGCGCACCGTTAATGAGCCGCTGCGTCCGGCTGGCCGGGGAGCCGCAGACGGTGCATACCGCTTGCAGTTTCGTCACCGACTCGGCAATCGCCATGAGCGCGGGCACCGGGCCGAACGGCTCGCCGCGGAAGTCTTGATCCAACCCGGCGGCGATGACGCGATAACCGCGATCCGCGAGCGTTTGCACAACATCAACAATGTCATTGGAAAAAAACTGCACTTCATCAATGGCGACAACATCGGTGGCAGCGGAAATGTAACGGAACAGTTCCGTCGGCGTTGCAACCGGGATAGCGATCACCGAATTGCCGTTGTGCGACACGACGGCATCCTCGCTATAGCGGTTGTCAATCGTCGGTTTGAACACTTTCACTTCCTGCTTAGCAAATTGGGCGCGGCGGATGCGGCGGATCAGTTCTTCCGATTTGCCGGAAAACATGCTGCCGCAAATGACTTCCAGCCAACCGGACTGCGTCATCACATACATCGGGGGCCTCTCCTTTCGCTCAACACTGTCGTCAAACAACGAGCCACCCCCGCCGACTGGGACCGAAACGGCCGGCAGGATGGGCTCTATGGCAGCGGTTTGTCCCGCTGCCTTCACGAAAAAGCAGGCAAGCGGTGCGCTTGCCTGCTCTCGTCCGTTCTTTTTTACTTAAGGCCGTATTTTTTATTGAATTTATCGACGCGGCCCGCTGCCGAAACGAATTTTTGCTTGCCCGTGAAAAATGGATGGCATGCCGAGCAAATTTCGACGCGCAGCTCGTCTTTGACCGAACCGCTTTCGAACTCGTTTCCGCATGCGCAGCGGACGATCACTTTTTTGTACGCTGGATGGATTCCTTGTTTCATCGTTTTCATCTCCTTCCGCCCTGTATCTCATCGAAACAGAGTTATTCATTCGTGCGGGCTCGATGCCCGAGGCGCTTTCGCCTTTTTGGCGATGCGCCGCGCATGGAACGACCGGGGCTTCATGAGAACAGCCCGGCCGGTGCAGACGGTTCATCGTGTGAACACATAAGCGTCAGCTAAAACACACATGTTAAGATTATAACAGCTTTTCCGTTGATTTGCAACGGGCGATTCCCGGCAAATTCCGCCAGCTTTTTAGATGCGGGGCGGACTGCCGCTTTTCCATTCCTGATCGAGCAAGGCGAAAAATTCTTCGTTCGATTTCGTGCGGCGCAGCTTGTTCAAAAACCGCTCGATAAAGTCCGGGGAATCGGCCATCGTTTTCCGGATCGCCCACAGCTTATCCAAATGTTCTTTTGGAATGAGCAGCTCCTCTTTGCGCGTTCCGGAACGACGAATGTCAATCGCCGGGAAAATGCGGCGCTCAGCGAGCGACCGGTCGAGGTGGAGCTCCATATTGCCGGTGCCTTTAAATTCTTCATAAATGACATCGTCCATGCGCGAACCGGTATCGACTAAGGCAGTCGCCAAAATCGTTAGACTGCCGCCTTCTTCGATGTTGCGGGCCGCACCGAAAAACCGTTTCGGACGGTGAAACGCGGCCGGGTCAATCCCACCGGAGAGCGTGCGGCCGCTCGGCGGGATGACTAAGTTGTACGCCCGAGCCAAACGGGTGATGCTGTCCATTAAAATGACGACATCGCGCTTATGCTCGACCAACCGCATCGCCCGCTCTAAGACGAGTTCGGCGACTTTAATATGGTTTTCCGGCACTTCGTCAAACGTCGAGCTGACGACGTCCCCTTGCACGGACCGCTCGATGTCGGTCACTTCTTCCGGCCGTTCGTCAATCAAAAGGACGATCAGCTCGACGTCTGGATGGTTGGCGGTAATGCTGTTGGCGATTTCTTTGAGCAGCATCGTTTTCCCTGCTTTCGGCGGCGCAACGATCAGCCCGCGCTGGCCAAAGCCGACCGGGGCGATGAGATCGATGATGCGGGTCGACAGCTTGTCCGGCGTGGTTTCGAGCTTCATTTGCCGATTCGGGTATAAAGGAGTTAACGCTGGAAAATGGACGCGCTCTTTCGCGATTTCCGGGTCTTCCCCGTTGACCGCCTCAACGTGAAGCAAGCCAAAATAGCGCTCATTTTCTTTTGGCGGCCGCACTTTGCCGGATACTTTATCCCCGTTGCGCAAATCAAAACGGCGAATTTGAGAAGCGGAAATGTAAATGTCTTCCGAGCTCGGGGAGTAGTTGATCGGGCGCAAAAAGCCGAATCCTTCCGACGGAATAATTTCGAGGACGCCTTCCATGAAAAAGAGGCCGTCTTGCTCGGCACGCGCTTTCAAAATAGCAAAAATAAGCTCTTTTTTTGTCAATTTGCTGTAATATGAAATTTTATATTGTCTGGCGAGCTCATACAGCTCTTTGAGCTTCATGTTTTCTAAAGCCGCTAACGTTATTTCCATCTTGACACCACACTTTGCAAAGTCTCCTATTCTCCCATCGTTCACGTTCGGACCTATTTGTCATCAATTCGACAGGCGAAGGGATCATTCGTTCAGAAGAGAATGAAGGCTGAATAAAGGAAGTAGAATGGCAGAGCTTATTTTTGCACAGGCAACACGATTATTTTACCCTTTGTTCTTATTTTTAATCAATCTTTTTTTGCTTTTCCGAGCCGGGCGCGACTCCGGCAACCGGGAGCCGCCGCCAAGCCGGATGAGAACCGTTACTTAATGACTAAGTTCGGTTTTTTCTTCAAACTATGCCGCCCCTCGATGAAGCGGACAGTGCCAGATTTCGCGCGCATGACGACCGAGTGGGTGAGGCCGTATGCCCCTTTCAGCTGCACACCGCGCAGCAGTTCGCCATCCGTGACACCGGTGGCGGCGAAAATGGCGTCGTCCCCTTTCACTAAGTCGTCCATACGCAACACTTTGTTCACGTCGATCCCCATTTGCTTGCACCGTTCAAGTTCGGCGTCATTTTGCGGCAGCAATTTTCCTTGCAACTCGCCGCCAAGGCATTTTAAGGCGACGGCCGCGAGCACCCCCTCCGGCGCGCCGCCTGAGCCGAATAAAATGTCGACGCCGGTATGGTCAAACGCCGTATTAATGGCAGCGGCGACATCGCCGTCATTAATGAGCTTAATGCGCGCGCCGGCTTCACGCAGTTCTTGGATAAGCCGTTCGTGGCGCGGACGGTTGAGGACAATGGCGACCACATCTTCAATGTCTTTGTTTTTTGCTTTCGCCACCGCTTTTAAATTGTCGATGATCGGCGCTTCGATATCAATCATGCCGACCGCTTCGGGGCCAACGGCAATTTTTTCCATGTACATGTCCGGCGCATGGAGCAAATGGCCATGGTCGGCGACGGCGACAACAGCGAGGGCGTTCCAGCCCCCGGAAGCGACGATATTCGTCCCTTCGAGCGGATCGACGGCAACATCGACGCGCGGGCCGTAGCCGTTGCCAAGCTTTTCCCCAATATACAGCATCGGCGCTTCATCCATTTCTCCTTCGCCGATGACGACCGTCCCTTTCATCGGCACCGTGTCGAATACATCGCGCATCGCCGATGTCGCTGCGTCGTCAGCTTCGTTCTTTTTGCCGCGCCCCATCCAGCGGGCCGCGGCAAGCGCGGCCGCTTCAGTGACGCGCACAAGTTCCATCGACAAGCTCCGTTCCATTGTTGGTCTCCCCTTCCCCTTGCTTTGCCAAACATCAAGCGTTTTTCACCTGCTCAATTTCCTCATCGGTCATTTTTTCACGCCAAATCACAGCACCGATCTCAGACAGCTTTTCGACTAGCCCGCTGTAGCCGCGGTCGATATGCTCGACGCCGGTAATTTCCGTCACTCCTTCGGCCATAAGCCCGGCGACAACGAGCGCCGCCCCAGCGCGCAAGTCGCTCGCTTTCACCTTTGCCCCTTGCAGTTTGACCGGACCAGTGATAATGGCTGAGCGGCCTTCGACTTTCACGTTCGCGTTCATGCGCCGCAATTCGTCGATATGTTTGAAGCGCGCGCTGTAAATCGTATCGGTGACGACGCTTGTGCCGTTTGCTTTCGTCAACAACGCGGTAAACGGTTGCTGCAAATCGGTTGGAAACCCTGGGTAGACGAGCGTTTTGACGTCAACCGCTTTCAAACTATCGGAACCGCAGATCAAAATTTGGTCCGCGCCCGTCTCGACATGCACGCCCATTTCGCGCAATTTCGCCGTCAGCGATTCGACGTGCTGCGGGATGACGTTGTCGACGACGACTTCGCTGCCGAGCGCTGCGGCGGCGATCATATACGTACCGGCTTCAATCCGGTCCGGGATGATGGCGTGGCGGCAGCCCGATAATTTTTCGACGCCGTCGATGCGGATGACATCGGTGCCCGCGCCTTTAATTTTTGCGCCCATGTTCGAAAGCAATGTTGCCACATCGATGATTTCCGGCTCTTTCGCAGCGTTTTCGATAATCGTCCGCCCTTTGGCGCGCACCGCCGCCAGCATAATATTGATCGTCGCACCGACGCTGACGACGTCCAAAAAAATGCGGGCCCCGCGAAGCTCCTCAGCGCGCAAATAAATGGCTCCTTGCTCGTTCGTTACCGTCGCACCGAGGGCCTCAAACCCTTTAATGTGCTGGTCGATCGGGCGCGGTCCAAGATGGCAGCCGCCCGGCAAGCCGACGACCGCTTTTTTGAACCGGCCAAGCATCGCCCCCATCAAATAGTACGAGGCGCGCAGCTTTTTCACCTTTCCGTTCGGAAGCGGCATGGAAACCATGTTCGTCGGATCGATGACCGCTTCTTTGCCGTCAAACGAAAACGAACCGCCGATCTCCTCGATCAAGCTTCCTAAAATGCGCACATCGGAAATGTCCGGCAGCCCTTCGATCGTCACCGGCGAATCGGCTAAAATCGCCGCGGGAATCAAGGCGACGGCGCTGTTTTTCGCACCGCTCACTTTGATCATACCCCGCAGTCGATCTCCGCCGATAATTTTTATTTTATCCATCGTCGTCTCCCTTCTTTGCTCGGAAGTTGGCTTCACCCCCAGGGGTGAGAAAACGGTCGGGCGGGCTCATCTCCCCGGCCCGAACGCGTTGGGGGTGAGCCCGCTTCACCTAGGAGGCACGCGGTCTATTTTCATTGTTGCCGATTCCAGTCGGCGAGAAACTTCTCGATCCCTTGATCAGTGAGTGGATGGTTAAACAATTGCATCAGCACTTTGTACGGCACGGTGGCAATATGCGCCCCGCGCAAAGCTGCTTCTGTCACATGGTGCGGGTGGCGGATCGAAGCCGCAATGATTTCTGTTTCAATGCCGTGAATGTTGAAAATGTCAGCGATGGTGGAAATAAGCTCTAAGCCGTTATGGCCGATATCATCGAGGCGGCCGAGGAACGGAGAGACGTACGTCGCGCCGGCGCGTGCAGCCAACAGCGCCTGATTGGCGGTAAACACGAGCGTGACGTTCGTTTTGATACCTTTTTCGCTGAACGTTTTCACCGCTTTTAACCCTTCCGGCGTCATCGGCACTTTAATCGTGATGTTTGGGGCAATTTTCGCCAGCTCTTCGCCTTCTTCAATCATGCCGGCTGCGTCAGTTGAAATGACCTCGGCGCTGACTGAACCGGAGACGATCGACGTAATTTCACGCAACCGGTCATGGAACGAGACGTTTTCTTTCGCCACCAAACTCGGGTTGGTCGTGACGCCGGCCAAAATACCAAGTTCATGGGCTTGTTTAATTTCTTCCAAATTTGCTGTATCAATAAAAAATTTCATTAGTGACCCTCCTTGTTGTTGTTTGACCGCAAGCGGGCAAGGCCGGGCGGCGGCCGATCTTGCCGTTTGCCTGTTATTGTGCTGCTTTTCCGGACGAACCAAACTCGCGCATTTTGCCGATGACCGTCGCTTTGATCGCATCGCGGCCCGGGCCGATGATTTTGCGCGGGTCATAAACGTTTGGATCTTTTGCGAGCAGCTCGCGGACGACTTTGGTAAAAGCGATTTGGTTTTCCGTATTGACGTTGATTTTCGATGTGCCAAGGGAAATCGCGCGCTGGATTTGCTCAGTCGGGATGCCGGTGCCACCGTGAAGCACAAGCGGAATGCCAGTTAAGTCGCGGATTTGTTCCATTTCGGCAAACCCGAGTTTTGGCTCCCCTTTGTAAGGGCCGTGCACAGAACCGAGCGCCGGAGCGAGGCAGTCGATGCCTGTCCGCTTGACAAGCTCTTCACATTCTTTCGGATCGGCGTAGATGACGCCTTCGCCAACGACATCGTCTTCTTGCCCGCCGACGATGCCGAGCTCGGCTTCAACGGAGACGCCGTGCGCATGAGCATATTCAACGACTTGCGAGGTGATGCGGACATTCTCTTCAAACGGGTGATGGGAGGCGTCAATCATGACCGAGGTGAACCCGGCGTCAATGGCCGCTTTGCATTTTTCAAAGCTTGAGCCATGGTCAAGGTGAATGGCAACGGGAACCGTGATGTTCATGTCTTCCATCAAGCCTTTCACCATGTTGACGACCGTTTTAAATCCGCCCATATAGCGGGCCGCCCCTTCGGAAACGCCGAGAATGACCGGCGATTTTTCTTCTTCGGCCGCCGCTAAAATGGCTTGCGTCCATTCCAAGTTGTTAATGTTAAATTGGCCGACCGCGTATTTGCTGCGCAGCGCCTCGTTGAGCATCTCTTTCATCGATACTAACGACATGGTTACATCCTCCTTAGTTGATCATCGTCTTTGTCGCCATGGCGGAACGTAGGCCCACAGGCGCAAAATATATCTACGTTATAAGCATACCAACTTGCCGGCCAAACAGCAACATTTCCCTATCTTTATTCTGCTAACGTTGCACACGGAAAGGAAAAGAGCCTTTACAAGGAAATGTATTTTTTGACGGCAGCGCGCAAATCATCGATATCAAACGGCTTGGCAAAATGCATGAGCGCTCCAAGCTCTTTTGTTTCTTGGATCATATCGAGCTCGCCGTATGCCGTCATGATAATCACTTTACTATCCGGGTCAATGTCTTTTAACCGCTTTAAAATTTCAATACCGTCCATGCCGGGAATTTTCATATCGAGAAGCACAAGATCAGGATGGTGTTTGCGGACGATTTCAAGCGCCTGCATGCCGTTGGCCGCTTGATATGTCACATACCCTTCTCGTTGAAACACTTCGTTTAACAAAATGCGGATGCCGTATTGATCATCGACAATTAAGATTTTGTTCCCCATGGTTATGCACCCCTATTCCCTTTTTTCTCCTTATACTGTTTCGCATTTTCCGAACGTATTTCCTGCTTGCTTTTCTTGCCATTTATAGATTTTGTATAATAACGGCGAAGGGAGGCCGAACGATGAAAATTTTGACGACTCAAACGATCGGGTTGCTGCAAAAAATCGCCGCCGATGAAGAGCCGGCGCTTGAAGATGGCGCTCGTCTGCTCGCCCAAGCGGCCATTGGCGACGGACGCATTTGGCTGTATGGGACAGGAGAACTCGATGCGGTCGTCACCGCCGCGCTTCTCGGACCGGATTCGCTGCCAAAGGCAGCGCGCCTCGATCCAAAGGCAGCCGATGACTGGGACAAAACAGACCGTGCGCTTGTGTTCGCCCGCTTTTCCAACGATGAAGAAGCGATCCGTCTCGTTAGACAGCTACAAGCACATGGCGTGGATACAGTCGCCGTCTCGACGCTTGTCAAGGACACTCCTGGTCTGGCGGATGTCGCCTCTGTCCATGTCGACAGCAAACTCTCCCGCCCGCTCGTGCCGACCGAAGACGGACGCCGCATCGCCATGCCGACGGTCGTCGCTGCTTCGTTCGTCTACTACGGGCTGCTTGTATTGCTTGACGAAATTTTGGAAGAATATCAGTAACCGCCGCCGTGAAAGCAGGTGCGCCTACGGGATGAAGCTATCAAAAAACGGTGTCCGACAAACGGACACCGTTTTTTGTCATTGTTTTAACGACGCTTTGATAAATTCGCGGAACAGCGGCTGCGGCCGCGTCGGGCGCGAAGTGAACTCCGGATGGAACTGCGCGGCGACGAACCATGGATGGTCTTTCAGTTCAATGACTTCAACAAGCCGCCCGTCCGGGCTCGTTCCGGAGAAGACGAATCCATGTTCTTCCATTAGATGGCGATATTGATTGTTGAATTCGTACCGATGGCGATGACGTTCGTAAATGACTTCATCCCCGTACGCAGCATGGGCGAGCGTTCCTTCTTGCAGCTTGCACGGATACAGGCCGAGGCGGAGCGTGCCGCCTAAATCTTCGACATCTTTTTGTTCCGGAAGCAAGTCGATGATCGGGTGCGGCGTATTCGGGTCAAACTCAGCCGAATGGGCGCCGGCAAGACCGACGACATCGCGGGCGAATTCGATCGAAGCGAGCTGCATCCCTAAGCAAATGCCTAAAAACGGCACACGCTGTTCACGAGCATAGCGGATCGCTTCAATTTTTCCTTCGACGCCGCGGTCGCCGAACCCACCTGGAACGAGAATGCCATCAGCATCTTTCAACAGTGTGGCCGCATTGTCGCGCGTCACATGTTCCGCATTGACCCATTGAATGTCAATGTCCGTATCAAACGCATAGCCGGCATGGCGGAGCGCTTCAACCACCGAGATGTAAGCGTCCGGCAGCTCGACATATTTGCCGACGAGGGCGATTTTCGTCGTTTTCGATAAATTGCGCACTTTCTCAACGAGCGCTTTCCATTCCGTCATGTCCGCTTCGCGGCAGTTAAGGCGCAAATGCTCGCAGACGATTTGGTCGAGCTTTTGCTCCTGCAGCATGAGCGGCACGGCATACAGCGTATCCGCATCGCGCGATTCGATGACCGCTTTCGGGTCGATGTCGCAAAAGAGGGCGATTTTGTCTTTCATTTCTTGCGGCATCGGCATTTCCGTGCGCACGACGATGATGTTCGGCTGAATGCCAAGGCTGCGCAGCTCTTTCACGCTATGCTGCGTCGGCTTCGTTTTCATTTCCCCAGCCGCCTTAATGTACGGCACGAGCGTACAATGAATGTACATGACATTTTCGCGGCCGACATCGCTTTTGATTTGGCGGATGGCCTCTAAAAACGGGAGCGACTCAATGTCGCCGACGGTGCCGCCGATCTCGGTAATGACGACATCGGCGTTCGTCTCCTTCCCGGCGCGGAAGACGCGCTCTTTAATTTCGTTCGTAATGTGCGGAATGACTTGCACCGTGCCGCCTAAATAGTCGCCGCGCCGCTCTTTGCGAATGACGGCGGAATAAATTTTTCCGGTGGTGACATTGCTGTATTTGTTTAAATTAATATCGATAAACCGCTCATAATGCCCTAAATCCAAATCCGTTTCCGCACCATCGTCGGTGACAAACACTTCGCCGTGCTGGTACGGGCTCATCGTCCCCGGGTCCACGTTAATATACGGGTCAAACTTTTGAATCGTCACGTTCAAGCCCCGGTTTTTCAACAGCCGCCCGAGCGACGCGGCCGTAATTCCTTTTCCTAGCGAAGAAACGACACCGCCCGTTACAAAAATGTACTTTGTCATCCTGTCTTCCCCCTTGCCGAAATTACAGTAACAGTTTCAGTGTTTGCGAAAGGCGCAAATAAAAAACGCTCCGCTTACCACACGTAAGGGAGCGATGATTTCATTCATCCGTTTTTCAAGAGCCCAACACACATTGTACCGAGTTCCTACGGCAAAGTCAAGCGGTTATTCCTCTTCCTCGGTCTCATCGAGATCGAGCTCTTCATCAAGCGGCTCTTCCTCGAGTTCAAACTCTTCCTCATCAAGCATGTCGTCTTCAAAATCGACATCTTCGTCAAGGTCGAACTCCTCGTCTTCAAGCAGCTCTTCGTCATCGATATCAAGCTCTTCATCATCGTATTCATCAAGATCGTCATAATCAAGATCTTCTTCGTCAAGCAACTCTTCGTAATCATCGTATTCGTCATCAAGCGCTTTTTTCTTCTTCTTCGGCTTGACAATCGTCACCGTTTCGTCCTCCGTCTGGTCAAACGGATACCAAGCGCGCAGCCCCCAGACGTTTTCCCCGACGCAAATAAACCGTCCGTCGATGTTTAAATCGGTATAATATTGGGCAAGCCGCGCGGCGATGTCGTCCTCCGCTGCGCCGGTCAATGCCGCTACTTCACGGACGATTTGGTCAAACGGCAGCGCCTCCCGCTTATCAAGCAAAATGAGGTTCGCCAACTCGACGAACGACATCTCCTGCAATTCCTCTGGCGAGTATTGCTGCTGCAGGCTCAAATTCAGCACTCCCCTTCTATATAATGAAACAAATGAATGCAAGTGAAATACATACCATTCATTATAAACAAATTGCCGGCGTTTATGCTAGCTATTTAGCGAAAAAAGCAAAAAGAGAACCGCTCCGCAGCGGAGGCAGCCCTCTTTTCGACATTATCCATTCCATTAAAGCCTTTTCTCTTTGCATCAAGTTTCCGGCGATTTCATGTTAAGAAGAAGCATACATGGCTGGGCAGCGCCGGCCAACGAGGCGGATCACCGCCACTGATAGAGGCTGGCGAACGTTCGTTTCCTACATATTCCGCCGATATTGTCCACCGACTTCGTACAACGCCCGGGTAATTTGCCCAAGGCTGGCCACCTTGACGGTTTCCATCAATTCTTCGAAAATATTGCCGCCGCTGATCGCCACCTGTTTTAAACGCTCAAGCGCCGGGCCAGCTTTGTCTTTGTTTCGCGCTTGGAATTCACGCAAATTGTGAATCTGCAGCTCTTTTTCTTCGTAAGTCGCCCGGGCGAGCTCGAGATTGTTCAGCTCTTCTTCCGACGGCGGATTTGGATTTAAGAACGTATTTACGCCGATAATCGGCAGTTCCCCGCTATGTTTTTTCGTCTCGTAGTAAAGCGATTCATCTTGAATTTTGCCGCGCTGATACTGCATTTCCATCGCTCCAAGCACGCCGCCGCGGTCGTTGAGCCGCTCGAACTCCTGCAAGACGGCTTCTTCCACGAGGTCGGTCAGCTCTTCAATAATAAACGAACCTTGGAGCGGATTTTCATTTTTCGCTAAGCCAAACTCTTTTGTAATAATGAGCTGAATGGCCATCGCCCGACGGACCGACTCCTCGGTCGGTGTCGTAATCGCTTCGTCATATGCGTTCGTATGGAGCGAGTTGCAATTGTCATAAATCGCCAGCAACGCCTGCAACGTCGTACGGATGTCGTTAAAATCGATTTCTTGGGCGTGGAGCGAACGTCCGGACGTTTGAATATGGTATTTCAGTTTTTGGCTCCGTTCATTGGCGCCGTATTTTTCGCGCATGACGACCGCCCAAATGCGGCGGGCGACACGGCCGATCACCGAATATTCCGGATCGAGGCCGTTGCTGAAGAAAAATGACAAGTTTGGCGCGAAATCGTCAATATGCATGCCGCGGCTTAAATAATATTCGACATACGTAAAGCCGTTGGCGAGCGTAAACGCCAGTTGGGTGATCGGATTCGCTCCGGCCTCGGCGATATGATAGCCGGAAATCGACACCGAATAATAGTTGCGGACGCGGTGCTTGATGAAATATTCTTGAATGTCGCCCATCATTTTCAAGGCAAAATCGGTGGAGAAAATGCACGTATTTTGCCCTTGATCCTCTTTCAAAATGTCAGCCTGCACTGTGCCGCGCACCGTTTGCAGCGTCGCGGCTTTTACTTGTTCATACTCTTCCGGCGTAAGCGGGCGGCCAAGCTCTTGTTCCCGCTTGTCAACTTGTTGGTCGATCGCGGTGTTCATAAACATTGCCAACAAAATCGGAGCCGGGCCGTTGATCGTCATCGACACCGATGTGAGCGGATCGCACAAATCAAACCCTTTGTACAGTTTCTTCATGTCATCAAGTGTACAAACACTGACGCCGCTTTCACCGACTTTGCCGAAAATGTCCGGCCGGTAGTCCGGATCTTCGCCGTAGAGTGTGACCGAGTCAAATGCCGTGCTGAGCCGCTTCGCTTTGTCTTCTTTGCATAAATAGTGGAAGCGGCGGTTGGTGCGCTCCGGCGTCCCTTCACCGGCAAACTGGCGCTTCGGGTCTTCCCCTTGGCGCTTGAACGGGAAGACGCCAGCCGTGTACGGGAACGAGCCGGGAACATTTTCTTTATACACCCAGCGCAAAATTTCCCCGTAGTCTTTAAATTTTGGCAAGATGACTTTCGGAATGTCTAAGCCGGACAACGTTTTGGTCGTCAGCTCAGTGACGATCTCTTTGTCACGTACTTTCGTCACCAATTGTTTGGCGGCGTATTTCGCCTTTGTCTCTTCCCACGTCGCCAAAATGCGTTTCGATTCCGGCGTCAGTTTCGCTTCATAATCAGCCTTGAACGTCTCGAGCGCGCGAATGACGTCCTCGGAATCGCCGCGCTCATTGGCCGCTGCAATCGCTCCTTCGATTTGGAACAAACGGCGCGCAATCTCCACTTGCTGTTCGGCACGGCGGTGATACGAGCGCACCGTCTCGGCGATTTCGCGCAAATAATAACGGCGATCGTTCGGAATGATGACGTTATGCTTTTCAACGTTGGCTACTGTTTTCAAACTTGTTTTCCAGTTCGTCCCTGTTTTCCGATTGATCGTATCGACGAGCGCGACAAAGAGCGTATTCGTACCCGGATCGTTAAACTGGCTGGCGATCGTGCCGTACACCGGCATTTCCGACACGTCGCGATCAAACAGTTGGCGGCTGCGTTGATATTGTTTTTGCACTTGCCGCTTCGCATCTTCCGACCCTTTTCGCTCAAATTTGTTAATCGCAATCAAGTCGGCGTAATCGATCATATCGATTTTCTCAAGCTGCGTCGGCGCCCCGAATTCACTGGTCATCACATACATCGAGACATCACACACTTCCGTAATGGCGGCATCACCTTGGCCGATCCCGCTCGTTTCAATAATGACGAGATCAAAACCAGCCGCCTTGACGACCGAAATAGCATCACGGATCGCCGGCGACAGCTCGGAACGGGAATGGCGCGTCGCTAGGCTCCGCATGTAGACGCGCGGCGAATGAATGGCGTTCATCCGAATCCGATCGCCTAACAGCGCCCCGCCCGTTTTTTGTTTCGTCGGGTCGACGGATAAAATGGCGATCTTGATCTCGGGAATTTCATTTAAAAAGCGGCGGACGAGCTCGTCGGTAAGCGAGCTTTTTCCGGCTCCGCCCGTACCGGTAATCCCAAGCACCGGCACGCATTTTTCCATTGCCTTCACTTGCTCGAGGGCCGCTTCAGCCGCAGCGGCTGCCTCTTGATCTGCCTCGGCGCGGTATTCGCACAGCGTGATGAGCCGGGCCACGGCTTGCACATCGCCGGTTTGCAGCCGTTCGATTTCATCGGTCACAGCGGTCACGGTCGGAAAATCGCACTCTTCAAGCATCACATTAATCATCCCTTGCAGACCGAGGGTGCGGCCGTCTTCAGGCGAGAAAATGCGGGCGATTCCGTATTCATGCAATTCCTTGATTTCGCGCGGGATGATGACGCCTCCCCCGCCGCCGTAAATGCGGATATGGGACGCCCCCCGCTCTTGCAGCAAATCATACATATATTTAAAAAATTCCATGTGACCGCCTTGATAGGAGGAAACGGCAATGCCTTGCACATCCTCTTGGATGGCCGCATTGACGATCTCTTCCACAGAGCGGTTATGACCTAAATGGATGACTTCAGCGCCGCTCGCCTGCAAAATGCGGCGCATAATGTTGATGGACGCGTCATGACCGTCAAACAAACTAGACGCCGTCACAAAGCGAACGTGATGCTTCGGACGATAAATGTGCGCCATCGTCTCTCCCCCTTTGTTCAAACTTGCTGTTTCTCCATAATCCCCTTTAATAAAAACTCCGTCTGCCATTCAATATATTCTTCGAGCGTATACATTTTCCGCAGCACCCAACGGCGGAACGCCCACATTTGTCCAAGTACGATAATGTTGTGGGCAAAGAGGCGAATCTCGCCTTCAGAAAGCTGCAGCGCTCCACTTTCGACGCATGCGCGCAAAATATGCTCAAAAATGGCCGTCATCTCGAGCTCTTTATTGAGAACGTATGGAAGCGACTCTTTGCTTAATGCCTTCAGCTCTTGGTACATGACGAGCACTTCGTCATCGAGTTCATCAACGACGCGAAAATAGTGGGCGATCGCGCGCCGCAGCCCTTCAATCGTGCCGTGATGATCGCCAAGATCTTGTTCTGTCCGCTCCCGCACCTCGTCGTAAATGCGGTCGCACACTAAATATAAGACATCTTCCTTTTTGCGAATGTACTCATACAGCGTGCCGATGCTAAACCCAGACGCTTTGGCGATTTCCCTCGTCGTCGTTTGGTGGAAGCCTTTTTGTTTAAAAAGGGAAATGGCGCCTTTAATCATTTCGTTGCGCCGTTTTTTCACGAGTTTTTCATCTTTGACCGATGCGATCACTTCCCGTTTTTTCATGCAGGTTCCTCTCCCCCATTCCCGTTTAGCAGCTAGACTGGCGCTCCGCGCGGCTTCCCGTTCGCGCGGCAGAACGGGATTGTCGCGCGAGATCCTCTAGAAATCAGCGCGATGATCCGCACGACACACCCCCGAAATCGCTGCCATGCCGCGCGTCTCGTTGGAAACGGCTGCAACGATGCGCGCGTCAAAACGGGGAAATGGCGTGCGATCAAGCGCTGGGGCCATCAATCGCGCACCAACACGAATGAGTTGACGCGCAACGTTTAGTCGCGCGTCAACATGCGCGAAATAACGAGGCGCTGAATTTCTTGTGTCCCTTCGTAAATTTGCGTAATTTTCGCATCGCGCATAAACCGTTCAACCGGATAGTCTTTCGTATAGCCATTGCCGCCAAAAATTTGCACCGCATCGACGGTCACTTTCATCGCTGTGTCGCCGGCAAACAGTTTCGCCATCGCCGACGCTTTGCCGTACGGCAAGCCGTTTGACTCAAGCCATGCCGCCTGGTATGTCAACAGCCGCGCCGCTTCAATGGCCGTCGCCATGTCGGCGAGCTTAAAGCCGACGCCTTGCTGCTCAGCAATCGGTTTGCCGAACTGGACGCGCTGTTTCGCATAGTCCACAGCGGCATCGAGCGCTCCTTGGGCGATGCCGACCGCTTGGGCGGCGATGCCGTTGCGGCCGCCGTCTAACGTCATCATCGCGATTTTAAAGCCTTCCCCCTCTTGGCCGAGCAAGTTTTCTTTCGGGATGCGGCAATCTTCAAAGATGAGCTCGGTCGTTGGCGACGAACGGATGCCGAGCTTCTTTTCTTTTTTGCCGATCGAAAAGCCCGGTGTCCCTTTTTCAACGATAAAAGCGCTGATCCCTTTATGACGTTTTTCTGGATCGGTGACGGCAAAGACGACATAAATTTCCGCCTCGCCACCGTTTGTGATCCATACTTTCGACCCGTTTAACACATAATGGTCGCCGTCTTTTGTGGCGCGCGTTTTCATCGAGGCGACATCAGACCCCGCCCCCGGCTCGGACAGCCCGTACGCCCCGAGCTTTTCTCCGGTCGCCAAAGCGCGCAAATACTTCTGCTTTTGCTCTTCCGTGCCGAACTTGTAGATCGGCCAGCTCGCAAGCGAAATGTGGGCAGAGAGCGTCACTCCGGTCGAGGCGCAGACGCGCGACAGCTCCTCAACGGCGATGACATACGCCAAATAATCGCTGCCAATGCCGCCGTACTCTTCCGGCCATGGAATGCCCGTTAAGCCGAGCTCGGCCATTTTGTTGAAAATGCTGCGGTCAAACCGTTCTTCCTCATCACGCTCAGCGGCGGTTGGCGCCACTTCGTTTTCGGCAAATTCGCGCACCATTTTTCGCAACATTTCATGTTCTTCGCTCAATTGGAAATTCATCGCTTCATTCCCCCATTTTATATAAACATCCTCTTCCCCTTGTTCACTTACTGTTTGGTCAGCTGCTTGCTGATGACAATGCGCTGGATTTCGCTCGTCCCTTCGTAAATTTGCGTAATTTTCGCATCGCGGAACAGCCGCTCAACCGGATAGTCTTTCGTGTAACCGTTGCCGCCGAAAATTTGCACCGCTTCAATAGCGTTATCCATCGCCGTTTGCGAGGCAAACAGTTTGGCCATTGACGCTTCTTTGCCGCACGGCAAACCTTGGGCGCGCAGCCAAGCGGCGCGGTAGACAAGCCATTTCGCCGCTTCCGCCGCCGTTGCCATATCAGCAAGCTTAAAGGCGACACCTTGCTGCTCGGCAATCGGCTTGCCGAACTGCACCCGCTCTTTCGCGTAGGCTGCCGCGTGTTCGACCGCGGCTTCCGCGATGCCGAGCGCTTGGGCAGCGATGCCGATCCGTCCGACATCCAGGTTGGCCATGGCGATTTTAAATCCTTCTCCTTCTTGGCCCAGCAAGTTTTCCGCCGGCACCTCGGCATCTTCAAATGTAATCGTCACCGTCCGCGATCCGTGCAGCCCCATTTTCTTTTCATCTTTGCCGATTGCCATCCCCGGCGTCCCTTTTTCAACGATAAACGCGGAAATGCCGCGGCTGCCGGTTTCCTCCGGATTCGTGCGGGCGAACACGATGTATGTGTCCGCTTCTCCGCCGTTGGTAATAAAAATTTTCGAGCCGTTCAATACATACGTATCGCCGCGCCGCACCGCTTTTGTCTTCAAGCTTTTCGCGTCCGATCCGGCGCTCGGTTCAGTGAGGCAAAACGCCCCTAAATAGTCGCCGCGGGCGAGTTTCGTCACATACTTTTGTTTCTGCTCTTCCGTGCCGAAATACAAAATCGGGTTCGTGCCGACTGACGTGTGCACCGATAAAATAACACCGACCGTCGGGCTCACTTTGGAAATTTCGTGGATGGCGATAATATACGAAACAAAATCCATGCCCGCACCGCCGTACTCTTCCGGAACGGTGATCCCCATCAAGCCGAGCGCGGCCATTTTCGTTAAAATCACGTGCGGAAATTCCCCTTGCTCCATGCGCTCAACAAACGGGGCGATCTCCGCCGCCGCAAATTCGCGCACCATTTGCCGCATCATTTCTTGTTCTTCTGTAAACCGAAATTGCACGGGACATCCCCCTTTGCCATGTTGCTCATCAATGTTGCCTCGACCCGCTTATTCGTATGTGTAAAATCCGCGACCCGTCTTGCGGCCAAGCCAACCCGCCTTGACGTATTTACGCAACAGCGGGCACGGGCGGTACTTGTCATCGCCGAACCCCTCGTGAAGCGTTTCCATAATGTATAAACACGTGTCCAATCCGATGAAGTCAGCGAGCGTAAGCGGTCCCATCGGATGATTCATGCCGAGCTTCATCACTTCATCGATCGCCTCTTTTGTCGCTACCCCTTCATACAAGGCGTAAATCGCTTCGTTAATCATCGGCATGAGGACGCGGTTGGAAATAAAGCCTGGAAAGTCGTTTACTTCAACCGGCACTTTGCCGAGCGTCCGGGTGACCGCTTCGATCGTCTCATACACCTCGTCAGCCGTTGCCAAACCGCGGATAATTTCTACGAGCTTCATGACCGGAACTGGGTTCATAAAGTGCATGCCGATCACTTTTTCCGCCCGTTTCGTCGCCGCCGCGATTTCCGTAATCGGAAGCGATGACGTATTGGAAGCCAAAATCGTTTCCGGGCGGGCAATTTCGTCCAACTCGGCAAACAGCTTCGTTTTCACGTCCATGTTTTCGACGACCGCTTCGATGACAAGATCGGCGTTGGCGGCATCGCGCAAGTCGGTGGAGCGGGAAAGCCGCGACAGCGCCGCGTCTTGGTCCGCTGCCGTCATTTTCCCTTTTTCCACTTGGCGGGCGAGCAGTTTTTCAATGTTCGCGATTCCTTTGTCCAATTGCGCTTCGCTAATATCATACAAAAGCACGTCATAGCCGGCGACGGCGCATACTTGGGCGATGCCCGACCCCATTTGTCCGGCGCCGACGACCATGATTGTTTTGACATCCATGTTCCTATCCCCCTATCTATGTGTATTTCTGAAAAATGAACGTGCGTCACATCCGCTAGATTCACGGCGGCCAATGCCGCGGTGCCGACAGCGAGAGACATCGCGGCGCCACGCCGCTTTCTCCCTCTGCAGCGGCTGCACGGGGACGCGCGGCCGCATTGTGTGCCTTGGCGTTGTTCCGGGAATATCGCTCCGGTTCATAGCCGCGCTATCGGCAGCAGGCCGCGTCCTCTGCCGTTTTGGTTCCCATCGCCGAAGGATGGTTCCGTTTCGCGCCGCGTCATCAAGGGACAGGAGCGCAACAAACCGCTTCCCCCATCTTGGCGACATTCGGCGATACATTGCACCTGCGCCTTGACGGCGGGCTGCCATGCGAGGACAGGCGGCGACAGCTATGTCCCCGCACAGCCATGCGAGACATGCGCTTGTCGCGCTCCCAGCTCCTCTTATACCTCAACTAAGATGGCGTCGCCTTGGCCGCCGCCGCTGCAGATCGCGGCGATGCCGAGACCGCCGCCGCGGCGTTTCAACTCATGGATGAGCGTCAAGATGATGCGCGCACCGCTGGCGCCAATCGGATGGCCAAGGGCAACGGCGCCGCCGTTGACGTTCACTTTTTCCGGATCCAGTCCGGCGATTTGAATGGCCGCCAATGCGACGGCGGCGAACGCTTCATTCACTTCGAACAAGGCGATGTCATCGACCGTTTTCCCCGTTTTGCGGAGCAACTCGTTAATGACTAGCCCCGGCGTTTTCGGAAAGTCTTTCGCCTCAACAGCGATGGCCGTGTGGGCGACGACCGTTGCGAGCGGTTCGATCCCTTCGCGGGCGGCGCGTTCTTCGCTCATTAAGACGAGTGCAGCGGCGCCGTCGTTGACGCCTGGGGCGTTGCCGGCCGTAATCGTGCCTTCATGGTCAAATACCGGCGGCAGTTTTGCCAGTTTTTCAAGCGACGTGTCTTTCCGCGGCGCCTCGTCGTGTTCGACGACAAGCGGGGCGCCTTTGCGCTGCGGGATCGCCACCGGAACGATTTCTTCCGCGAGGCGGCCGGCTTCCATGGCGGCGATGGCGCGAATATGGCTGCGGTATGCCCACTCGTCTTGCGCCTCTCTTGTGATGCCAAGCTCACGCGCCGTGTTGCCGCCGTAAACGCCCATATGAACGCCGGTGAAGCTGCATGTGAGGCCGTCATATACCATCAAGTCTTTGACCGTGCTGTCGCCCATCCGCAACCCCCAGCGCGCTTTCGGCAATACGTACGGCGCATTGCTCATCGACTCCATTCCGCCGGCGACGACGACATCGGCGTCACCTAGGCGAATGAGCTGGTCGGCAAGCGTGACCGCGCGCATGCCGGATGCGCACACTTTGTTCACCGTTTCGGTGCGGACATGCCACGGAATGCCGGCATGGCGCATCGCCTGCCGCGACGGAAGCTGTCCCTGTCCGCCTTGCAGAACCGTGCCCATAATGACATGATCGACTTGTTCTGCGTTCACATTGGCGCGGGTGAGCGCCTCTTTCACGGCAATGCCGCCAAGCTCTGATGCTGACAGCGCTTGCAACGCGCCGCCTAATTTACCGAACGGAGTGCGCACCCCGCTGACAATCACCGTTTTCCCCATTATTCCTCTCCCCTTTTTTAGAATAAGAAAGCGATTACAAAACACAGACTGAACGTTCGCTCGATAGCGAGGCGAAAGAGAAGGCGTACGACCGTACACCATCTCTTTCCGAATAGAATATCATACTTATTATTTTAAAAAATAGAAATTGTCTATGCAACTGTTTTATGATGCGACCTCTTCTTTTTCCTCGCCAAACACCGATTTCGCCAATAGTTCGGCCACATCGTACGTCGAGACGCGATCTTCCACTTCTTTCGCCTTCGTGCCGTCCGACAGCATCGTCAAGCAGTACGGACAGCCGGAACTGATGACCGTCGGGTTGACAGCGAGCGCCTGCTCGGTGCGGGCGACGTTGATCCGGTTGCCGGTCGTCTCTTCCATCCACATGAGGCCGCCGCCGGCGCCGCAGCACATGCCGCGTTCGCGGTTGCGCTCCATTTCGACAAGCTCGACGCCCGGGATGGCGCGCAAAATTTGCCGCGGCGCGTCATAGACGTCATTGTAGCGCCCTAAATAACACGAGTCATGGAATGTAATGCGCTCATGAACCGGATATTTCGGCACAAGGCGCCCTTCTTCGATGAGCTTGGCGAGCAGCTCGGTATGGTGGTACACTTCCGCTTCGAGCCCGAAGTCCGGGTATTCGTTTTTAAACGCATTGTAGGCGTGCGGGTCGATCGTGACGATTTTGTGGGCGCCCGCTTTTTCGAACTCGGCGATGTTGTTCGCCGCCAGCTCTTGGAATAAAAATTCGTTCCCTAACCGGCGCGGTGTATCGCCTGAGTTTTTCTCTTTGTTGCCTAAAATCGCAAACTTGACGCCGGCTTCGTTCAGCAATTTAGCAAAAGCAAGGGCGATTTTTTGGCTGCGGCTGTCGTATGAACCCATCGATCCGACCCAGAACAAGTACTCGATCTCTTCCCCGGCCTTAGCCGCTTCTTTGACCGTCGGGACGTGGACGTCGTCACGCAGCTCGCGCCAGTTTTCCCGCTCTTTCCGGTTTAAGCCCCACGGGTTGCCCTGACGCTCGATGTTCGTCATCGCCCGCTGCGCATCCGGATTCATCCGCCCTTCGGTCAACACGAGATAGCGGCGCAAGTCGATAATTTTATCGACGTGTTCGTTCATGACCGGGCATTGGTCTTCACAGTTGCGGCACGTCGTACACGCCCAAATTTCTTCTTCGGTGATGACGTCGCCGATCAAGCTCGGCATTTCAATCGCCGCCGCCTGCTCCGATGCCGCAGCAAACGCGAGCTGGTTGCCTTTTGTGTTTTTAAAGGCGAACGCTGGCACCCATGGCGCACGCGATGTAACGACCGCTCCTTTTTCCGTCAAATGATCGCGCAGCTTCAAAATCAAGTCCATCGGCGACAACATTTTCCCCGTGCCGGTCGCCGGACACATGCTTGTGCAGCGGCCGCACTCAACACAAGCATACAAATCGATCAATTGTTTTTGTGTAAAATCTTCAATTTTGCCGACGCCAAACGATTCCTGGCTTTCGTCTTCAAAGTTGATCGGCGCAAGCTTCGGCCGCGTCAGCCGGCTGAAAAAGACGTTGATTGGCGCCGCGATCAAATGGGCGTGCTTCGATTGCGGCACGTACACGAGGAACGTCAGCAAAATCAACAAATGCACCCACCAGGCGACAAAAAACAGCACCGCAGCCCCAGTTTCACCGATCCACGAAAACACGCCGGCAACAAGCGAAGCGACCGGCTCGCTCCATGCAGCTTCTTCCCCGTGCCAAATCCTGCTCATCCCGTTGCCAAACAAAACAGACAACATGAGTCCGCCGATAAAAATGAGCACAAGACCGGCTTTGAAATCGCGCTTTAAGCGAACGAGCTTTTCAATATAGCGGCGGTAAAAGGCAGCAAGCACTGCGATTAAAATAAGCAACGTAACGATTTCTTGGAAAAACGTAAATCCTGGGTACAGCGGCCCGAGCGGCAAATGCGCTCCGGGTGCGAGCCCTTTGATAATGAAATCAATTGCGCCAAATTGGACGAGAATAAAGCCGTAGAAAAAGACAACATGGATCAAGCCGCTTTTTTTGTCCTTGAGCAGCTTTTTCTGGCCAAAGACGTTGACCCAAATGTTGCGCAACCGCTCGTTGACTTTTTCATCAAACTCGACTTTTTTGCCGAGTTTGATGTACATCGCCCGCGTTTTCACGACATACACAAATAAAGAGATGCCGTAAGCGGTTACAAGCAAAAACGCGAGCCAGTTCACCAGTAATAAAGCGTTCATCTTTTCTCCCCTTCCCCCGCTTTTTCCAACAAATTTGTTGCCATAACAAAAGAAATTTTCAGAATTATACTTTATATCTATTTTACAAATGAATGAGCATTCAGTCAATAATTTTTTTCATTTCTTTCCCCTCTTGAGCGAACGGCAGGAAGAAAAACGTATATTGGTCGGCAAGACCATCCGCTTCCGGACGCGTCTCGTCTCACCGCGATCACGATGGAAACACTAGCTCCCCGTAAAGAGCGGTTAGGCGCCTGTCGGCAAGGTGTTGCGGAAGCAGCGGCGATCGCTCTGCTATTTTTGCACGTTGTAGGACACATTAATAAGTACTGAAAGCGATGCACAGGAGGGGAAGGCATGGTCGTCATTGCTGTTATTGCCATGATATTCGTACTCATTTATCTCGATGACAAGCTCGGACAACTCGTCTTCCGGAACGGACGTAAAAAAGTCGTCTATCCGGAACGGAGAAGCGATATTGCCCTGTACGTCAATGGCAGACATTTATTTTCCGACTATTTTGCCGAGCTGCGCCGCGCCCGTGACCATATTCACATCCTGTTTTACATTATCAAAAACGACGAAACGACCACGCCTTTTTTTCAAATTCTAAAAGAAAAGGCAGCCGAGGGAGTAAAGGTGCGAGTGTTGGTCGACTGGGTCGGCGGCCTTGGGTTGCCGAAAGCGCTCATTCGTTCACTAAGGGCAAGCGGGGTGGAGTTCGCCTATGCCCGACCACCGCGCTTTCCGTTTTTCGTTTACCGCCTTAACCGCCGCAATCACCGGAAAATTACGGTCATCGATGGACGAGTTGGCTACGTCGGCGGCTTTAACATCGGGCGCGAGTATAATGGGAAAGACGCCAATTTTGGAGAATGGCGGGACTATCATCTAAAAATCAGCGGCGAGGGAGTATATGACTTGCAGGAACAATTTTTGCATGATTGGGAAGAGGCGACGGGCAAGACGGTGCCTGACAAGCACCACTATTTTCCGGATCTCCCCGCCGGCGCCATTCGCCACCAACTGGTCGCTACTGATGGCGCCGCTCTCGAGGAACAGTATATCGATGTCATCCGCGGCGCCAAAAAAGAAATTATGATCGGCACCCCGTACTTTATCCCGAGCCGGCCGCTGTTTAACGAGCTGATGCAAGCGCTTCGGCGCGGGGTGCGCGTCACCGTGCTCGTACCGCTGAAGGCGGATCATTTATTTGTGCGAGAAGCTGCTCATCCGTATTTTTATCAAATGTTGAAAGCAGGCGCACGCGTTTACCGCTTTTACCAAGGATTTTACCATGCCAAAACCATAGTAATTGACGAAGAATGGTGTGATGTCGGAACCGCCAATTTCGACCGGCGCAGTTTGTTTTTAAACAGCGAAATCAACTGCTATGTGTTTGACCGCGCGTTTGCCCGGTTCGTCAAACAGGCGATCGAACGCGACTTGGTGCGCTCCGAGCCGTTGACGCTCGAGTTTTGGCGGAATCGTTCCCTGCTTGATCGCGGCAAAGAGTCGATTTCGCAGCTGCTCTCCACCTGGCTGTAGCAGCTTCTCCGCAACAAAGAAACGTCCGCCCATTCATGCGGCTGGCCCCAAAAAAGCGCTGTTTCCCAAGAGGGCTGGCGATTGAGTACAAAATCCTGCTGATCCCACCCGTTTTTCCATTAGAAAAATCTTTGCAGGACCCGCTTTCTTTTTCGGCGAAATACCGTTGGCGGGCACGTCACAACCGTTTTTCACCGGTCTTTAAGAAGATGTTGTACACAGTCTTGTAGAAGCGTTTGCAGTGCATATATCGCCATGAAAAAAAGCGCCCCGTTGCGTTTGGGGCGCACTTCTATCGAATGGCTGCCGAAGCAACAGAAACCCAGCCGGCGTCCATGGCGGCCTTCGACCGCCAAAACGATGCCAACCAGGAGCGATTGAACCGTCTCAATCGGCTGGCCATCATAAGATTTCCGTTCATTTCCAAAACAAAACCAACCATTGAAACAGCCGCATGCCGAGATATACGCCAACAATGCCCGCAATGCCGGCCAACGCTGGGGGAGCGGGAATCGGCAGGCGGAACAACGTAAACAAAAAGCCGACAACCATGCCGGTGAGCAGTGCTAGTACGACTTCTTTCATTTGTTGATCCTCCACCGTTGTTTTCCTTTAGCATGTCCAAGCAAAAGAGGGAGCAATCGCTCCCCCCATTCGTTTACATTTGTTCCGGCGCCGAGACGCCGATTAACGCTAGAGCGTTTCGCAGTGTAATTTGCACCGCCTTGACAAGCGCGAGGCGGGCTTTCGTTTTTTCGATTTGATCTAGGTCAAGCACTTTTTCTGCATTGTAAAAGCTGTGAAGCGCCGACGCCAAATCAAACACATAGGCGGTGACGCGATGCGGCATCCGCTTCAAGGCCGCCTCAGCGACAACGTCCGGGAAGTCGCCGAGCGCTTTGAGCAGTTCGATTGCTTTTTCCGTTTCTACGAGATGATGAAGAGCGACATCGCCTTCATACGACAGTTGCTGCTCTTCCGCTTGGCGGAGAATGCTTGAGACGCGGGCGTGCGCGTATTGGACATAGTAGACTGGATTTTCATTCGACTGGGCAACCGCCAAATCCATGTCAAAATCGAGATGCGTATCGCCTGAACGCATCGCGAAGAAGTAGCGGACAGCATCGACGCCGACTTCTTCCATCAACTCACGCATCGTCACCGCCTTGCCGGTGCGCTTGCTCATTTTGACGCGCTCGCCATTTTGGTATAAGTTCACCATTTGGATAATTTCGACTTCAAGCGCCTCCGGGTCATAGCCGAGCGCGGCAATCGCCGCTTTCATGCGCGGGATGTAGCCGTGATGATCCGCTCCCCAGACGTTGATGAGTTTTTGAAATCCGCGCCGCAATTTATCTTGATGATAGGCGATGTCCGGAAGTAAGTACGTATATGTTCCATCCTGCTTGATCAACACGCGGTCTTTGTCATCGCCGAACGCCGTCGAACGAAACCATGTCGCCCCATCCTGTTCGTAAATATAGCCGCGCTCACGCAGCGTGGCGAGCGCCTCGTCGATTTTGCCGTTCTCATAAAGCGACGTTTCCGAATACCAGACGTCAAACGGGACGCGGAAGGCGGCCAAATCGTTTTTAATTTTATCGAGCTCGTAACGGAGGCCGTATTCACGGAAAAAGGCGAGCCGTTCTTCTTCGTCAACATGAACGAAACGATCGCCGTATTCAACGGCGAGCTGTTTGCCGATTTCCACGATGTCGTCACCGTAATAGCCGTCCTCCGGCAGCGGCATATCGGTGCCAAGCGCTTGGAAATAGCGAGCTTCAACCGATTTCGCCAAGTTGTAAATTTGTTTGCCGGCATCGTTAATGTAATATTCGCGCGTCACATCGAATCCGGCTTTCGCCAAAATGTTGCAAAGCGAATCGCCGACTGCCGCGCCGCGGGCATGGCCTAAATGCAAGTCACCGGTCGGGTTGGCCGAGACGAACTCAACTTGCACTTTTTCCCCATTGCCGACATTTGATTCACCATACGCTTGTCCCGCCTGCAAAATCGCCGGCACAACGGCTGTCAAATAGCGATTGTCCATATAAAAGTTAATAAATCCTGGCCCCGCTACCTCGATGCGCGCCACGGAAACACGCTCGCGGTCAACCTGCCCGACGATGGCCTCAGCAATCACCCGCGGTGGCTTTTTCGCAATCCGGGCGAGCTGCATAGCGATATTCGTCGAATAATCGCCGTGCACCTTTTCACGCGGCACCTCAAGCAACACTTCTGGCAGCTCCTCGACGGCTGCCAGTCCGGCTTTCACCGCCGCCTGGCGAATTTCCTCTTTCAGCTGTTCTTTCATTTGCCCGACAATGTTCATCGGATTATACCCCCTTAAATGTTAACGTCAACGTATGGCGTCCGCTCCGCTCGTGCTCTAGCATCAGTTCATAAGAGAGAAAGAGCTGCCCTTGTTTCCGTCTGTCATCATATTGGAACTCGATCGCATCCGCTTTCGTCGCTAGCGCCCACCGCCCGAACACCGTTTTGTAATGGCCCGGCATTTCCTGCTGTGAACGAAATGTTTGCCGCATCTCGACCGCCCCCGAACGGAGGACGGTCACCTCATCAGGCGCGATTTTCACGATGTTATTCACCCGGCCGAGTTCGTTTTCCTCCACAAACTGCAAATACACTGTTTTCCCTTTTATGTAATATATCCCTTCCACTTCAAGCACGACCGTCTCTTCGCGCGCACCGTCACGGATGACGGCCACTTGACGGAGCTGCACCGGAATACCGTTTGTTTCGTTCATGTTTGATGAACACACCTTTGCGAACACAGTCATAACAATAAGTATAAAGAACTGTCCCGCCTGATTCAAGGGGCGTGAAAAAAGAGAAGGCCCAAAGCAAACGCTTTGAGCCTGGTCATCTTTAGTTTGACGATGAGGCACGGACGTTTTGCAACACAGCAATGGCGAAGGAAATGACGCCAAGGACGACAAGTGTTCCGCCAATGGCCGTTACTGGCACAAACGCTTCATAACCGTACAGGACAAAAATCACACCGACCATCATGAGCGGCAGACCAATATTGTGCAGCCAAAAATGGATGTTCGCCCATTTCGTCGCTGCTGCCTGTGGGAATAAATGATAGATGATGCCCGCAAGCGTCAAAGCCGTCCAACCTAGTAGGTTGATATGGGCGTGAACCGGTGTGAGTACAAACGAATGGGTCATCGACATGCCCAGTCCAAGACAGACGCCGATGACAAAGTACACGACGGAAATTTTGATGAGCTTGATGCCCACTTCTGTCTTCCCCCCTTTAAATGGTCAATATGTTGCATACATTGCATCTTATTCTATGTGGCATGCCCATATTCCCGCAACCTTTCTCCTGCCATAAAAAAAAGCGCCTTCGCATCTTTGCGATTCAGGCGCTTTTTTCGATGTTCACTTGGCCACCCAGCCAAGCAACATTTCTCGAACAAGCTTGCTCGCTGTGTTCGCGGTTTGTTCGGAATGGTCGTAAATCGGTGCGACTTCCACCAAATCAGCACCGACCACACGAACGTTAGAGCGGGCGATCTCATGGATGGCGGCTAACAGTTCTTTCGATGTAATACCGCCCGCATCAACCGTTCCCGTACCCGGGGCGTGAGCTGGGTCGAGCACATCGATGTCAATCGTCACATACACTGGACGGTCGGCAAGTTTCGGCAGCACGGAGCGAAGCGGCTCGAGCACATCAAACTTGGCGATATACATACCATTTTGTTTCGCCCATTCGAACTCCTCTTTCATGCCGGAACGAATGCCGAATGAAAAGACATTCGTCGGACCGATGAGATCGGCAACTTTGCGAATCGGCGTCGCATGCGACAGCGGCTCGCCTTCGTAATGTTCGCGCAAGTCGGTATGGGCATCCATATGAATGACGGCCAAATCCGGGTAATAGTCGTGCACCGCCTTAATGACCGGCCAAGAGACAAGGTGTTCGCCGCCAAGACCGAGCGGAAACTTGCCGGCATCAAGCACATTTCTGACGAACTGTTCAATCAGCTCCAAGCTGCGGGCGGCGTTGCCAAACGGCAGCGGAATGTCCCCAGCGTCAAAGTAGCGGATGTCTTTGAGTTCGCGGTCCAAATATGGGCTGTACTCCTCAAGCCCGATTGACACTTCGCGGATGCGGGCCGGGCCGAACCGCGAGCCGGGCCGGTAGCTGACCGTCCAATCCATCGGCATCCCGTAGATGACTGCCTCGCTTTCTTCAAAGTTCGGGTGGCTGCCGATAAACACATTGCCGGAATAAGCTTCATCAAACCGCATCAATCTGCCCCTCCCCTTATTTCACCAAGTCCGCGACAAATTTCGGCAAGACGAAGCATGCTTTATGCAGCTCTTTTGTATAATATTTTGTATCGATGTCGTGGAACCGGTCATCGCTCACTGTGAGCGGATCGTATTTTTTCGAGCCGAGCGTAAACGTCCACAGCCCGCTTGGGTAAGTCGGAATGTTCGCCGTATATAGGCGCGTGACTGGGAAAATTTCCCTCACATCACGGTAAACGGTGCGAATCAAATCCGCTTTAAACCATGGGTTATCCGTTTGGGCGACGAAAATGCCGTCCTCTTTCAACGCTTTTGCAATGCCGGCGTAAAACCCTTTTGTAAACAAGTTCACCGCCGGGCCGACCGGCTCGGTCGAGTCAACCATAATGACGTCGTACTCGTTTTCACTTTGGGCGATATGCATAAATCCGTCATCGACTTTCACTTCGACGCGCGGATCGTCAAGTTGGCCGGCGATTTCCGGCAAATATTTTTTCGAATATTCGATCACCTTGCCGTCAATTTCGACGAGCGTCGCTTTTTTGACGCTTGGGTGTTTCAGCACTTCGCGGATCACGCCGCCGTCACCGCCGCCAACGACAAGCACGTTTTCCGGATTTGGATGGGTAAACAGCGGCACATGGGCAACCATCTCATGGTAGACAAATTCATCTTTTTGCGTCGTCATCACCATGCCGTCCAAAATAAGCATGTTGCCAAACTCCGCTGTTTCAACCATATCGAGTTTTTGGAACGGCGTCTGTTCTGTATGTAAAGTGCGGATAATGCGTGCCGTGATGCCAAAATGTTCTGTCTGCTTTTCAGTAAACCATAGTTCCATCGGTAACATCCTTTCTCCGAACGTTTGCTTACTATCAAGTTTCCCTTGCCAACGAAAAACTAAACATGAAAAAGTATAGAGCAATCTAGCAAAAATGCAAGGGGAACAAGTTTAAAATAAAAAAATTTTTTTCATACTAGTAAGAAAGCGGAAAGCGCCCTCCTAAAGCAGTGGTCCGGAGGGAAGAACAAAGCGCTTTGATGGCGCCGATCCGCCTGTCCTACATACTGTTCAAACCATTGGGGTGATGCGCAATGGAACCGATCCCGAGCAGCCGTTTTCGCGGCACGTGGAAATATGTGCGCGCCGCCGTCTTTATCAGCGTTTTTCTCGCCATCTTTGCTTCCGTTGCTCTCGGTGGCTTTATTTTATTTGCGAAAATCGAAGGAGCCCCGCCGGTTGCTGTGCCGCAAACAACGACTTTTTACGCCGATGACGGCAGCAAAATCGGGGAAAGCGACCATGGGCAGAAGCGCTACTGGGTTCGTCTCAATGACATTTCCCCGCACGTCATTGAAGCGACGATCGCCGTCGAAGACCGAAAGTTTTACGAGCACCACGGATTTGATTTGAAACGAATCGCCGCCGCCGTCATCGCCAATGTGCAGGCGATGGCCAAAGTCGAAGGGGCGAGCACGATCACCCAGCAATATGCACGCAACTTATTTTTGACGCACGAGAAAACGTGGTCGCGGAAAATTCAAGAGGCGCTCTATACGATCCGCCTTGAGGCGAACTACAGCAAAGAAAAAATTTTGGAAGGCTATTTAAACACCATTTACTATGGACACGGGGCTTACGGGATCGAGGCGGCGGCGCGCTATTATTTCGGCAAGCACGCCAGCGAGCTGACGATCAGCGAAGCGGCGATGCTAGCTGGCATCCCAAAAGGCCCATACTATTATTCGCCGCTCATCAACGAAGAGCGGGCAAAAGCGCGGCAAAAAATCGTTCTTCTCTCGATGGCGGAAGCGGGCTACATCAGCCGCGAGCAGGCGGAACAGGCATATCGCGACAAGCTCGTCTACGTCCGGCACCATGAGAAAGAGCGACCTATCGCCCCGTATTTCCAAGATGTCGTCAAGCAGCAGCTGCGCACAAAGCTCGGCCTTGACGAGCGCACGATCGAGCTCGGCGGGCTTCGCGTCTATACAACACTTGACCCGCGCCTGCAACGAATCGCCGAGAAGCAACTCGAGCAAGTGATCAATCCAACGTCCGCCATCCAAGCCGCGCTAGTGGCCATGGACCCGCGCACAGGGGAAGTGAAAGCGCTCATCGGCGGGCGCGACTACGACGAAAGCCCGTTTAACCGCGCTGTACAGGCGGAACGCCAGCCAGGCTCGACGTTCAAGCCATTTTTGTATTATGCGGCCATTGAACAAGGGTTCACCCCCTCGACTGAATTGCGCAGCGAGCTGACGACGTTTACGTTTGACGGTGGCCGGGCGACGTATACGCCTCATAACTACAATGATTATTACGCGAACGGCCCAATTACCCTCGCCCAAGCGCTCGCCGTATCGGACAACGTCTTTGCAGTGAAAACGCTGCAGTTTATCGGTGCCGACAAACTGATCGAGACAGCGAAAGCGCTCGGCATTACAAGCAAATTGAAAGCCGTGCCATCGCTAGCCCTCGGCACATCGCCGGTAAAAGTGATCGATATGGTTGCGGCATATAGCACGATCGCCAACTATGGCAAAAAAGCGGAGCCGGTGTTCATCAAAAAAGTCGTCGATGTGAACGGAAATGTGTTATACGAGCACCGGCCGTCAAGCCAACAAGTGCTGGACCGCGACGCGGCGTTTGTGACGGCCCATTTAATGACCGGGATGTTTGACCCGAAGTTAAACGGCTATACGACCGTCACCGGACAATCGATCCTCGACGAAATGACGCGCCCATACGCCGGCAAATCTGGAACGACGAAAACAGACAGCTGGATGATCGGATTCGCCCCGCAGTTGGTTGCTGGCGTCTGGACCGGTTATGACCGCGGGGAAACGATGCATCGTTTTGACGAAAAACAATACGCCAAACAAATATGGATTCGCTTTATGGAGGAGAGTCTCGCCGACGAGCCGAAAAAATCGTTGAAACCGACCAAAGGCGTCATCGGCGTCTATATTGATCCACAAAACGGAAAACTGGCTGCCGATGCTTGTCCGGTGAAACGAAAAACGTATTATCTCATTGGCACGGAACCGACCGACTATTGCACGGATCACTTAGAGAAGAAGCCAAGGAAAAAAGAGGAAGGAAAAAGCTGGTGGAAAAAATGGTTGCCATGGTTCTAACATGAAGAAAATCCCCTAAGCGTACGCTTAGGGGATTTTCTTGTCCTAGTTTTCCTGTGTTATACATGTAGGTTTAGTTTATCCCTTTTTCTAGGCAAGAACAAGCCCTTCCACTAATATGTTCACAAAACCGTCACAATTCGCCTTCAAGCCCTTTTTTCAGCGCATCGCTTGAACGGTTCCACATGTCAATGTCATGCCCTTTCAAAAAGTCAGCGAGCACCTGTTTTGATTTTGCGTCCATATGGTCAACGATGATGTGCCGCTTGAGCGATTTATCCAAACGGTTGACATGCTCGGGCAACAACTTATAGCCGCGGCGCGCCTCGCGGTCGACCGTCATTTCACACGCTGTGACTCCGGCGTAATACGGGCCGTCCTCGCCGCGCTCGATCGTCACCCAAACGATCCAGTACGGCTTGCCGTTTGGCACAGCGGAACGGTCGGGCAAAAATTTAATGCCGCGCTCAACGGTGCTGCGCGCATGCATCGCCCCCATATCGACGAACGCTTCCCCCGCTTCGACATCAATGATGACCGGCGAGACGTTTTCTAGGCTTAACGCCCCAGCGCCAAAACCACGGTGTCCATCGGTCGGATCGTCTTTAATAATGTTAAAGCCGATGGTTTTTTTCTTTTTTTGCTCCATCCACTTCTTCCTCCTTTCTACATAAACAAGTTGGCAGCGAACGTCTGCAAATGTTCAAGCACGAACGGCAACGCCACTTGAAACACCGGCTCAATCGTGTACCGGTCAAGCGGCGTCAGCACGAGAATGAGAAAAATGAGCGCCCCGTAGGTTTCCCATTGCGTCATTTTTGCCCGCAGCCCATCCGGGGCTAAGTCTTCAATAATACGATACCCATCAAGGGGCGGAAACGGCAATAAATTAAACACAAACAAGACGGCATTCAAGCCGATAAAAATTTGGAAAAACATATCAAACCCAGCAGCAAACCAATCCGGCAGCGCCCGCATGATGCCGAAATCGACCATCGCATACCAGACGATAAACCCAAGTCCAGCAAGCACGAGATTGCTTAGCGGCCCGGCAACCGAGACAAGAATGCCGGCTAAGCGCGGGTTTTTAAAATGAAAGCGGTTGACCGGCACCGGCCGCGCCCAGCCGAACCCGGCTAAGAAAATGAGCAGCGTGCCAAACAAATCCAAATGGGCAAACGGCGATAATGTCAGCCGCCCTTGGTTTTTCGCCGTCGGATCGCCGAACTTGTAAGCGACGTACGCATGGGCAAACTCGTGCACAGAAAACGCCAGCGCCAGCGTCAACAGCACGTACGGAATTTCACTTAACGAATACGGCAAAATGTGTTCCACTTGATTAACTCCTTTTCCCTGTATTCACTATCCTTAGTATACATGATTTACCGTGAAAAGTGGACTGAACTTCACCGTTCCATGGTATAATAAGCGCGATAACACTTAAATTAAGGAAATGGGGGATGACGATGCCGTATGTAACGATCAAAATGCTCGCCGGCCGGACGGACGAGCAAAAGAAAGCGCTTGTGGAAAAAGTGACAGACGCCGTTGTGGAAACGACGGGAGCGAAAAAAGAAAGCGTGGTCGTTTTCATTGAAGAAATGACGAAAGATCATTACGCTGTCGCCGGAAAACGGCTGAGCGACGCGGAATAAAGGAAAGACGGGAGCGCGCAAGGTGCTCCCGTTGCTTTTTGAAACAAAAACGAATATTATTATACTTGTTTCTACTATTGTTCGTCTTTTAGGAGGTTGCCTATGATTCGTCTTCCGCACCATGCCAGCAATCGCAAAACAGAGTTTCTCGCTGGCCTGACGACTTTTTTCACCATGGTGTACATCATCGTCGTCAATCCGGTCATCTTATCAGATGCCGGCGTCCCGTTTGAACAAGCGTTCACCGCCACCGTCATCGCGACCGTTGTCGGCACGCTGTGGATGGCAATATTCGCCAACTATCCAATCGCCATTGCCCCTGGCATGGGGCTTAACGCCTATTTTGCCTATTCGGTCGTCGGCTCGCATGGCAACATTTCGTACGAAACCGCGTTTTCCGCTGTATTTGTCGCGGGATTGCTGTTTTTGTTGTTGTCGCTCACCCCGCTCCGCAGCAAGCTGATCGAAGTGATCCCCGACAGCTTAAAACACGGCATCACCGCCGGCATCGGACTATTTATCGCCTTTATCGGCCTGCGGCTGACCGGAATCATCCAAGCCCATCCGCAAAATTTGGTCGCACTTGGCAACTTGCATGCCCCGTCGGCCGTGTTGACGCTCATCGGCCTGGCGGTGACGCTCGTTCTCATGATGCGCGGCGTCAACGGCGCGCTCTTTTACGGCATGGTCGCGACCGGCGTCATCGCCTACGCGACCGGGCAACTTCACTTTGACAAAGGCATCGTCTCGCTGCCGTCGCTGCCGGAAGGGCTTGTCGCCGCTAATCCGTTGACGGCCGTTGGTGATGTCATCAGCCATCATTTGTATGCCGTCGTGTTTTCCTTTTTGCTTGTCACGCTCTTTGACACGACCGGCACGATGATCGGCGTCGCCCAACAAGCCGGGCTGATGAAAGGAAACACACTGCCGCGCGCCCGCGAGGCGCTCTTGGCCGACTCGGTCGCGACAACGATCGGCGCCATGTTTGGCACAAGCCCGACATCGGCGTACATCGAGTCGTCAACCGGCGTCGCCGCTGGCGGACGCACCGGCTGGACGGCGCTCACCGTTGCTGTACTGTTTGTCATCGCGGCCTTTTTCAGCCCGTTGGTCAGCGCGGTCGCCGGATTATCCGCCATCACCGCCCCGGCGCTCATCATCGTCGGCAGCTTGATGATCAGCAATATCGCCCATATTTCGTGGCATCAGCTCGACGAGGCATTCCCGGCCTTTCTCATCATCTTAAGCATGCCGCTCACCTCGAGCATCGCGACCGGCATCGCGCTCGGCTTCATCTCGTACCCGCTCTTAAAAATCGCCTGCGGCCGTTGGCGCGATGTGCCGCTGCTGCTGTACGTGCTGGCGGTGCTGTTCTTTTTGCAGCTGGCGTTTTTGCCGCATTAAAACGAAGAACGGTCTGACCGAAGAGGGGAAATGCCCCTTAAACCAGACACAACCTATTGTTTCTTATCGATCATTTTGCAGCTATATACGGCAATAAGAAAGGGGGTCCCGAGCCTTTTGGGACACCCTCATTTCGTTTATGGGCAACTGATGATACGTTGAGGCAACTTTTTTCCGCCCACCTACACACAAGCGCTCTTGCTGCATCGGCTGCGCAGCGCCTCAATATACGCATACGCCTCTTCGATCTCGTCCTCCGTATAGCGCTGCTTGCTTTTTACGACAGCGATTTTCTCTTTTACCTCATCTTTTGACAAATGTTCAAAATAGAGCACGGTCGACACAAGCTCCAAAAAGCGCGCGTTTTGTCCATTCATCGCCTGCATGCATTCAGCAAGACCCGGCATGTCCCAGTCATAATGGCGCAAAAACTGCTCGCCCGCTTCGGTCAATGTATAGCGATATTGCATATAACCGCTCTTTTTCTCTTTCACTTCATGCAAAAAGCCGAGCGCGCACAACTCTTCAATGCGGCACGTCAACTCTTCCGAATACGGGCCGTAAAAGTGGAAGTCAAACTTCTCATAAAACGGAAAGTCGAGCTTTTTGGCGATGTAAATCATTTTTTGCAGCTTTTTGCGGCCGGCAATTTCCCCGGCGGCCGCCAACGCCTTCATCACTTTCGCATGCTCCGTGAGCACTCTCCGTCATCTCCTAACCCTTTAAAATTTCCATAATCTTTTTCTTCACTGTCCGCTTCGTTGATAAGTCATAAAGAAAGTCAGCCGGAAAATACAGCTTATGGTCGGTGCGCCGCTTGCCGGAAATGGCGTCGACCAACACCGATTCGCGCGACAGCTCGCGCAGTTCCCCGTTTGGCATCAACAAATAAATCGGCAGGCGCTCGCCTTCCTCACCAGGCCGATAAAAATCGTACGGCAAGTCGGACGATGAGTCGACGACTAAGTAATAGTCCGGATCGATGCCTGCTTTTTTAAACAAGCCGGTCAGCTCGATCAGTTTTGTCATTTGCTCGTTTGTTGGGTGGAATTCGGTATATTGAAACAGACGGCGGTGAACAAACCGTTGGCATAAGTCGCTTAAAATCGGATCCCGTTCGTGCTGCCATTGCTGGAAGTAAAACAACATAACCGCCTCATCAAGCGCCAAGTAATCGTCAAGCGCTACGTTCCCCTCAAAAAACGACAAAAAGTGAACGGGCTTTGTTTGAAACGAGTAGCCGTCTTCGTACAGCTTTTTCGCCCGATGCAAAATTTTCGTCAAAATGACTTCCGCACTGCGTGTCACCGGATGGAAATACACTTGCCAATACATTTGGTAGCGGCTCATAATGTAATCTTCAACCGCGTGCATGCCGCTCCGTTTAATGACGACTTGGTCCTCGCGCGGGCGCATAACGCGCAAAATGCGCTCCATATCAAAATAGCCGTAGCTGACACCGGTGTAGTATGCGTCGCGCAATAAATAGTCCATCCGGTCGGCATCAATTTGACTCGAAATCAAGCTGACAACGAGTTTGTTTGGATACGTTTTGGCGATCACCTCGGCCACTTTTTGCGGAAATCGGCTGTCAACGGCGCGCAAGGCGGCGTTCACTTCCGTATCACCGACAATAATGGCTCGGGTGAAATCTTCATGATCTAAATGAAACACTTTTTCAAACGAATGGGAAAACGGACCGTGCCCTAAATCGTGCAAAAGCGCCGCGCATAGGCAAAGGAGGCGTTCGCTATGATCCCAATGGTCGCGGCCGACAAAGACGTCATCAAGAATGCGGCGGATGATTTCGTAGACGCCGAGCGAATGGTTGAATCGGCTATGCTCGGCGCCGTGGAACGTCAAATATGTCGTGCCGAGCTGCTTGATGCGGCGCAGGCGCTGGAACTCTTTTGTGCCGATCAAATCCCAGATGACTTTGTCGCGAACATGTATGTATCGATGCACTGGATCTTTAAACACTTTTTCTTCATGAAGCTGCCCGCCGGGATACATAGTGCCCTCCTCTTCCGTTTCCAACATACATCTATTATACGCCCTTTCGAGATGCAAAGAAATAGTTGACTTTTTTCTCCGTTTTCCTCCATTATTGACGGAAAAAACAAAAAATCACCTTCTTTCGGCAAAGAAGGTGATCGACTAGCGTTTTTTCAGCTTTTCGGCAATTTTATCGATCAGTTCGTCTTCCGTCAGCGCCGCCACCGGGCGATTGTTGACGAAGGCGAACGTTTTTTTTCTTCCCGGGCCGCAATACGACTGGCAGCCGATTTTGATGACCGCGTCCGGGTCCAGCTTTTTCAGGCGCGGAATCAATGTTTTTAAATTCGGCGCCTTGCAGTCGTCGCAAACGCGAAACTCATTCGCCATCACTCGTCATCCCTTTCCGCAGCGTTTGCTTTGTGTATTCTACCGCTTTCGCTGAGAAATTGCAAGCGGGCGGCTTTCATTCTTGCAATTTGCCAATCCTGTAAACTGACAACGTATAAATTTGCCTCTTTTTGCCCATCCTTTTACTAGCAGCGAAAAAGGAGTGGAGAATGATGAAACAACGGCAAGACGCTTGGACGGAAGAAGATGATTTATTGTTGGCGGAAACGGTGCTTCGCCATGTGCGCGAAGGAAGCACCCAGCTGAATGCGTTTGAAGAAGTCGGTGACAAGCTGAACCGAACATCGGCCGCCTGCGGATTCCGCTGGAACGCAGTCGTCCGCCACCGATATGAAGAGGCGCTCCAGCTGGCGAAAAAACATTGGAAAGAACGGCAGCGGCTGCTCGCCAAACAAGGCGGGGTTAGAAAGCGGCGCCTGTATGAACCGCCGATGCCGTCATTAGAGAAGCTCGGCGACGTGATGCAGCTTCCGGCCGTCATCCAAGCAGCACCACAGCCCCAATCAGTCACGCTTGATCAAGTGATCGCCTTTTTAAAAACGTTCCAATCGCACGAACGGAAACGAGAAACACTAATGAAAGAAAACGAGCGGCTGCGCCGTGAAATTGAAGAATTAAAGCGAAAAAATGAAGAATTGGAAGAAAAGGTTGCGAAATTAGAAGAAAACTCGTCCACCGTCCAAGAAGATTTTGAGACGCTTGTCAAAATCATTAACCGAGCACGCAAAATGGTGTTAAAAGAGGAAGAAGAACGAGGGTTAACCTTCCGGATGGATCAAAATGGAAACTTAGAAAAAATCGCTGAGTAATGAAAATAGGATGCCGCGGATCAACCGCGGCATCCTTTCTTGTTGACGAACAGCGGCGAGCTTCTAGCGCCGATGGCTTTGGTGGGGCAGCCTGATCCTGCTGAAACCAAACGATTGTTACCGTTTGGCGCCTTCGGTCGGCTCTTCAGTGGATACGGTGGCGTTCCGTTCGACGATGCGCGCCCAATATGATTCATACCATCCCCATTCCTCGCCGTCGAGGGCGGATGAATGCAGCGCGCCACCGAATGATTGAAGCGTGCGCCAAAGGGCGACCAATAGCTCATCGACTGACAACGCGCGGCCAATGAGCTCAGACAGCGACGCCATCACCGCCGGGACGACATCGGGGTAAGCGAATTTTGTTTCTTTCCCTTGCCGACCAAGCTCGTAAAAACGGCGGATCAACTCAGCGCGCTCCGCGCCGCTGCCAGTGGCGCAAAGATAAATTTGCACCGCGACCCCACCGCGCACGCGCCGCTGCGAAATGCCGGCGAATTTTTTGCCGTCAATGCTCAAGTCATAGCTCCCCGGGCAATACGAACCGGCGATTTCTCCCGCCTCAATGCGGACGCCGTACGGGGCGAGCATGGTCGCAATGAGCGCGTACATCGCTTCATATCCTTGTTCGATGGCGATCGCATGTTTTTTCGTCTCCGAAAAAATGAGCGAAATGTTCAACACTCCGCTGTCAAGGACGACGGCGAGGCCGCCCGAGTTGCGGACGACGACGCGGTACCCTCTCTGACGCAAAAACGAAACGGCTGCGTCAATATAGGGAAGTTTTGTATCCGCAGCACCTAAAACGACGGTATTCTCATGCACCCATGTGCGGACGACCGCATCGGACCGCCCGGCGCCGACCGCGGTGCATAGTGTGTCATCGATCGCAAACGACTGTTTCGCATCAAACAGCGGCCCGAAGTGCGACTGATCGATCACCCGCCACCTCGGCTGCCGCAGCAGTTCATGGCTCATCGCAGCAAACCCCTTACGTTGAACGTTCCGCTCTCATTATACCACATCAAACTGGAACCATTACGGCCATTAAAATTAAAAAAAGAAAGCGGCTAAACAGCAGCCAGCCGCCTTCTTTGACACGGATCCATGCATGAAACAAGCGGTCGCCCATTCTTTGGCAAAACGAATCGTTTCAAACTCCTCTTGCTCAGTTCGCCGCCTCTTTACTCCCCAAGCGACTGCGCCGCGGTGATGAGGGCAAGCTTATAGGCGTCTTCGGCGCTGCAGCCGCGCGAGAGGTCGTTCACTGGCTTGTTCAGCCCTTGCAAAATCGGGCCGACCGCTTCAAAGCCGCCGAGGCGCTGGGCGATTTTGTAGCCGATGTTGCCCGCCTCAAGGCTTGGGAAAATAAAGACGTTCGCGTCGCCTTGAATGGGGGAGTTTGGCGCTTTCTTTTTCGCCACTTCCGGAACGAAGGCGGCGTCAAACTGAAACTCGCCGTCAAGGATCAAATCCGGCGCCATGTCTTTCGCCAGCCGCACTGCCTCCACGACTTTTTCCGTCTCCGGCGATGAGGCCGATCCTTTAGTGGAAAAACTCAGCATCGCTACGCGTGGTTGAAGGCCGAACATGTTCGCCGTCCGGGCGCTCTCGACCGCAATTTCGGCTAAGTCTCGGCTGTCCGGGGCAATGTTGATGGCACAATCAGCAAACACATATTTTTCCTCGCCGCGCACCATAATGAACACGCCGGACGTTTTGCGGATGCCCGGTTTCGTTTTAATGATTTGCAAGGCTGGACGGACCGTGTCGGCTGTTGAGTGAGCCGCCCCGCTGACGAGGCCGTCCGCTGCGCCCGTGTACACAAGCATCGTCCCAAAATAGTTTTCATCCAGCAAAAGTTCGCGCGCCGCTTCTTCGGTCACCTTCCCTTTCCGGCGCTCGACAAACGCCAAAACGAGCTCATCAAACCCGCCGTAGCGGCGCGGATTGACAATCTCCACCCCTTCAAGCGGCAAGCCAAGCGCCGCTGCTTTCACTCTTACAGCTTGCTCATCGCCGAGGACGATCGGCTGAAGCACTTGCTCCGCCGCCAAACGGCTCGCCGCTGTCAAAATGCGGTCGTCCGTTCCTTCCGGAAATACGATTTTCCGTCCGGTGCCGGCTACTTTCCCCTTTAATGCCGCAAATAAATCGTTTGCCACGACTCATGCCTCCTTTATGATCGGCTGGCGTTTTTCTTGCGAAACACGCCAATGTTCCTCTACCATTAAGCATACCTCTTTAGATGGGAAACGCAATCACAGTAAGCCTTTTCAACAAGTAATTCACCTTTTAGAACAATTCAGTCTATTTTTGGCTTGTGCACCGATGTCCGCTTTTTTGGGCAAACTATGGTATAGTAATACTGTACTATTGACCGATAAGGAGTGACGATGATGAGTGAAGCGGCCCAAACGTTAGACGGTTGGTATTGTTTGCATGATTTCCGTACGGTCGACTGGAGCGCATGGAAAACATTGACGAACGAAGAGCGCCAAGCAGCGATTGACGAGTTTTTAGCGCTCGTCGACCAATGGGAAACAACAGAAAGCGAAAAGCAAGGCAGCCATGCTATCTACACGATCGTCGGACAGAAAGCGGATATGTTGTTTATGATTTTGCGCCCGACGCTCGACGAGCTGCATGATATTGAAACGGCGCTCAATAAAACGAAGTTGGCCGAGTATTTGTTGCCGGCGTATTCATACGTTTCGGTCGTGGAGTTGAGCAACTACTTGGCGTCTGGCAGCGAAGATCCGTATCAAATTCCGGAAGTGCGCCGCCGCTTGTACCCGATTTTGCCGAAAACGAACTACATTTGCTTCTATCCGATGGATAAACGGCGTCAAGGCGATGACAACTGGTACATGTTGTCGATGGAACAGCGGCGCGAACTCATGCGCGCTCATGGCATGACCGGCCGAAAGTACGCCGGTAAAGTGACGCAAATCATCACCGGCTCCGTCGGATTGGACGATTTTGAATGGGGGGTTACGTTATTCTCCGATGATGCTCTCCAGTTCAAAAAACTCGTCTACGAAATGCGCTTTGACGAAGTAAGCGCCCGTTTCGGTGAATTTGGTTCGTTTTTCGTCGGCAACCGCCTAGCGGCTGAAAACGTGCCATCCTTCCTTCATATTTAATGGCAAAGCCCCGGGCGATGCGGGGCTTTCTTGCCTCTTCCGCTTTTTTGGACAGTCGCCTTTGTTTCTGTCATATAATGCCTAACGGCCCCATACATATAAAATCAGAAATTCCCTTCCGAAACAGTCTGTCCAACTGTCACCCTTTTCCTGCTCCATCAATAGCCTATTACTGTCGATACTGATAACCACCGAGGTGACGATATGGCTGTTGTAGCCCATACAGAAGAAGACGTGAAACTGTTAGCCCGGCTCATGCGGGCCGAGGCGGAAGGAGACGGGCGTCTTGGGATGCTGATGGTCGGCAATGTCGGCATTAACCGCGTCATCGCCGATTGTCTCGATTTCCGCGGCATCCGCTCCATCCGCCAAATGGTGTTTCAAAGCCCGGGCGGCTTTGAGGCGGTGCAAAAAGGGTATTTTTACCAAAGAGCGCGTGAAACAGATATCGGCTTGGCGCGTCAAGTGATCCGTGGGTGGCGCTACCATCCAGCGACAAACGCGCTTTGGTTTTTTAAACCGCCTGAAGGCGAACCTTGCCCGCCGCAATGGTTTAACCAATGGAACGTCGGCCGCTACAAGTCGCATTGCTTTTTTGCCCCGACCCAATCCGACTGCCCGCGTGTTTATTAACCTTTTTATAGAGGAGGTTTTTTTATGTCTAACCATACAGAAAACAACTTCCATCCACTTGACGAGGAGCATCGACCGTTTTATTATGAGCCAGTCGACCAAGAACGGCAGCAACCGTATGCGGCCTATCCGTACGGTTATCCATACCTACAGCCTTATTATCCTGCGGCTTACCCGTATTATTATTATCCGCAAACGGCTGTTGCACCAGCCATGACGCTGCCAGCGACCACTGCACCGACATTTGGCTTACAGACGCCGTCGTTTGCCGCGCCGACGTCGACGCCGACAACCGCTGCCGCGCCAACCACCGCCGGCCCAACGATTCCGGGGATGTTGCCAATGGAAGAGTCGTACATTGAAAACATTTTACGGCTAAACAAAGGAAAAGTCGCCACTGTGTATGCGACGTTCGAAAACAACCGCGAATGGAACGCAAAAGTGTTCCGCGGCGTTATTGAGGCGGCCGGGCGCGACCATGTCATTTTGAGCGATCCGCAAACGGGCACGCGCTATTTAATTCCGATGATTTACCTCGACTACGTCACCTTTGAAGGAGAAATCGCTTATGAATACCCGTTCGCCAGCACGACGGCCACTTCTACAACACCGCTGGCGGCGTATGCTCCGCGCTAAGCTGAAATCTAAAAACGATTTTTTTGACGAGAAGGTTGCCGATGGCAACCTTCTTTTTTAGGTTGACGTGTGATAGCCATCACAAGCTACTACTACACGGCCTTATATAATGGTGGTAAACGACACAAAAGAGGTGTCTACTGATGGTTTGGACGTCGCGTGATTTCCTTCTGGGAGTACATCTTGCCGCGGCGATCATGTGGGTAGGGGGGGTGGCATTCATCGGCTGGGCCGTGTATCCAGCCTCCCAATTCATGCCGCCTCTCGAGCGCCGGCAGTTTTTCCGCGCGCTCATGCAGTGGTCGCATCAGCCGCTCGCCGCAGCAGGCGCCGTCGTCATCACTACCGGCATGTGGCTCGGCACGATCGCCGGACCGATTAACGATTGGGAGGATGTCTGGCTGACCGCCTACGGCCGCGTGTGGCTGACCGCTCTCCTCACAGGCATCACAACGCTCGCTTGGGGGATGTTTGTCGGCTACCGCAAAGCAATGGCAGTGTTTGCTGATGAAGATCTTTGGCGCCAAGCCGATGACGGCGATGATGCGCCGTTAAAAAAAGCGATGGCTTCGATCATTGCCGTTCAGTCGGTCGAAGCGGCCGGGTTTGTCGTGCTCATCGTGTGCATGCTGTTACTTTCTTGACGGAAACGAGGGGTTCGCATTGCAATATGAGCATCATGAAGAAGATCGGCGTTGGTTTTATCGTTTTTCATGGGTTCACTTAATGCGTCCACCGACATGGAGCGGGACGATCAGTCCTGTGTTGGCCGCCACTGCCCTAGCGGCGAGAAAGGGAGCTATTCAGATCGACGTTTTGTTGGCGATGTTAGCCGCCTCTGTACTGATCCAGTCAGCCGTCAACATGTTGAATGACTATTTTGATCGCTTGCGCGGCCAGGACGATGACAAATGGACGAACGAGCATGGCTATGGACCCGCCCATCGCTCGATCCCTGCTGTTGCCGGCGCCATGATGACCACTGCTGTTGTGCTAGGCGCGTACTTGGCGTGGCAAAGTGATACAATGATCGCATGGATCGGCGCTGCAGCGATCGTCTGCGGGATCGCCTACTCAGCCGGTCCACGCCCGCTCGCCTCGCTCGGTTTAGGCGAGTTGACCGCTGCTATTTGCATGGGGCCGGTCGTGACCGCACTCGCTTATGCCGTACAAGGACATGCTCCAGACACGGCTCTGTTTGCCTTATCCATCCCGTTCGCCTTGCTGATTGCCTCGATGATTTTGACAAACAACATCCGCGACATCGAAAAAGACCGACCGTTTCGCCGCACGCTAGCTATTCGGCTCGGACGGAAAAACGCGGTGCGCTTTCTCATGCTTCTTCTTTTCTCTGCCTACTTGTCCATTGCCGCCTTGATCGTTTGGCATGTCGTCCCGCTGCTTGCTGCGGTCACATGGCTCGCACTGCCACTCGCCATTCGGCTTTGCCTCTGTTTCCGTCCCGGTGCTCGTCGAGTCGAGGAAATGAGCGGCATGAAATGGGCGGCCCGCCATCATTGGGCGGTTGGTCTGTTGTTGGTGTTGAGTCTATGGATTTCGCTATAGGGACAAAACGGAGCGCTCCGTCTTTGCGCTCCGTTTACAACCATTTTAACGCCGCATACCCGATCATCACCCAAGCGATTAAAAAAGCGACACCTCCAAAAGGGGTGATGGCGCCAAGCGGCTTGATTTGCGTGACACTTAATACATACAGACTTCCGGAAAACAGCACAATCCCCGCCAACATCACCCAGCCGGCCGCACTGATCAACCCAGCATTCGGCGCTTTGCCAAGCAACAGTCCAACGACAAGCAGTCCTGTCGCATGGAACATTTGGTATTGCACCGCCGTTTTCCAAATGTCTAAATACCGATCGGGAATTTTCCCCTCGAGCCCGTGCGCACCAAACGCTCCCAATGCTACAGCTAAAAACGCGTTCAACGCGCCGAGAAGGATGAATGTTTTCATCGTGTCCCCGCCTTTCACGTTTGAAGATTCCATCCTTCATTATAAATGAGGATGGATTGCCGCTACAAATCGAAACCCTCGCATCTCCCCCTTAACAAAGCGACTTCATTTTTTCAATCGTTTTTGCGCCAACACAACAAGAGGGAATCCCAAAAAGATCGGGACACCCTCTTTCACTACTATATATATGAATCTTATGTTTGAACCTCACTATATACTGTATATTACTTAGGGGTAGACGACCTTTTGAGTCAGCCTCCTGTTATTTCTTGTAGAACTTAGAAGACCGGTGAAAAACCGTTGCAATGTGCAAACCAACGGCATTCCGCTAAAAAAGAAAGTTGATTCGGCAAAGCTCCTCTAATTGAAAAAAGAATGGGATCCGAAGTATTTTGCACTAAATCACCAGCCTTTTAGTATAGAAATGTCTTTTCCTCACACCTCTTCCGGCTTCTTCACCTCGAAATAACGCCCGCAGAAAAAGCCAAGAGCATCCCCATCTTCGTACGTATAGCGTTTCACTTCCCCTAAAAACAAAAGATGATCTCCGCCGTCATATTCCTGCCATGGTACGCATTCAATAACGGCAAGGCTTCCTTCTAAGTACGGAGCACATTCTCCCTCCGCCCAAGGAATGGACAGTTCCGGATTAGGTTTGCCGGCAAAGTGGTTTGATAGCTCACGTTGTTCGTTTCTCAAAATATTTACAGAAAAGGAATTTTCCTTCATGTACTGACTTGCTTTTGTCTTCCGGTCAATGGAGACAAGGACGAGAGGAGGATCGAGGGAGACGGATGTAAATGAATTAGCCGTCATCCCCCGCGGCCCTTCTGGACTATGGTATGTGATCACCGTGACGCCCGTCGCAAACTTGCCAAAACATTTCCGCAAATCTTTCGTTTCGATCATTGGCTTTTCCCTCCTACTAATTGTTTCATATCCTCCCGTTTGTTGCGGAGAGGCGCTCATTTGTCGTCCATCGTCACTCCCCCGACACTCCAATGCGATTTTGGAAGCTCATAAATCGCGATGCGAATATTCCCTTTAGGGGCGTTTAACGTACGTGCAATCGCCTCTGTCACTTCAGCAATCATTCGCTTTTTTTGTTCCTCTGTTCTTCCTTCAAGCATATGAATTTGCACAAGCGGCAACTTATTTCCCTCCCTCTAGAAGGTCCATGATCTCACGGTGAGAGTGGTTGAAAGGAAGATTTCCTCAACTGTAGGATTTTTGCACATCCCCTCTCTCCCACGTTTCAAAAACACTGGCCGACGGAAGTCGTTATTCCTCACCGATTCTGTAGAAATGTTGATCAATCAAGCTTTCCTTACACAAAAACAACTTGCACATCCCCCAAATGGGCAAAGCTAGCCTGCACAACATCCCCAGGCTGAACCGCGATCGCTTCTGTGATTCCGCCGGTAAGTACTAAATCCCCGGCTTTTAGCCTTTCTCCTTTGCGTGCCAGCATGTTTGCCAACATGGCTACAGAACGGGCAGGATGGCCTAACACGTTGGCAGGCGTTCCTGTAGCCTTCAGTTCCCCATTGATGCGCAACGACATTCCGAAAGTGTCCACTTCTTCTTTTTTTGTATGAACGAGGCGGTGGCCAAGAACAAACTTCGACGAAGAAGCATTGTCCGCAACGACATCTGCCAACGTAAAATGAAAGTTTTCATAGCGGCTATCAATAATTTCAATACACGCCATGAGATGGTCTGTCGCCTCTAATACATCTTTCTCTGTTACGTTCTCTCCGCTCAAGTCTTTGCCTAGTAAAAACGCCACTTCTGCCTCAACACGCGGATGGATCAATGACTCGCAGGAAAGGCGGTCCCCGTTTTCGACTAACATGCTAGCCAGCAGTTTTCCGTATACCGGTTCTGATACGTTCATTTGTTTCATCTTAGCCGGGCTCGTCAGCCCCATTTTGTATCCGACTGAACGATCTCCTGTGCTTTGCTTATAGGCCATCCATGCCTCTTGAATCTCATAGGCTTCTTCGATGTCAAAACGATGGGATAAACTAAGGCAAGGAATCGCCTTTTGTTTCTTTTCCGCTTCCTCTAACACACGAACGATTTCTTTCCACTTTCCATTCCCCAACGCCGTTCTCCTCCCATTTGTTATGCATCACATTTGCCATAGCCGTTATGCAGTTGCAGTGAAGCCGCTAAGTTGCCTTGCAGCTTAAAACTGGACTGACAAGGTTTCCCAACCGGAAAATTTGACTTTCACTTCATCGCCCGGCTGAACATCCACCGCAGCCGATAAAGCACCGGACAAGACGACCTCCCCAGCCTCTAGCGCAATATCAAACCGACCGAGAAAATTGGCGAGCCAGGCGACACTGTACAGGGGATTCCCGAGTGCTGCCGCCCCTGTTCCCGTATTCACCAATGCATCATTGACATATAGCACCATTCCGATTTCCGTCACATCGATGTCTCGAAGGGGGATCGCTTCTTTTCCAAGAAGAAACAAGCCGGACGAAGCATTATCGGCAATCGTATCCGGGAGCCGAATGTTCCAATCGCGAATGCGGCTGTCCACGATTTCGATGGCCGGCACAACCTGGTCGACGGCGTTGATGACGTCAAGATGCGTCAATCCAGGACCTTTCAGTGTTTTTTTGAGAATGAACGCTATTTCTCCTTCTACTTTCGGCTGCAGCAGTTTTTCCCAAGGTACACGGTCTCCCGCTTTGATTTCCATCGTATGCAGCAAGTGTCCATAATCCGGTTCATTCACGCCAAGGAGTTGTTGCATTGCCTTGGATGTGAGCCCAATTTTTTTTCCGACTACTTGATCACCTTGTTCGATTTTGCGCCGGATATTGATTAATTGAATGTGATACGCTTCCTCCGGTGTCAGAGAAGGGACGTGCATCGTGAGGGGATCGATCCCTTCCCGCGTTTGTTCCGCTTGAAAGAGACGTTCCGCTAGATCTTCCAACGAAGGCATAAGCCGCTTCCTCCTTTATTTGTTGCCTATTACGACATTGGCTGCTTTCTTCTTGATCTCTAATGCCACGTCAACGATCATATCCTCTTGGCCGCCAACGACTTTTCGTTTCCCTAGTTCGATTAAAATATCGCGGGCGTCAACACCAAACTGTTCCGCTGCGCGAAAAGCGTGAAGAAGGAAGCTGGAATAAACACCCGCATACCCCATCGTTAAGCTCACCCGGTCGATTTGCACAGGTCGGATCATTTTCGGCTTCACAATGTCCTCGGCGGCATCCATGGCGCCGTAAATGTCGAGCCCGGTATTAATGCCCCGTTTTTCGGCCGCGGCAGCAAACACTTCTAAAGGAGTGTTGCCCGCGCCTGCTCCAAGACCGGCTAAACTGCAATCGATGCGATCCGCCCCGGCATCAATCGCGGCAAACGAGTTGGCGATCGAAAGACCTAGATTATGATGGGCGTGAAACCCTACTTCCACGTTAGGAGACAATACTTTCCGTAAAGCGCCGACTTTTTCCCCTGCTTCTTCCGGAAGCATCGCTCCAGCGGAGTCGACGATATAAACGACATCAGCCCCATACGATTCCATCTTTTTCGCTTCTTCCACAAGGACATCTGCTGAAACCATATGGGACATCATCAGAAACCCGACGACTTCCAACCCTAGCCGTTTCGCTTCTCCCATATGTTGTTCGGAAATATCGGCTTCTGTACAATGGGTGGCGATCCGGATCGCTTCAACCCCAATCTCTTTGGCCCGGGCCATATCTTCCGCCGTGCCAATGCCGGGGAGGAGAAGAGCCGTTAGTTTCGCGCGTTTGATCGATTCACGCGCAGCTCTTAGCAAATCTTCCTCTTTCTCTTTCGAAAAGCCATATTGGATCGTTGATCCGCCCAAGCCGTCTCCATGGGTCACTTCAATATGACTGACGCCCAGCTCATCAAGCTTCGAGGCAATTTCCCTAACATCCTCTACAGAAAATTGGTGTTTAACAGCATGCATTCCGTCGCGCAGCGTCACATCTGTAATTTTGACCGTTTTCTTTTTCATCGCAACCGCCCCCTCTTCCTACTCTTTCTTCAACACGGCAAGACGATGTTTCGCCATCTCCTCGGCCACTTTGACCGCTGCTGTCGTCATGATGTCCAAATTTCCTGCGTACACAGGGAGAAAATCACCCAGCCCTTCTACTTCGATCGACACATTGACGATGCCGTCGCGGAACAGAATGTCCCGATTGAGGCGGTAACCTGGTACATATGTTTGAATATAAGCAACCATATCATGGATGGACTCGATGATTTTCTCTTCCATGTCTTTACCGACATCGCCTACTTGACAGTAAATTGTATTGCGCATCATAATCGGTGGTTCGGCTGGGTTGAGAATAATAATTGCTTTTCCTTTTTTCGCCCCACCGATCACTTCATGCGCTTTCGCTGTTGTCACTGTAAACTCGTCAATGTTTTGACGCGTGCCAGGCCCGGCGCTTTTGCTTGAAACGGTGGCAACGATTTCGGCATACTCGACCGGAGTGACCCGCTGCACGGCATAGGTAATGGGCACTGTCGCCTGTCCGCCGCATGTGATCATATTTACGTTCAACGTATCTAGATGCTCATGAAGGTTTACAGCCGCGCAAACGTAAGGCCCGCGCGCCGCTGGGGTAAGGTCGATCGTTTGAATGCCAAGAGTCTGCAAGATTTTTGCATGACGGACATGGGCTTTCGCGCTTGTGGAATCAAACACAATGTCCGGATGCACCCCAGCGTCAATCGCCTGTTTTAACCCTTGGTCAAACGTCTCAAGCCCCTTTTCTTTCGCCCGCTTTAGGCCTTCCGATTCAGGGTCGATGCCGATCATCCATACAGGCTCGACCCATGGACTGCGCAAAAGTTTATACATCAGATCCGTACCGATGTTCCCGGATCCGATGATGGCGGCTTTTAGTTTGTTCGCTGCTGTCATCGGTTTCTCCCCCTTCTTAAAGTTTGATCGTAATATTTGTCAGCTCGGAATAAAAGTCGATGCTATGCGCTCCTCCTTCTCGCCCGATGCCGCTGTGCTTCATTCCGCCAAACGGAGTGCGTAAATCGCGCAAAAACCATGTATTGACCCAAACGACCCCGGATTCAATTTGATGGGCAACGCGATGCGCCCGTTTTAGGTCACTCGTCCAAATCGTTGCGCTCAATCCGTAGTCGCTATCGTTTGCTCGGTCGATCACTTCCTCTTCTGTATCAAACGGAAGAACGCTGGCTACAGGGCCGAAAATTTCTTCTTTGACCACGCGGCACTGATCATCCACATCCACAATAATGGTCGGCTCCAAATAATATCCTCTCTCAAGACCTTGTGGACGTTTTCCCCCCACAATGATGCGCCCTTCGCTGCGGGCGATGTCTAAGTAGCCGGATACGCGCTCCAAATGCTCCTTGCTAATTAAAGCGCCTACATCTGTTTTCGGGTCAAATGGATCACCGACGACAAGTTGCTTTGTCCGCTCCACAAAACGTTCAAGGAACTGGTTGTAAATCGGGCGCTGTACGTAAATGCGCGAGCCTGCCAAGCAGACTTCCCCTTGATTGGAAAAGCTTGATTTGATCGTTGTCTCGATCACGTCATCTAAATCGGCATCGCTAAAAATGATGTTCGGGTTTTTCCCCCCTAGTTCAAACGAAAGGCGTTTCAACGATTTGGCCGCTGCGGCCATGATCGCTTTCCCTGTATGAGTCTCCCCGGTAAAGGAGATCGCGTTTACATCAGGGTGCTCGGTCAAAAATTGTCCTGCTGAATGAGGACCGAAGCCATGGACAATGTTGACGACTCCGTCAGGCAAGCCGGCATCTTTCATCACCTCAGCAAGAAGGGTCGCTGTCATCGGGGTCAACTCGGCTGGCTTCGCCACAACCGTATTCCCCATAGCAAGAGCGGGAGCCATTTTCCAAGTGAGCAGAAGCAACGGCAAATTCCATGGGTTGATCAACCCGACGACGCCTACCGGCCGACGGATCGCATAGTGGAACTGACTTGAATCCAGCTGATATGATTCCGTTCCTACGGAGTGAAGATAATCAGCAAAAAAGTGAAAGTTGTACGCCGCTCGCGGAATGTCGAGGTGAGCGGACAACGAGTACGGCTTTCCTGTATCCAACGATTCCAGACGAGCGAATTCTTCTTTTCGCTCTAAAATGAAGTCGCCAATCCGTCTAATGACAGCAATGCGGTCATGAATGGAATATTTGCCCCATTCCCCTTTCAACGCACGCTTAGCCGCTTGTACCGCACGGTCAATTTCTTCCCTTCCTCCTTCGGAGACCCAGCCCAGTTCCTCTTCCGTCGCAGGATTGATATTGGTAAAACGATTTCCATTCTTCGATTCTACAAACTGGCCATTAATAAAGTGACGACAATTGAAGGTGAATCCCACTTTTCTTGATCCCCTTTCACATTTAATATAATATCAAATATAATATATAATATTAAATTTTCTAAATATGATAGCACATTTCCGACAAGCGCTCAAGATTGTAAACATGCATCGTTGATAACGTCTTCCAACCTTAAATTTTCCCTGTTAAAAATTGGAGAACAAGTTGGTGAAATGCATCGCGATGTTCAATTTGCGTCCAATGACTGCATTGGCCAAAAACCGCCAATTTCATGTTTGGCAAATGTTGTGCGAAGTAATAACTCGTTTCCACAGGAACGATCGGATCTTCACGTCCGTGAATGAGTAAGACAGGTTGCTCCATTCGCCGCAAGGAGGCGGCTGGAACGATTAATCCATCGACATGTTGTTGCCTCGGGGCTGGAAACATTGCTTCATAGGAGCGACGGATTTCCGGTTGCAAAGCTGAGGCTAAACGCATTTCAGCAATCTCGCTTAATTGATCCCGCAGAAAATGGTCATCGTAGGCAAACCAGCGAATGATTTGCATCATGGATTGTTTCGAAGCATCTTCGTAAAAGCCCCAAATACGGTCTAACTCTGTTGTAATCGAAAATGGAGCACCTGCCGGACCCATGAGCGTGACACGATTGATTCGTTCGGGAATATGGAGCGCTAAATGAAGGGCAACAGCTCCTCCTAACGAGTTCCCGACTACATGCGTACGCTCAATGTTTAAGGCATCCAACAGTTGTTTCAATTGTTCGATCCATATGTTCAACCAAGTTCGCGTCCCTATTGGAGGGGAATCAGGATGTTCACTTTTTCCAAAACCGATTAAGTCTGGGGCAACGCAATAAAAACCTTGCTCGCTGAAGAAGGGAAGCGCATGCTGCCAATTTGACAATGCCGTTGCCCCAGGACCCGACCCGTGAATAAAAAGGATTGCATCTTTCCCTTTTTGACCGGTTTGGTGGAAATGCGTTCGGTATGCCCCTGTCTGTATATAAGAATGATCCATATTGCCCATATCCGTCTCCCCCATCTTTATTGTTCCCGCCAACATGAACATGCTGACGGCTTATTCTCGTTTTTCCAACGACTGCTTTACGATAGAGAGGTAGTCATGAAACGCCCGTTTCTTTTGAATGTACATCCATTTCTCCATTTCTTCTTCATTTTGTTCCTTCAACGCTTGAATCATCATCCAATGTTCTTTCTGCGACTCGACCATGCTTGTTGGTGTTTGAACAAAAATCCAACGCGATCGCGCAGATTTTTCCCACACCGTGTTGACGATGCGATACAGTTCCTTCCACGGCGAAAAACTGTAAAGCAATTGGTGGAACTCGTAATTCAGTTGGGAATACTGGGTAGTATCGTTTTGTTCAGCACATTCATCCATTTTTTTGACGAGCTGCTCAAGTTGTGCAACGCCGTCTTTGCCTACTCCTTTTACTGACGTACGAGCTAAAAGCGGTTCTAGTGCCAATCGGATGGTAAACAGTTCCTCCATCTCCTCCAGTCGGATCGGCGCCACTCTTGCACCAACAAATGGTGTTCTCTCAACCCATCCTTCCGCTTCCAGCCTGCGGAGCGTTTCCCGCACCGGTATGGAACTCGTGCCCAACTCGCGGGCAAGATGATCAACGACAAGACGCTCGCCAGGCGCTAACTTCCCGCTTAAAATTGCCTCCTTTAATTGCTCATACACCCATTCGGAACGAGTTAACGGCATTCGCGCCATCAAAATAACCTCCCACTATTAATTAAGGCCGCCAAGCGTCCTTTTTCATCTTACTCTTATATTCGATATTTTATCATTTTTTTCCACCACCGCTAACACTATTTTGAAAAAATGAAGAATCATCCTGGATGATCGGGAACACTCTTCTGGCCGAGGGTCAACGATGAACAACGACCGTTCCGGTCGAACAAAAACGACTCTCCATCCGGTTTTCCAGAGCATTCCTTCCGTTAGAACAATTGAACCGGTTGGCACTTCTCCCGCGCCGTTCCAGCTCTGCAACCAGCCAATATATGGACGTGACGGGACTCCCCATCACCGCTACATTCGATCTACCTTGCGAACGCCGTCACTCAACGTTCCGCTCCAGCTTTTGAGCTCGACAAACGAAGGGGCTTGCCATTCCTTTGCTACCACTTGAGCCGCAGGCGGGTTGGCGGCGATATGGTCTAAAACGAGAAGACTCGCGGCGTGAGTCAACGATCTCTAGCGCCGACATCATTGCTATAATGGCATCCACTGTTTTCGTTTCTTTTCCTCGACACCAAATAAGTCACAGCGAATAGTGAACCAATGGCAAACTCATATCGTTCCCAATAGTTTCTTTGCTTCTTTCCAGCGCCCGATAGAGATCAGTGACCGAATCCTCGTGGATGAGATGACCTCGCCAGAATCGCAGCAAATCGGGTCCATCGTCCGTACGTAGAAAGCCGACCCTAGCTCATCGATACTCCCCTGTCGATTGCGGCCAAATCGAAAATCACGTCCAACCCATATTTCCGCGGGATTGAGTGTCCGCAATTCTTCAATAAATGACGTGGCGCTACGGGATATATAACGTTCATCAAAACAGGCAACGATCACATAATCGACTCCCAGCTTTTCTAAGCGCTTCAGCTTCTCATCGATAGATGTGATCATCGGCATGTTTTTCAAGTAACAGCGCGGCGGAGGATCAAACGTATAAACGACAGACGGAACGCGAAACCTTCTCGCCCTTTCAACCACTTTCCTAATCAGCGCTTGATGTCCTAAATGAACGCCGTCAAATGCGCCGACTGTCAGTACGGATGACGAAAGAAACAACTCATGGGGATGACACAAACGCACCATCATCACATCCTTCTTCCCCAGTTTCAAAGATTTGGCCAAATCAAAAACACAGCGGAAAATGAGCCAGATCCCCATTAGGTAAGGATCGAATCCGGCTCATCCCCAAAAGAAATGGTCCTTGCTTTATTTCTTGCAGATGATGCTGACATCGTCTGGGTTCACAAGATCCGGAACAGTCCACCCGTTCAGATCATACTCCGCCATACATTGTTCAGCGAACTCTGTAAACCGTTTGGCATCACCGTTGTTTAGCGCCAGCAAAAGAACTTCAAGACGAATATTCTCATGGTTGCCCCCATAGTTGCGCTCATATAGCTCATGCCGGCCGCCGAATTCTGACCCGACAGCATCCCAAAGCAGCTTTAATAATTTGACGCGGCTTTCTGCGTCATATCCGTTTGATCCACGCACATACTTTTCAAGGTAAGGACGAATCTCCGGACTTAGGAAGTCCGCGGCATGGGAAGGGAGATAAATCAGTGAACTAGCCAAATCTTTTTCAATGAGATCCTTTATTTTCGGGTAAGCTTCTGTCGCAAACACCCGGTAAGCTAAACCGGCGGCAAGATTCGGCAACACATAATCCCCGGTCCAAGGCTCAGGATTCCGCACTTGGGCTTCCGACAGCGACCAGAACAGATGACGCCATGCTAAAATCTCGCCTACTCGCGCCTGAACACCACGGAAATCTTTGACCCCCGTCGCTTCAGTCGCCTTGAGCACAAGCCCAGCAATGAAATCAAGTTTCACCGCCAGCCGCGCTAGGCCATGAAGGGTATAGCGGTTGATAAATCCTGAGAGTGGGAAGAACATATTGACCTTTTCAATATCACCATAGATAAAGATGTTTTCCCATGGGACAAGAACTTGATCGAAAACTAAAATGGCATCATTTTCGTCCAATCGGCTCGACAACGGATAATCAAATGGGCTTCCCGTTGCGGCTGCCACAAATTCATATGAAGCGCGGCTGATTAATTTCACGCCCGGAGCGTTCATTGGAACGGTGAACGTGAGCGCAAATTTCTTATCCTTCACTGGAACCGGCCCATAATGGCTAATGAAGTTCATATGCGTCAATGCGCTTCCCGTCGCCACAACTTTCGCGCCGGAAACAACCACACCAGCATCGGTTTCTTTCACGACATGCATAAAAACATCCTTCGCTTCTTCAATGGCTTTATTCCGATCAATTGGAGGGTTCACCAGGGCATGATTCCAAAATAACAATCGCTCTTGCGTCTCTTTATACCAACGTTTGGCGTTTTCTTGATAAGGCGCGTAAAAGTCGCTGTTCGCCCCTAACGTCCCGACAAAAGCCGCCTTATAATCAGGGGACCGCCCAAGCCATCCGTATACGACACGTTGAAGCTCTGCGATCGTGTCACGGCCCTTGATTAAATCTTCAGCACTTTTCGCGGCGACAAAATAAGGGTGCGTCCATCCCCCGCTTCCGGTATCGGTCGGTATGGTCCATTTCCAGTTTTCCGGGCCGCCTTTCTTCTCATCTTCGGCGTGCAGCTGGTGAAGGCGGTCATACCAGCGGGCAAACATCCGGGCCGCATTCCGATAAGCTGGATGCGTCGTCACATCTTTGATCCGTTCACCGTACACGTAAACTTCACGCCCATCGCGCAAGCTCTCTAAATACTCTTCCCCTGTAAACGGGCGAACCGCCTTTTTTTGCTCAATGGCCATTGATCATCTCACCCTTTCACTTTTCTAACTTTTATGGCTCTTCACCTAAAGGTGCACTTGACCGTCTCATAGCATTTCGGTACCGATCAAGTGCGGCCTTCGGTGAAGAGCGATTTTTTAAAATCCCATTCATTGTGCATGAGTAGAGCTCCGTATAAGAGGGGTGATCACTGGGATGAATGGTGCGAAGTTTGAAAGGAAATGTCTCATCGTTGGTCAAGTCGTTACTCCTGTGAAGCCCTCAATCCACTCTTGACGGTGGTTGAAGTAGAAAATTCCTCTAGCAAGTTGGTCAACTGTCCACTTTACAACCGGCATATCAGGATAAGCAATATAACCTCCCGTAAAGACTTCATTTCGATTCCCTGATGGATCGAAGTAATAGATCGTTTGCCCACGTGTAATGCCGTGGCGTTCAGGTCCTACATCGATTGGTACATCATGCTTGGAGAACACATCTCCCGCTTTTCGCAACTCATTAAACTCATCGAGCCAAAAGGCAAAGTGGTGGAGTCGTTCGTCTTTCCCTGGAATGATGGCAATATCGTGAGGAGTATAGCTTCTAAACAGCCATGCAGCGATCGGTGTTTCCGACTGTTCATTTTCCACCACTTTCTCACTCATGTAAAAGTTAAGCGCCTTCATCAGAAAGTCAACGGTTTCATGCGGCCGTTCCGCTGTAATTAAAAGATGGTCAATCCGCGGGGCACCAACGCCGACAAGCCCGTCCGGCCATGGAGCGGGGTTGACTTGCGGCACGGCCTTTCCTTTATACTCCATCTCAACAAAAAGTTCCATCGTATGTCCCGAAGGAAGACGGAAGCGCAACCCTTCACCAACTTTGTAGTTTTCGCCTTTTGAAATGCGTCTGACAGATGCGCCATACCGTTGCAGCTGTATTTCCAACTGCTCTAGATCTTCATATGTGTGCACTTTAAACGCCATTTTTTCAAGACCAGCACGGTCTGATTGACGCAAGACAATGGAATGGTGGTCGTATTCATCCCATCCTTTCAGATAAATTTCATTTTCAGTGCGGTCCGTCATTTGCAGCCCCATGACTTCCACATAATGCTTCCTTGCCGCCTCAAGGTCTGTCACATTCACAGAAACAAAACCTAAACGCATAATTCCTTCTCCCATAACAAAGCCTCCTTCTATATGGATTACATCGCTTCATCTTTCAGCCTAAATAAATGCGCAATCCGAGTTTCTTTCTTCCGCAAACAGATCGTTAAATCCGAAAGCGGCCGTGATTGACAAGTGAGAATAAAATTCTTTTCTCGTTCTTCATGGGTGAGAGCAGCACGGGAATAAATTTCATGATGATGCACCTTGCCCTTGAGCAGCTCTGCTTTGCAAAAAGCGCAGCCTCCCCTTCGACATCCTTGAAACGAAGGTTGGCCATCCCTGCCATAGAAGTGTGTTCTCAATATTTCTAAAACCGTGTCGTCTCCACTCCCCATGACTTCCTTTCCATAAGGCTCAACACGAATGATGTATTGTTTTTTCACATGCACCACAACCTTTTTGGCAGGCGGAACCCCGTTCATTCCCAGCGCTGTCCGGCTCTTCTGCGCGAAGTATACTTAACGCTGTCCGCCCAATTTCCTCATCCTCTTCTTCTGTTCCGCCGCTGATGCCAATCGCCCCGATCACTTCACCGTCTACTTCGATCGGGAAACCTCCCCCGAAAATAACGAGGTTAGGCGTATGGGGAATCCCATGCAACAGACGCGGATGATCCTTGATCACATCGAACCATTCCCCTGTTGCCATGCCAAACGCGGAGGCGCTATACGCTTTGCGCAAGGAAATTCCGATAGACAGCAACGGAGCGCCATCCATCCTGCGAAAAGCCTTTAAATGCCCGCTCTGGTCGGCAATGGCCATATTGACGGCCACTCCTAGTTCTTTGGCCTTTTCTTCCGCACGCTCTAACATGGCTTCCGCTAGTTCGAGAGTGATGCTTTTGACCATTTGATATGTTTTCATCCTTCTCCCTCAACATCGTAATATCGTGTTCGTGCCGCAACGCTTTTCCCTTCTCCTGAGAAACGACCTTAACGTTTCTAGCTGTGCCCATTACGATAGGATTCTCTCATTAACCAAGTGCAGCACCAGCACCCACAGGCGGTTTTAAGCGCTTTCATAAAATACTCATGTATGATGGCAACCGCCATAAAACGTATAAACGCCCCGTGCGCTCCACATTGTGAGAAAGAAATACCGGCGCTGCGCGAGTATCACCTCCTTTCGCTGAATTTTGAATATTCTTTATCTTGTGTGTTATAATATCAAATATAATATCAAATTTCAATATCGAATTTTTTAAAAATAAAAAATATTTAAGATGATTCATATAGCACCATGCTCAGCGCTTAAGCGGCTGAGACAGTTGAAATTGGGCTGCCTAACAGGGAATGAAAGCCTGCCTATTCGTCGAAAAACCCGTGGAGATCGCCACTTATTCCACGGGTTCCCAACTTTTTGTATAAATTCTACGTTATCAAAAATCCAACAACGACTCCCCGTTCGCATCATCATCAATGTCAGGAGATTTCCCCCCAGTAGGCATTCCTCCAGCCGAAAGTCCGCCCACATTGGGAAACGCCCCACCAACGACAAACGGCCCTGTCGAAACAGGCGAAATCGCTGGCTGCGGCTGGTCTGTTGTTTCCAGCATCAAGTCGCATAAAGCACGGACAGCGGCGATGTGCTCGCGCATCCGCTGCTGGTCGTTCGTCGCTTTCGCTTTCCGGAGCTCGTCTTCCATTTTCCCGACAACGGCGGTGAAAGAAATGGACACGGTGTTTCCCCTCCTTTTCATTTGACGTGGGCGCCGATGTTTTCGATTTGCCAGTCAATCGGTTCGCGTCCTCCCTTTGTCAAAAACCCATTTGTCCGCGAAAACGGACGATGGCCGAAAAAGCCGCGCGCGGCGGAAAACGGGCTCGGGTGCGGCGCCTCGATGATATGATGGCGCGGATTCGTAATCCGTTCTTTTTTCTCTTGCGCATTCCGGCCCCAAAGCAAAAAGACGACCGGATCGTCTTTTTCATTGACAAGTTCAATGACGCGGTCGGTGAAATGTTCCCATCCTTTGCCACGGTGGGAATTCGCCTGGCCGCGCCGAACCGTCAGCACGGTGTTTAACAACAGCACCCCTTGCTTTGCCCATTTCACGAGATAACCGTTATCCGGTATGTAGCAGCCAAGATCGGCATGCAGCTCTTTGAAGATGTTGACTAATGACGGCGGCACCGGCACGCCCGGCTTGACGGAAAAGCTCAACCCGTGCGCCTGCCCCGGGCCGTGGTACGGATCTTGCCCAAGCAGCACGACTTTGACGTTGGCGTACGGCGTATAATGAAGGGCGTTAAAAATATCATGCATATCTGGATAAATCGTCCGCGTTCGGTACTCCTCTTTTAAAAACTCGCGCAGCTTTAAGTAATATGGTTTTTGAAACTCCTTTTCCAAAAGCGGGGCCCAATCGTTTGTTAAAATCGGCATCGCAGCCACTCCTTTGGCATTGGCTTTTGTTCCTTTACCATTTTAACCAAAAAGCCACAAGCGTCAAAGCGAACGGAACGGGAAGGCCCAAACAATCGTGACGCGGTCTGCTGAAGGGGCCAATCTCCTGCCTCCGCCATAGGAAAAAGCGGACGGGAAGATCAAAACGCCCGCAAAATCAACCACCGAAGCAGCCAAACGCCAAGCCACACGTACAAAAGGATGATCAGTGCCCCCGTGGCCCAGTTGGTCGGCTTGCCGCGCTTAGCAAGCTCTTCCGCCTTCGCCCGGTGTTCAGCGGCGATGTCTTTCGGCAGCCATTTTAGCGCCAAATAAATGCCCAGCGGCACAAGCAACAAATCATCCACGTACCCGAGAACAGGAACGAAATCGGGGATCAAATCGACCGGGCTGAACGCATACGCCGCAACGCCAAGCATAAAGAGCCGCAGCCAGACAGAGGCGCGCCGATCGCGGCTGGCCGAATACAAGACAAAAATTTCCCGTTTCAGCGCTTTTGCCCATTTTTTCCATTTCTCGAACATGGATCATCTCCGCCCCTTTTCTGTTTCAAATAGTATAAAATATGGGTATATCCATTGTAAACGCCTAAGCGGCGGACAACCTGATTAACGATTCTGAAGACAAACGATCGATCATTTGAGGTGAAAAGAAATGGACAGGAGACGATTTCATATCGTTCATGACGAACAGCCAGACCGCCACCTTGTATACATAAAAGGAGAACTTGACTTGGCGGCAGCCGAACAGTTTCGGCGCGCCGTCGAGCCGCTCGTCGATGACGCAGCGAAACTGCTTGTCATTCGTTTAGACGAATTGACGTACATCGATAGCACCGGCATCGGCATGTTTGTCGCGCTATTGAAAACGAGAAAAAAGCAAGGAGCGCCGTTTATCATTGAGAACGTGCCGCCCAAGGTGCAGCGCTTGTTTGATTTAACGGGAGTGTCTTACTTTTTTTCCGAAACGAATGATATAACAGAAAGGGTCGGGGGCCAATCATGAAAGAGCATGAAACCGTCGTACAGCTATCGATACCAGCCGATGCCCAGTTCATCGATATCGCGCGTTTGACGTTGTATGGGCTGGCCGCCAAGATGGGATTTTCGTATGAAGAGATCGAGGATATGAAGGTCGCCGTTTCGGAGGCGTGCAATAACGCTGTTTTGCACGCGTACAACGGAAAAAAGGGAATGATTCATCTCCGTTTTGAGATGAACGCCCATTCTCTCGTGATCGTTATCAAAGATGAAGGAAAAGGATTTAATTACAAACAGGCGGCAAAACAGGCGGCGCCGCTATCCGCCAAGCCGCTCGAAGACGTCAAAGTCGGCGGTCTCGGCCTCTTTTTAATGGAAGCGCTCATGGACGATGTGAGTGTCACGACAACAAGCGGAACAGAAGTCCGCTTGACGAAAATCCGCCATCAAGGCGAAGGAGAGCATGCCCATGAATGTATATCCTCCTCCTCTGTCCAAGAGCAAGCTTGACGCCCTCATTTCCGCCTATCAACGGACAAAGACGGAAGAAGCGGCGACAGCGCTGCTCGTTCGCTTCGAGCCGCTCATTGCGGCCGCAGCCAAAAAAATGGCGCGCAGCCGCCCTGATTTTTACGAGGACTTGTTTCAAGTCGGACGGCTATCGTTTTTGCGCCTTCTTGAGCATTACGACCCGAACCAAGGAACAAGCTTTGAATCGTACGCGATGAAAAGCTTGATCGGCTATATGAAAAACTATTTGCGCGACAAAGCGTGGTATATCCAGGTGCCGCGCAGAGTGAAAGAAAAGGGGAGCAAGGTGCAAAAGGCGATCGATGAGCTGACCGTCGCGCTTGAGCGATCCCCGAACATCGAGGAAATCGCCAGCCATTTAGGACTATCCGTCGAAGAAACGATTGAGATTCTCGCCGGCCGCGAACATTACCAGGCAATTTCCATCGATGCTCCGGTGCAAGACGGAGAAAAGGACGCAACGACCATCGGCGAATTTCTCGCCGATGAGACGAACGAGGTCGAGGCGCTCATTGAGCGGATTGACTTGCAAGAGGCGATCGAAAAGCTGAGCGAGCAGGAGCGGATCGTCATCGAGGCGGTGTTCCGCCGCGGAGAAACGCAGCGCTCTCTCGCTGAGCGGCTCGGCGTCTCGCAAATGACGATCAGCCGCATTCAAAAGCGAGCAATCGAAAAGCTGAAACAGCAGCTGGCTGCCGCCTATCTGTCATAATGGTCGAAGAAAATGATGCCGTTGACATCGAGCGGTCCGAACGCTGATGTCAACGGCGGCGCAATAGCAGCAAGGTCTGATCATCTTTTTGTTCGTATTGGTGATACGCTTGAATATGCTCGTACAACTCGCGGACGATTTGTGCGGCAGGCTGGTCGAGATTGATGCGGTCGACCATGGAGGCGAGAACGGAAAAGCCATCAGCTGCTTCTTCTCCGCGCTTTTCTGTCACTCCATCTGTGTACAACAGCACAAAATCGCCCGGCTCCAGCACCACCGATTTAGTCCCAAACGAAAATTGCGGAAACAAGCCGAGCGCGCACCCTTTGGCGTGAAGGGGTACGCACTGTTTTGTTTTCGCCCGGTATAGAAGTGCCGGCTCATGTCCGGCGCACGCATACGAAAACGTATGTGTTTTTTCATTGTAATTGCCGACGAACATCGTTACAAACATCGACGGCTCCGTATAATCATAGGCGAACCGGTTCAACAAGTCAAGATACACATGCGGTTGCGTCCCGTAATGGACGGTCCGGTCTAAAATAAATTTCATCAATGTCATCAGCATCGCTGCCGGAATGCCTTTTCCCGACACATCAGCAATGCCGACCGAGACGGATGTTTGGTGGACGGAAAAGTGGTAAAAATCGCCGCTTAATACCCGCGCAGGAATACTGAGAACGCCAATGTCGACATAGGACGGCAAGTTCGCTTCCGAAGACGTCTGCAAGAGCGAGCGCTGCATATTTGCGGCAAGAGAAAGTTCCAAATCGAGCTGTTCACGCTCGCGCTCAAGCCGTTCCTTCTCTTTCTTCTCCGTCATGTCACGCAGCACAGCGACTAGCCCGGTCAGTGCCCTGTTTTCCAACACGGGCGCCAACGTGTAGCTCACCGGCAAACAAACGCCGTCGCGCCGGCAAAACGGCTCTTCCTCCACACGAATTACTTCGCCGCTTTTCAGCCGTTTGACCACACGGCGCAATTGCTTCCAATCCCATGCATCGCCGTTCGGCCCGGCGAGCGAAACAAAGGAAAACAACGGCTTTCCTTTCGCTTCCTCGGGAACGACACCGATCAGCCGACCGGCTTCTGGGTTCATCCAAACGATTTGTCCGTCCCGGTCTAACATCATCAGCCCTTCACCGAGGGCGGTCGCCATCATTTCCAACTGCTGTTCGTGTTGTTTCAACTCCACATACGGCTTTTCGATCGTCTCAACATACATCGCGCGCACGACATACAAAAATCCAGCCACCTCATACAGCTGCCCCCATAGTACATGCCCATTGCCGAGCAGAAGCAGCACTTGGCCAAAGGCAAACAGCAACAACGCCATCAGCCAGTACAGGAGTGCAAAAGAGCCGCCTTGCCGATAGCGGCGCCATACAAGCACAGCCACGGCCACATCAAGCAAACCGACCGCTCCTTCCCCCATCTGCCACCAAAGCGGCGAGCGGCTCGTCCCATCTTCCCGCCAAAGCGGCGCTGCAAAATGGATAAATAGCCCGACCGCAGCCGTGTAGGCAAAGGCGGCCAGAAACGCCTGCCAGCGCTGTCCGCTGCGCCGCTCCATCACCTCGTCCGGACGCGAAAATAAAAAGAGCAGCCCCCAAGCGATCGTGAAGCGAGCGGCAAGCGAAAACAGCGATGCCTCGTCGACATCCACGAAGGAGAAGGAAAAGAGAAAATGAAAAGAAAACAGCGCCCCTGAGGAGAAAAACAGCGCCCCCATCACGAGCCGCTCCATCGACAGCGTATGAGGAAACACGGCCCACCCTTGCACAGCGACAAGCCAACAAACGACAACGGCGGCAAGCCCTAAAGCAAGATGAATAGAATGATAGAAACTAGGTGAAAAAGAGAGCCGCCCTGCAGCGAACAAAAGCAAGCCAAACAGCGTAGCCGCCAACGCTATCGCCGCGCCGTGCAGACGCATTCGTCGGTTTTGTTCATATTCGTTCACAAACGGTGAACCTCCACTCTTCGTTTATATGGTTTATTATACCATACGTTCTCTGACTGGCGTATACGAACGTCGCAATACGTTTCTGTCTCATATGACTGACATAGCAAAAAAAGGAGGCTCCAAATAAGGAACCTCCTTCGATGAACCGAGAGCCATTTCCCAAGCAATATTTCCTGCCGCAATAGAGCAACTCTGTCCGTCTTGATCAAAATGTATGAGCCAAGTCTTTTGCCCGGGCAATGGCGTTCGCTTTGATTTCCTCCGCTTTTTCCGGCACGGCCGCATGTCCTTCGACAAATAACCCTTCAAATGATGGCACGCCGAAAAACTGCATAATGACGCTTAAATAGCGATGGCCCATTTCCATCTCCGCCGCCGGACCTTCAGAATAGAAACCGCCGCGCGCTTGAATATGGAGCGCCTTTTTGTCGGTCAGCAATCCGATCGGCCCTTGTTCCGTATATTTAAATGTTTTTCCAGCCACTGCCACCGTGTCAATGTACGCTTTCAATACCGGCGGGAAAGAAAAGTTCCACATCGGTGTGACGAATACGTATTTGTCCGCGGAAATGAACTGATCGCACAGCTCATTCATCCGTCCGACTTTCGCTTTTTCCTCAGCCGAGAGCTGTTCAAACGATTGGCCAGAACGAAGCTTGCCCCACCCACTGAATACGTCGACATCGATTTCCGGAATGTATTCTTTATACAAGTCTAGATGAATGACTTCGTGATCCCGATGCACTTGCTTGTATGTGTCAATAAACGCCTTCCCGACCGCCATGCTGTACGATTGTGTATCGTCGTGGGGATGGGCGGTGATGTACAATACTTTCGTCACGATGCATACTCCCTTTCTTTAATGATCTCAGCATTTTAGTGTTTGCCGTTTGTAAAAACGACATACATCTATCTCTAATCCAAATATCTCGAACAAGAGATAATTATATAAAGATGACGTGAATTTAGCAAATCATTTGCCCGAAAAAAAAATTGCCCTTGAGGCAATTGGCGTGCGGATTGGTTATTCGCTTTGTTCAACAGCAAACGGATTGCCGCTGATTTGTTTTCTTATTTCATCCGTCAGTGTAAACGGTTCGTTTTTCGCGGCGTTTTCGCTGACATCACCAGGCTGGTGGCCGCTTCCATCGTAGTAGATCGGTTTTCCTTCCATATAGTTGCCCCCTTGATTCGCGTAGGATGCAGGAACTAGTTTACACTTCTATTTTACCATTTATACAGCGGAAATTCGACGGTTTTTTGAAATTCTATCTATAAAAGCGATTTCGTTTCCAGATGCCTCTTTAATCGACTGTTTGCTTGTTCGGCCAAAAAGACGATAAAAAACCGGGGCTTCCCCGAATGCCCCGGCGTTCCTGTCATCAAAAAGCGATTTTTTCCTCCAAAAAGGCTTTGAGCTCTTCAATCGGCAGCCGCACTTGTTCCATCGTGTCACGGTCGCGCACAGTGACTTGGCCGTCTTGTTCGGACTCAAAGTCGTACGTGATGCAAAACGGCGTGCCGATTTCATCTTGGCGGCGGTACCGTTTGCCGATCGAGCCGGTTTCATCATAATCGACCATGAAATGCTTCGCAAGTTCCTCATAAATGCGGCGCGCTCCGTCACCAAGCTTTTTCGACAGCGGCAAGACGGCTGCTTTGTACGGCGCGAGCGCCGGATGCAAATGCATGACCGTCCGGGTCGTGCCGTCTTCGAGCTCTTCCTCGTCATAGGCGTCAATCATAAACGCAAGCGTCACGCGGTCGGCGCCGAGCGACGGCTCGATGCAGTATGGAATGTAGCGTTCGTTCGTTTCTTGGTCGAGATAGTGGAAGTCCTCGCCCGAGTATTCCATATGCTGTTTTAAGTCGTAATCGGTGCGCGACGCGATGCCCCACAGCTCGCCCCAGCCGAACGGGAATTGATACTCGATGTCGGTCGTAGCGTTGCTGTAGTGGGACAGTTCTTCTTTCGCATGATCGCGCAGACGGATATGTTCGTCGTTCATGCCGAGCGATAACAGCCATTCCTTGCAAAACTGCTTCCAATACTCCAACCATTGCAGCTCTTCACCCGGCTTGCAGAAAAACTCGAGCTCCATTTGTTCGAACTCGCGCGTGCGGAATGTGAAGTTGCCCGGCGTAATCTCGTTGCGGAAGCTTTTGCCGATTTGTGCGATGCCAAACGGCAATTTTTTGCGCATCGTGCGTTGAACGTTTTTGAAGTTGACGAAAATGCCCTGTGCCGTCTCAGGGCGCAAATAAATTTCGTTGGTGCTCGACTCGGTGACGCCTTGGTACGTTTTGAACATTAAGTTGAACTGGCGCACATTCGTAAAATCGCGGCCGCCGCATTCTGGGCAGGCGATATCGTATTCACGGATGAGTTCTTCCATTTTGGCCAACGGCAAGCCGTCAACGATCATCTCGACCCCTTTTTCCTCAAGCGCCTTCTCAATCAACTTATCAGCGCGGTGGCGCGCTTTACACTGTTTACAGTCGACCATCGGATCGTTGAAGTTGCCTAAGTGACCGGACGCTTCCCATGTTTTCGGGTTCATTAAAATGGCGGCGTCAAGGCCGACGTTATACGGCGATTCTTGGACAAATTTTTTCCACCACGCCCGTTTAATGTTGTTTTTCAACTCGACGCCGAGCGGACCGTAATCCCATGTATTCGCCAGCCCGCCGTAAATTTCCGACCCCGGAAACACGAAGCCGCGATGCTTGGCGTGAGCCACGATTTCTTCCATTGTTGCAGCCATGTCATCATCCTCCTTCAAATGTGTATGGTGCCAACAAATCAAAAACGCTCTCGCCCCTAGGCCTAACGCCTAGGGACGAGAGCGTAGCTCCCGCGGTTCCACCCTAGTTGATGCGCCAATCACGCATCCCCTTTTTATCTTTCCGCTCCGGACTGCCGTTTCATTAACCATCTTCACCGGGCTTCCACCGCCCCCGGCTCGCTTTGGAAGAGCGGGTTAACTACTATCGATCCGTCATCGCGATTCATTATACGATTTTATTCACTATCATAACAAACCCGCAAAACCTCTGTCAATAGTTTCCTCCCTTTTTTTGCGTCCAAAATCGCGACACAATGGGTTTTCCGTCCCAGATGACTTCACTTTCAGCACGGCGACGTGCGACTTCCGGCTCATCAAGCAAAAGCCAAAAGTTTTTCACCGGCAAATCGCCAAGCCCGTGCTTCTCGCAAAGCCGCCGCAAGTAATGTCGCCGCCTGTCGCCTACTTGTCGCGACACGTTGTCGCCGTTCGGGCTGAACGCATACAAAACGGTCGCCGCCGCGACACGGGTGACGCGGCATACAGAGGCGGCACGCAAAAAGAAGTCCCAGTCCCAATAATGGTGAACGGACGAGTCAAAGCAGCCGATGTCGTCATGGAGCGATTTTCGATACACGCTTCCAGACGGGACGTACGTCGAAAACGTCCGCATGGCTTCCAAATCGTACTCATAGGCAAATAAGAAACGGGCGGACGGGATGCGCTGATCGTTTTCCACCCGATATTGGACAATTTCCGCATCAGCATAGGCGAAGTCCGCATGCTCGAGCGCCGCGACCATCCGCTCAAGATGGCACGGCAACACGAGATCATCGTCGTCACAAAGCATGATGAGTTCGCCGCGCGCCGCTTGGACACCTGCGTTGCGGGCCGTGACATGTCCTTCGTTGTCGCGGCGGTCGATGAGACGGATGTCAAGCTCCGAATACAAGGCGACGACATCATCGATCGACTCGCCGCCGTCGTTCACAATGATGATCTCAAACGGCTTGTATGTCTGCCGACTTAACACTTCGAGCAGCTCGGCAAGCGGATATGGACGATTGTACGTTGGAATGACGACAGACACGGACGGACGCAAGACCGAATCACCGCCTCTCACTATGGCTTTCCCCTTGGCGTCCGCGAACCAGCCTTGGCACACTGGTCCGTTTTCGAAAATAAAAAAGGGGCTTACCCCTAAGGTATCGCCCCTGCCGCTCCGTTGTCAATTGCGGCGCTCCTCCTCAGCAAGCCTTGCGAACAAACACCCGCCACTTTCATTCAAAATCGGCCTCGGAATTTCCCTTCCATGATCTGGATCATGCGAGTTCCTGTTGCTTTGTCTCGCTGCCTAACACCGCGACCGCTAAAACGGCGACAAGGACCGATAGACAAAACAGCGTGAAAATGGCCGTCACCGACACGCCCTGTGCGACAAGCGATCCAACCAACAGCGGGCCGAAAATGCCGCCGATGCGGCCAAACGCTGCCGCCATGCCGGCCCCCGTCGCCCGGATGGACGTCGGGTATTGCTCCGGCGTGTAGGCGTACAGCGCCCCCCAAGCGCCGAGGTTGAAAAATGACAAGAAAATGCCAGCCGCCATCAACCCAGCAAGCGACTCGGCCGTGCCGAAAAAGTAGGCGCTTGCCGCTGTGCCAAGCAGATATGTGATCAAGACGAACTTCCGCCCCGCCCGCTCGATCAGCCATGCAGCGCTGAAATAGCCGGGCAGCTGGGCGAGCGTCATCACAAGCACGTACTCAAAGCTTTTAATTAAGCTGAACCCTTTCATCACCATAACGCTCGGCAGCCATAAAAACATGCCGTAATACGAAAAGACGACACAAAACCAAAGAAGCCAAAGCATCGTCGTTTCCTTCCGGTACGGCGCCGACCATACTTTGGCGATATGATCCCATACCGTTCCCTCTTTTTTCGCCGCCATAAACCGCGGCGAGTCGGGCAAACGAAGGCGTAAGTAAATGGCGTACAGCGCCGGTACGGCCGCCAACCATAACGCCGTCCGCCAGCCGTAAGCCGGAATGACAAAATAGGAAATGAGCGCCGAAAGCAACCAGCCGCCCGCCCAAAAACTCTCCAGCAGCACGACGGTCCGGCCGCGATCCTTAGCTGGCACCGCTTCCGAGACGAGCGTCGAGGCGACCGGCAGCTCGCCACCAAGCCCCATGCCGATCAAAAAGCGGAGCGCCAAAAACGCCGCCAACGTCGTCGTCAGCGCCGACAGCCCGCTGCCAAGGGAAAACAGCAACAATGTGAAAATAAAAACGTTTTTTCGGCCGATTCGATCGGCAAGCAGCCCGAATACGAGCGCCCCAACCGCCATGCCGATCGAGTTGATGCTGCCGATCCAGCCGACTTGGCTGGCCGTCAAATTCCAATCTTTTTGCAAGGCTGCCATCAAAAACGACAACATGCCGACATCCATCGCGTCAAACAGCCAGCCGAGACCAGCAATGCCTAACAGCTTGCGCTGGGAAATCATCGGTTGATTCATGTGTATCCCCCTGTCATTATTGATGTAAAGACATCATCTACTGTTCATTATAGAGGGGGATGGAAGTAAATTCAATCCCGTATTGCTCATTTCCTCACAAAACGAACCGTCATAATGGAAACGATCTCTCACCAACGCCCTCGCTTAGGAACGGAGCTTCTCGACCCAGAATGATAAAAAAGCCGCCAAACGACTGATGCTTGTTTGGCAGCCTCTTCCGTAAAAGTTCATCTTACAATTTCCATTTCTCGATGTCCATATGAAGATGTCCGTGAGTTCCAAATAAAATCGTTCGGTCATCCGGATGCGGGAAAAACCGGGCGGTGAACGTTTCTTCGCCGTCATTGACGAACAATTCGAGCGATGACGTATCAAGGAAAAGGTGAAGCGAACGAAGGCGTGGCAGGCGGCATTGCCGCTTTTCCGTCAGCCCGTTCACGAAGCTTTTCCGTTCAAGTGTCAACACGCCTTCATCGCCATTGTAAACGAGACGGGCGGCATGGCGCAGATGGATTTCCAGCATGCTCCCGAACAGTTCGATATTGTCAAGGCGAAGCTCGATCGCGTCTCCCTCGATCCCTGGCCATGACCGCAGTTCATTTACAACAGCGACGTTTCGATAAGTTACTTTTTGTTTGCGCAACTGTTTCAATTCCCTGACCGGCGTCTGTCTCAGCTTGCCGTCGACAAGGCGGAGTTCACGCGGCAAGGTAAGGGCATGCACCCAGCGGTGGCGCACGGTTGGCTGTCGGTCTTCGTCTTGGTCGGGCACACCCATCCAGCCGATGAGAATGCGCCGTCCATGCCGGTCGATCATCGTTTGCGGGGCGTAAAATTCAAAGCCGCGGTCAAGCTCCTCAAACGGCCCATGGAGAAATTCTGTTTGTTCGTAATCGAGGCGGCCGACAAAATAGCCTGACTGGTAAACGTTTTGATAGCGCATCCCATCTGGTTTTAATCCTTGCGGGCAGACGATGAGCACGTCTTGCCCATCTAATGAAAACAAGTCTGGGCATTCCCACATGTAGCCAAACGGGCCGAGCCAGTTCGAATTTCCGCCAGCAATCGGGCCGAGGGGCTCCCAATGACAAAGATCAGCGGAACGAAACAGCACGGCCTTTCCATCGCCGCTGTCGCTTTGCGCCCCGACAATCATATACCATTGGTCGCCTTTCCGCCATACTTTCGGGTCGCGGAAATGGGCCGTGTAGCCGTCCGGGAGCGTAATGACGACCCCCTTTTTTGTAAAATGAAACCCATCTTCGGATACAGCCATGCATTGGTATGTCTGGCGGTTTCCTTGTTCATCTTTCACATTGCCGGTGTAAAACAACACGAGCTTTTCATCGCAACTAATCGCACTGCCAGAATAACAGCCATCTTTGTCATACCATTCGCTTGGCGCTAAAGCGATCGGTGCTGCTTGCCAATGAACCAAGTCTGGGGATGTATAATGCCCCCAGAACTTGGCCCCATGGCCGGTGCGAAACGGCATCCATTGGTAAAAGACGTGATATGTGCCGTTCCAGTCGATCAGCCCGTTCGGGTCGTTCATCAGCCCGACCGGAGGCATGAGATGGTAGCGAAGTCGATACCGGTCGCGATTGACAAGAGCCTCATATTTTTCAATTTCAGCGTATGCTTGTTCAATAAGTTTCTGTTCACGTTCGGATTTCATCGCGCGCCCCTCACTCTTCTTCTTCGCGGAATTTCAGAAGCAGTGTCGTCACAAACGCCGAAACAACCGCAATGGCAAAGCCGATTAAGTAGTGCATGACGTTCGTGAGCCCTTGCGGCGCGACGATGGCGATCATCGGGATACCGGTCAACCCGTAAGCGTTCGCCACCACGTTCATAAACACAACGTACGCCCCACCGAGCGCGCCGCCAATGGCTGCGGCAATAAACGGCTTCCGGTATTTTAAGTTCACCCCGAAAATGACCGGCTCGGTGATGCCTAAAAATGCCGATAAAGCCGCTGGCAGCGCAAGTTCTTTCGTTTTTGCCCGCTTCGATTTGACGAAAACAGCTAAGCCAGCCCCGCCTTGGGCGACGTTGGCCATGGACCAAATCGGCAACAAATAGTTGACGCCAAGCTTCGCCAACAAGTTCGCTTCAATCGCATGGAAGCTATGGTGCACGCCAGTAATAACGATCATCGAGTACAACCCGCCGAAGATCAGGCCGGCTAACGCGCCGCCATAATGGTAAACAAAGTTCAACACGGTTGTAATGCCATCACCAAGCAAATTGCCGAGGGGGCCGATAGCTAACATCGTAATAAACCCGGTCAAAATGACGGTCACAAACGGAACGACAAGCAAGCTGACGGCATGGGGAACCACTTTGCGCAATCCACGCTCGATTTTGCTCATCACATACGTCGCCAGCAAAATCGGCACCACTGTCCCTTGATACCCGACCATGGCAATATCAAAGCCAAGAAAATGCAGATAGTTTGGCTTCGCCTCGGCCAATCCCCACGGGTTCAATAGCGCCGGGTGGGTCATAATCCCGCCGATGACCGCTCCTAAAAACGGCGTACCGCCAAATTCTTTCGCCGCGCTGAAGCCGATTAAAATCGGCAAAATGATAAACGCCGCACTAGAGAACATATCAAGCAAAATATACAGGGCGCTGTCCGCCGCCACCCACTTGAATGCTTTCATCATCCCGAGCAATCCCATAAGCAGACCGCTCGCGACGATCGCCGGGATGATTGGCACGAAAATGTTCGACAACGTTTTCGCAAAGCGGGCGAGCGGATTCATTTTTTGCTTGATGGCTTCTTGATGCACGTCGGCACCGCCCTGCGCCACTCCTGCTTCCCGGGCGAACGCCTCGTACACTTTATTGACCACACCGGTGCCAAAAATAATTTGAAACTGCCCGGAGCTGGAAAACGCCCCTTTGACCCCTTCGACGTTTTCAATGGCCTTTGCATCAGCCTTTCGATCATCTTTTAAAACAAGACGAAGCCGTGTCGCGCAATGGGTCGCGCTAATGACGTTCTCTTTCCCGCCAAGGAGCGGGATGAGCTGTCTGGCAATGTGTTCGTAGTTCATTGGTGAACTCCTCTCCTTCTTAATTCTTAATGGTGATAAAAAACAAAAAAGACCTAAAACATACAAAGGGCGATCTGACGGCATCATTCGTCTGCCGTCCCCTTCATACGTTTTAGGTCTTGCCTGCTCGAAGCAGTTACAATCCCACAATATTTCGTTTTCTGTTTTGCATTATAAGACAATCTGCTGTTTTTGTCAACGCTTTCTCAACCGTTGAATATGCAACGCAATATAGGCGAGTTCCTCTTCCGGAAAGCGAATGCCATATTCTTTTTCCGCATATTCCGCCGCTTTTTGCGCGCACGCCCACTCGCTCGCATATTTCGTCTGAATGAGCGCAAGCATCTCCTCATCCATGGAATGAATCGGTTCCCCATTTTCGATGCGGCTTAAGGCAAACCGCAAATGGGTGAGCAGCCGCTGGTACGAAATGCTTTCTTCATCGACCGATATGTCAAGCTCTGTTTGGATGAGATCAACAAGTTCATGAATGAGCGTCGTCTCCCACAGCGTTTTGTTCATACTGGCGGCATCGAGTTTCGCCGTATGGATATGAAGGGCGATATGGGCGGCTTCATCATCAGGGATCTCGACGCCAAGCCGCTCTTTGATCAGCTGTTTCGCCCATAATCCAATTTCATACTCAGCCTTATACAACACCTTAATTTCATTGAGCAATTTGTTTTGAATGCGGTAGCCTTGCTTCAGCCGCTCAATGGCAAATGACAAATGGTCAGTCAGTGCGATATGGATATGGTCGCTCAGCGGCGCTCGCAACTTTCCTTCCCCATAGCTGATAATTTCTTCGGCAATATCGATATGTTCCTCTGGCAGCGTGCGAAGCAACTGCTGGAACCTTTCATTTTCTTCTTCCATGACGAAAATTTTTTCAATGCGGTCCGGCGAGATAAGATCATTTTTCCGTTTTTGAAACGCAATCCCCGGACCCATCACAATTTTCTCCTTGCCCTCGTCGATCACGACAGCGGCGTTATTGTTTAAAATCCTATGGATCCGAAACGCCATGTGCTCCCCCTGCCGCTCTTATTTCGTTTGAACATGCAACAGGATCGTCTCCCCTTTTGTCGCCGAGGCTTCTGCCTTTCTCTCGAGGCTTTCGATGGCATCGCCGTTCGTGATAATGATCGGCGTGACCGCGCTTTTCGCTTTCTCGCGAACGAGCGAAAAGTCAACGGAAAGAAGCCGCTCGCCCCGTTTCACCCGATCGCCGGCCTTCACATAGGCGGTAAATCCTTCCCCATTCATCGACACGGTGTCAATGCCGACATGGATAAGCAGTTCAACCCCCGCTTCCGAACGCAAGCCGACGGCATGTTTCGTCGGAAAGAGCTGAATGATTTCGCCATCCACCGGAGCGACGACGTCCCCGTCCGTCGGGTCAATGGCGATGCCGTCGCCCATCATTTTTTGCGCGAACACCGGGTCCGGCACGTCCTCAAGCCGCACGACCGTTCCACTTAGCGGTGCAACGATCGTTTCTTCCTTCGGTGGTTGTTTGCCAAACCATTTTTTCAACAAGGTGTGTCATCCTTTCCTTTCGGTTCTTCCGACAACAAGTATACCCGAATGGAAGGAAACTGCAAACGATGCCGCTTATCTTTGCACCACTTAGGTTTGCTCACGCAGGCGCCGGCAAATTTCCGCGGCCACTTCCTTCGTCGCCGCTGTGCCGCCGAGATCCGGCGTTTTGACACCATCGGCGGTGACGTCCTCCACTACTCTTAACAACAGAGCGCCGAGCTCTTCTTCACCGAAATGGTCAAGCATGAGTTTCGCCGTCCAAATTTGCCCGATCGGGTTGGCGATGCCTTTGCCGTAAATGTCCGGCGCCGAGCCGTGCACCGGCTCAAACATTGATGGATAGTTGCCGTTGACGTTAATGTTCGCAGCGGGGGCGATGCCGATGCTGCCCATAATGGCGCCGCCAAGATCAGTCAAAATGTCACCGAACAAGTTGCTCGCGACAACGACGTCAAACGTATGCGGCCTTGTGACGAAAAAGGCGGCTAACGCGTCAATATGGTGCGACGCGGTCGCGACATCCGGGTAGTCGCGCTTGACGTCGGCGAACACTTCGTCCCAAAACGGCATCGTATGGAAAATGCCATTCGATTTCGTCGCGCTCGTCACATGCCCTTTCCGCTTTCGAGCCAGCTCAAATGCATACCGCATCGCCCGCTCCGTTCCTTTACGGGTAAACACGGCATTTTGGATGGCGAGTTCATCCTCCCCGCGGTGAATGCGCCCGCCGACTTCGCTATATTCCCCTTCGCTGTTTTCGCGAACGACGATGAAATCAAAGTCGCGCGGCTCGGCCAGCGGCGAAGATAAGCCGCGGAAATATTTCGCCGGGCGAATGTTGATCACTTGTTCAAATTCACGGCGGATTTTAAGAAGCAACCCCCATAATGAAACATGATCAGGGACCAGCTTCGGATTGCCGACCGCCCCGAGAAAAATCGCATCAAAATTCCGCAAAGTCGATAACCCGTCATCGGGCATCATTTGGCCGTGTTCAACATAGTAATCGCAGCTCCACGGAAATTTGGTGAACGAAAACGCTATTCCCCCATGGACATCGGCGACCGCCTGCAGCACGTCAAGCGCTGCTGGCACCACTTCCTTGCCGATGCCGTCGCCCGGAATGACGGCGATTTCCCATTTTTTCACAATCGTCTCCTCCTTGTCCAATCTCTCTTTGTCATTCATTCGATAGAGAGCGCACTCACTCCTCTTTCGTTGTAGAATACATTATAGCAACCCTCATTTATGGTAAAATTAAACTACAATCTTATGGATGATGCGGGGGAAACAAATATGTCTCACTATACCGACCCGTTCCGCGGCGAGTTTGACAGCCTTGAAGAGTTTGCCGACCGCGTCAGCGACGTGCTGCGCTGTCCGGTGACGATCGAGGACGCCAATCATCGGCTGATCGCCTACAGCGCCCATGATGATTACACCGACCCAGCGCGGACGGCCACGATCATTAGCCGGCGTGTACCGGAAAAAGTGATCAACAGCTTATGGAAGCAAGGCGCCATCCCAGCTCTGCTGAAAAGCCGTGAGCCGGTGCGCGTGCCGCCCATTGAAGATGTCGGCCTCGGCAGTCGCGTCGCTGTATCGATTTGGAAAAATGATGAGGTGATCGGCTTCATCTGGGTGCTCGAAACGAACCGGACGCTCTCGCCTGAGGAGATGGAATGGCTGAAGCTGGCGGCGAAAGCAGCGAAAAACAAAGTGCTGCAGTTGTATATGCGCAAAAACAAAAAAGAGGAGCGGGTGCAAGAGCTGTTTTGGAAGCTGCTCACCGGCCATATCACGACCGAAGACGAAATCCGCGCCCATCTTGCCGCGATGCAAATCCCGGACGCACTGCAGTTTGCTGTCGTTGTCTTCCGTTTTGCAGCCGATTTGACCTCTGAAATGGAACGGCAAATTTCCTACCTGTTGCAAACAACCCAGCAACTCTCGCTCCTCCTTTATACGACCGACGGCCGCGATGTGATTTTGCTGGCGGCGCCGAAAACCGAACAGCCGCTCAAAGAGCTGAATGCGTTCATCGAGTCGTTTTCCGCAAAAATGAAGGAGCGATTTCATATTCACGATGTACAAAGCGGATTCGGCGGCGTGTACGAGTCATATCGGCTGATCGAAAAAAGCTACCGCGAAGCGCTAGCTGTGCTGGTGCTGAAAGAAAAGCTCGGCGATGAAATCAAGTCGGTTTACGGCTATGCCCAGCTTGGCATTTACCAATTTTTTGATTTTTTGCTTGAACAAAAGCGGCAAGGGGAATGGACCAACCCCGCGTTAACAAAGCTGCAATCATATGACCAGAAACACCACAGCGACTTAGTCAAAACGTTTGAAACGTTTTTTGACCATAATGAAAACGTGCAAGAAACCGCCGACGTCCTCAACGTTCACCCGAACACGCTCACATATCGACTGAAGCGAATCGCCGACATCGCCGAGCTGGATCTCAACGACATGAATCAAAAAATCAAATTATATATCGATATTAAATTAGCCAAATATGAAGCGCACGGTTGAATTTGTGGAAATCCACAAAAACTGTGTGCTTCTTTCTCTTTTTTGAACAATGTCGGGCTCTTGTCTCCTCTTTTATACTATAAGTAAGGCTACTTTTGACGAGGAGGAACGATATCCATGATTATTGGAGTGCCAAAGGAAATCAAAAATAACGAAAACCGTGTCGCCATTACGCCGGCTGGCGTTTTATCATTCGTTCAGGCAGGACATACCGTGCTCATTGAGAAAGAGGCAGGGGTTGGAAGCGGTTTCAATAATGATGATTACGCCCGTGCCGGGGCGCAAATCATCGAACGCGCCGAAGATGTTTGGGCGCAGGCTGATATGGTCATGAAAGTGAAAGAGCCGCTGCCAAGTGAATACGGCTATTTCCGTCCGGGTCTTATTTTGTTCACCTACTTGCATTTGGCGGCGGAGCCAGAGTTAGCACGCGCCTTAAAAGAAAGCGGCGTCATTGCCATCGCCTATGAGACGGTGCAAGTCGGCCGTACGCTGCCGCTGCTCACGCCGATGAGCGAAGTCGCCGGGCGGATGGCGGCGCAAATTGGGGCGCAATTTTTGGAAAAACCGTACGGAGGCAAAGGCATTTTGCTTGGCGGCGTCCCTGGTGTCGCCCGCGGCAAAGTGACGATCATCGGCGGCGGAGTCGTCGGCACGAATGCGGCAAAAGTGGCAGTCGGCCTTGGCGCGGATGTAACGATCATCGACTTGAACGCTGATCGTCTCCGTGAGCTTGACGACATTTTCGGCCATCAAATTACAACGATCATGTCCAACCCAATGAACATCGCTGAAGCCGTCGCCGAGGCCGACCTCGTCATCGGCGCTGTCCTCATCCCAGGAGCACGAGCGCCAAAGCTCGTCACCGAGGACATGGTGAAAGCGATGAAGCCGGGCTCGGTCATTGTTGATGTCGCCATCGACCAAGGCGGCATCGTTGAGACGAGCGACCATGTCACGACACATGATGACCCGACCTACGTCAAACACGGTGTCGTCCATTACGCTGTTGCCAACATGCCGGGCGCTGTTCCGCGCACATCGACAATCGCCTTGACGAACGTTACAATGCCGTACGCCTTGCAAATCGCTAATAAAGGCGTTATCCAAGCCATTATTGATAACCCGGCGCTCGAGCTTGGCGTCAACGTCGCCAACGGCGAGATCACGTACGAAGCGGTCGCTCGCGACCTCGGCTACCGCTATGTCTCGGCCCGCGAGGTGCTCGGAAAAACGCTGGCGGCCAACTAACCGCTAATTGACGCGGCCGGCAGCGCGCGCTGTCGACCGCCTTGTTCATTACTGCCCATTCGCATCACGAATTGTCCGCCCATAGCAGGCGGACTTTTTTTGTACCCGTTTCGTTATGCAAAATCATTTTCGTTCGGCAAAGTGGGCATTGTATAATGAAATATAGAAAGCTGGAAAGAAGGTGGTTTCGTGAACTTTCCGGAAGAACAGATGGTATCGCTTGAAGAATTTTACCGCATGTGAGAAACAACCGACCGCGTTTTCGAATACATTGAAGGAGTGATGACAATGACCATGCCAAAAGCATTAACGATCGCCGGGTCGGACAGCAGCGGCGGCGCCGGACTGCAGGCGGACTTAAAAACGTTCCAAGAGCTGGGTGTCTACGGAATGACGGCCATCACGACAATTGTCGCCATGGATCCACACAATCGATGGGCGCATCAAGTGTTCCCAGTGGACCTGGCAACGATCGAAGCTCAGCTAGAGACGATCATCGTCGGCGTCGGCGTCAACGCCTTAAAAACGGGGATGCTGCCGACAATGGATATCATTGAATTAGCGGCGCACACCATTGAAAAACATGGATTGACAAACGCGGTCATCGACCCGGTTATGGTGTGCAAAGGAGCCGATGAGCCGCTCCATCCGGAAAATACGGTGTGCTACCGGGAAACACTCGTGCCCAAAGCAACCGTCGTGACGCCGAACTTGTTTGAAGCCGCGCAATTGTCCGGTCTGCCGCGCATTGAAACGGTTGGGGACATGAAAGAGGCGGCCGGGCGCATTCATGAACTTGGGGCCCAATATGTCATCGTCAAAGGCGGACGGAAAATTCCGCACGACTACGCCGTGGACGTCCTTTATGACGGCAAAACGTTTGAGCTCCTCGAATCGGAGCGGATCGACACGACGTATACGCACGGAGCGGGTTGCACGTTCTCGGCCGCCATCGCCGCCGAACTGGCGAAAGGCCGACCAGTGAAAGACGCCATTGCGACGGCCAAAGCGTTCATCACCGCAGCGATCCGCCACTCGTTCCCGTTAAACGAATACGTCGGCCCGACGCATCACGGCGCTTACCGCCGCTACGGCGAACAGTAGGCAGGGCCCCGGCCTTATCTTTTTCCGCAACTCCCCTCCTTAAAAATTAGGAAGGGAACGGAGCCTGCGCATATCGAAAAAAGCAAATGCCTCCAAGCGAGTTTGCATGGCGCTAAAATACATGCCGTACAGAATATAGAAAGGAAGGTGCCGCCATTGCGCGTTTCAGCTGTCCAATATCATCTTCACACCATCCGTTCGTTTGATGAGTTTGCCGCACAAGTGACACATTACGTGAAAACAGCGCAGGAGTTTGACGCCGAGTTTGTGTTGTTTCCCGAATTTCTCACAACGCAATTGCTTTCCATTCCGCTTGAGGGGGAGCGACAAGCGACGATTGATGACTTGCCGAATTATACTGAAAAATACATCGAATTGTTTGGATCGCTCGCCAAAAACACCGGCATGTATTTGATCGGCGGTACGCATGTCATCCGCCAAGGCGGCAAGCTGTATAATACCGCTCATCTCTTTACACCAGATGGGCACGTCCATCGGCAGGCCAAACTGCACATCACCCCGACGGAAGTGAAAGAATGGAACATCACCCCGGGCGACGGGCTTCACGTCTTCGAAACGGACAAGGCGACGATTGCCATTTTGACGTGCTATGACATCGAGTTTCCGGAAATCGTCCGCATGGCGCGGGCCAAGGGGGCGGATGTCCTCTTCTGTCCGTCGTGCACCGACGACCGGCACGGGTTTTACCGCGTAAGGTATTGCTGCCACGCGCGGGCAGTCGAGAACGAGGTGTATGTCGTTACGACCGGCACGGTCGGCTCGCTCTCGACGGTCGATTTTATGCGCGCCAACTTCGGCCAAGCGGCCGTCATCACGCCAAACGATATTCCGTTCCCGCCCGGCGGCGTGCTCGCAGCCGGCGAGATCAACGGCGACATGATCATTACCGCTGATCTTGACTTGTCGCTTCTTCACAAATGGCGGGAAAAAGGGTCCGTCACGACATGGCGCGACCGCCGCACCGACTTGTACTCGGATTGGAATGGGACGGCCTAACGCCGCGATAGACGCCCACGCTCGGATCGAGGGCGGGCGACATGATGTCGCGACAACACCTGCATCCCGGATCCGGGGACGGACGACATGATACCGCGACAACGCCTGTACTTAAGCTGAAACATCACGAAATGCCCTATTTGACAACAGGGTGTCCCGCGACAAGGGACACCCTGTTTGTTTGGCTTATGACAGCGACTCCTTAAACCGGTCAAACTGTTCAGTTACTTTCCCTTCCGGCGCTTTCGTCAGCAAGCTTACAACGACAATGGCGAGCAAGCTCGCGGCAAATCCCGGGATCATTTCATACAGCAGCCCTTTTAAATAAGCGGATTGCGTCCAAAGAATAACAGTCGCCGCCCCAGCAACCATGCCGGCGAGCGCTCCCCATCTCGTCATCCGCCGCCAAAACAAGCTAAGCAAAATGACCGGGCCAAATGAAGCGCCGAATCCGGCCCACGCGTAGCCAACTAAATTTAAAATCGTGTCATTTTTCGTATAGGCTAGCGTGGTCGCGACAACAGCAACAAGGAGCACCGACAGTCGTCCGACGAAAACAAGCTCCTTGTCTGAAGCCGAACGGCGGAGCAACACGTTATACAAATCTTCAGTCAGCGAGCTGGACGTGACGAGCAGCTGTGAGGAAATCGTGCTCATGATCGCCGCCAAAATCGCCGCTAGCAGAAATCCGGTGATCACTGGATGAAACAAAACTTCACCAAGTTGGATAAACACAGTTTCCGGGTCATCGAGCTTCATGCCCCGCTCAAAAAAGTAAGCGATTCCAAAAAGTCCCGTCAACATCGCCCCAACGACCGAAAAAATCATCCAGCCCATGCCGATGCGGCGGGCGCTTTTCATTTCTTTCACCGACTTGATCGCCATAAATCGGACGATAATGTGCGGCTGGCCGAAATAGCCAAGCCCCCAGGCAAACAATGAAATGATGCCGAGAAAACTTGTCCCTTTCCATAGATCTAACAAAGTCGGATCAATGTCGCGAATCGTCTCGATCGTATTAGCTGGCCCGCCAGTATGAAACAGCGTCACGACTGGGACGAGAATAAGAGCGATAAACATGATCGTCCCTTGCACAAAATCGGTCCAGCTGACGGCTAGAAAACCCCCGAACAGCGTATAGGCAACAACGACACCGCCAACGATCCATAACCCCGTATGATAGCTGACACCGAATGAATTTTCAAACAGCACACCCCCCGACACAAGGCCGGATGAAACGTAAAACGTAAAAAAGACCATGATGACAATCCCAGACACCATTCGCAGCAATTTCGTTGCATCGCCGAAACGTTTTTCCAAAAATTCTGGAATCGTTATCGAGTTGTCCGCTACTTCCGTGTAAACGCGCAGCCGCGGCGCGACGTACAACCAGTTCGCATAAGCGCCGAGCGTCAAGCCGATGACGATCCATGCGGCGCTCACTCCATCGAGATACATCGCCCCCGGCAACCCCATCAACAGCCAGCCGCTCATATCGGAAGCCCCAGCGCTCAATGCAGTCACTGCCGGCCCGAGCGTACGGCCGCCGAGCATGTAATCAGACAAATTGGCCGTCCGTTTATACGCCCAATAACCGATCCAAAGCATGCCGATTAAATACACAATGACTGAAAATAAAACCATATAAGCTTCTCCTCCCTTTGCTGTCTTGCCGCCACTTTTATCATAGCGAAATTGATAGTATTTACACAATAGTATTTATTTTTTTCCATACCGCTGTAGTGCACGATATTGACAAAAACATTGCCGATACAGTTCCCTTATTGGTATAATAATTCTATAAATTCTGAACGAACTGTCTAGTTTTTTCTTTTAAAAAAATTATTTTATAAAAATACATATGTGACTATATTCACCATATCTTCTTTAACAAATTTAGAAAAAAACAATGTAAATACAGGATTTTTCCCATTTAGACAGCAGTACCAAAATGTTCAAACAATTATTTTTATAAAACCTATTGCATAATCACAAAAATATTGATAGTATGATAATCGTTCATCGACAATGATTCCAAAGGGGGATTTCATAAAATGTTAAAAATGAAGAAAGGATTCATCGCGGCTGTCGTCGCCGCGTTGTTGATGGCGCTCGCCGCATGCGGCCAATCGTCAGAAACAAGCTCTTCGTCAGGCGGTGAAAAAGAAGCGAAGCAAAAAATCACTGTCGGAACAGACGCGGCGTTTGCGCCGTTTGAGTATATGGAAAAAGGAAAAGTTGTTGGTTTTGACGCTGACCTCCTTGATGCGGTCATGAAAGAGGCCGGCTTGGATTACGAATTGAAAAACATCGGCTGGGACCCGCTGTTCGCTTCGCTGCAAAGCAAAGAAATCGACATGGGGATTTCCGGCATCACTATTACCGATAAGCGGAAACAATCCTATGATTTCTCCGCGCCATACTTTGAAGCAACCCAAGTCATCTTAGTAAAAGAAGGAAGCCCAGTGAAAAACGCCCTCGACTTAAAGGGGAAAACGATCGGCGTCCAAAACGCGACAACCGGTCAAGAAGCCGCGGAAAAACTATTTGGCAAAGGGGAGCATATTAAAAAGTTCGAAACGAGTGTTGTTGCCATTATGGAACTGTTGAACGGCGGCGTCGATGCCGTAGTCACAGACAACGCCGTGGCGAACGAATATGTGAAAAACAATCCGGACAAAAAATTGCAAGTCATTGAAGACCCGAACAACTTCACTTCGGAATATTACGGCATGATTTTCCCGAAAGACAGCGAATTGAAAGGAAAAGTAGACGAAGCGTTAAAGAAAGTGATTGACAGTGGTAAATATGCAGAGATTTACAAAAAGTGGTTTGGGAAAGAACCGAATATTGATGGCTTAAAACAACAACCATAAGCGCACGAACAAAGAAAAATGCGTAACTGCTAACAAGTTACGCATTTTTCTTAGGGAAAGGTGAGATCGATGGATTTTCGTTTTGATATTATTATTGAATACGCTCCTTACTTTTGGAAAGGGTTGCTCGTAACGATCGGCGTATCTTTAGCTGGCATCGTATTTGGCCTCATCCTGGGCCTGTTCATCGGCCTTGGTAAAATGGCCACGCACCCGCTCATCCGCCTGCCGTTCACATGGTACATTAACTTTTTCCGCGGTACGCCACTTATCGTACAAATTTTGCTTGTCCATTTTGGCGCGATGCCGCTTTTGCTTGCCGAACCAAACGCCATTATTTCCTTAGTCGTCTCACTGTCATTGAACTCCGCCGCTTATGTCGCAGAAATTTTCCGTGCCGGCATTCAGTCGATTGACAAAGGGCAAATGGAAGCGGCCCGCTCGCTTGGCATGACGCATGCACAAGCGATGCGCTACATTATTTTGCCGCAGGCGTTAAAACGGATGATTCCGCCGTTTGCGAACGAGTTTATCGTCTTGATTAAAGATTCATCGCTCGGGATGGTCATCGCCGCCCCGGAAATTATGTACTGGGGAAAAGCGGCCGCCGGCGAGTATTACCGCGTCTGGGAGCCGTATTTAACGGTTGCGTTTATTTATTTGATTTTGACGCTCTCCTTAAGCAAACTGTCACATTATCTTGAAAGGAAGTATTCGACCCAATGATCGACGTACGTCAATTAAAAAAATCGTTCGGTTCACTTCAAGTGCTGAAAGGAATCGACGCTCATATTCGCGAAGGGGAAGTTGTCGTCGTCATCGGCCCCTCGGGGTCGGGAAAATCGACGTTTTTGCGTTGCTTAAACTTGCTTGAGGATTTCGACGAAGGTGAAATTATTATTGACGGCATTAATTTGAAAGCCAAGGACACGAATTTAAATAAAGTGCGCGAAGAAGTCGGCATGGTGTTTCAGCGTTTTAACTTGTTTCCGCACATGACAGTGCTCAACAACATTACGCTTGCGCCAATGAAAGTGCGCAAATGGCCGCGCGAAAAAGCGGAAGCAAAAGCGATGGAACTGCTCACCAAAGTCGGTTTGCAAGACAAAGCGCACGTCTATCCGGATTCCCTCTCCGGAGGGCAGGCGCAGCGCGTCGCCATCGCTCGGGCGCTCGCCATGGAACCGAAAATCATGCTATTTGACGAGCCGACATCAGCACTCGACCCAGAAATGGTCGGCGAAGTGCTTTCCGTCATGAAGCAGCTCGCCAATGAGGGGATGACGATGGTCGTCGTCACCCATGAAATGGGCTTTGCCCGCGAAGTCGGCGACCGCGTCTTGTTTATGGACGGCGGCTACATTGTCGAAGAAGGAAAACCGGAAGACTTGTTCGACCGCCCGCAGCATGAACGGACAAAAGCGTTTTTGTCCAAAGTATTGTAAAAGGCGCCTTACCCATTCGAGGTAAGGCGCCTTTTCTTCAGCCGCGCTTATAATACAAACTGCATGACCCAAACCGAACCGGCGACAACGACGACAGCGATAAAAAAGCTGTACACCATGTTGAACGTTTGCACTTTGCCGCTGTCGCTTTCCGCCACATGCATGAACATAAATAGCTGCAAGCTTGCTTGAATCATCGCAAACAAAACAATAATGACGATCATCGCCTTGAGCGGCAATCCAGACGAGAGGGCCACCCAAAGCGCCGCAAACGTCAAGACAAGCGAAAGAACAAAACCGATTATATGTTTCCACGGAAATGATTCGCGATGGCTGTTTGCGCCCATGTTACACCACCATCCCTAGCAAATAAACGAGCGTGAAGATGAAAATCCAAACAACGTCTAAAAAATGCCAATATAAGCTGACGATAAACACTTTTCTCGCTGTTTTTGGCGTCAACCCTCGTTGGAGCAACTGAATCATGATGAGAACCATCCAGCCAATTCCTAAGCTGACATGGGCGCCATGCGTGCCGACGAGAACGAAAAAGCTTGATAAAAACGCGCTCGTCTGCATCGTTGCCCCTTCATGGACGTAATGGATAAACTCACGAATTTCAAAGGTGATAAACCCAACCCCAAGCAAAAGCGTGACAAGCAGCCAGGTGAGAAGCCCGGCGAGCCGGCCGCGGCGCATCTCAAAAACGGCCAGCCCGCATGTGAAACTGCTCGTCAACAACAACAACGTTTCGACCAATACGTCTTTGACTTGAAACAATTCCTGCGCCGTCGGCCCGGAGCCGGTTCGCTGGAACAAAACAAGATAAGTTGCAAATAAAGTCGCAAATAAGGCGATTTCCGCTCCTAAAAAAATCCAAAATCCTAAAATGTTCAGCCGGCCTTCCTCTGTCCGATACTCAAGCGGCATCGTTTCATCATAACGGTGTGCTGCTTCTCCCATTCGTCACGCCCCCTTTCGCGCTGCTCGCTCAGCCCGTTTAATTTCATCAATGCCAATATAATAGCCATCATCATTTTCAAACGAGCGGAAAACGAGTCCGAGCACAATGAACAATGCGCCGGCAATCGCTAAGGTGAACCATTTGAACACCAGGCCAAACCCAGCGACAAAGAACGCCACCGCCATCCAAAATGGACGCCCCGAATGGCTTGGCATATGGATCGGCTTCAACTCTTCTTCTTTCACTTCGAAGCCACCCTGTTTTTTCTTCATCACCCAATACGCATCCAAGTCGTCAACAATCGGAACGACCGGGAAGTTGTAATGCACCGGCGGCGATGCGGTCGCCCACTCCAGCGTCCGTCCATTCCACGGATCGCCGGTCATGTCGCGCTCGCCATAGCGGGCGCTGTAATAAATGTTATAGCAAAGCACGATAAACCCGAGGCCCATTAACACCGCCCCGACCGTCGCAACCACGTTGAGCGGCGTCCAGCCGAGACCGTCCGAATACGTATACATACGACGCGTCATTCCCATGAGCCCGAGGAAATACATCGGGAAGAAGCAGACGTTAAAACCGATCATAAACAGCCAAAATGTCCATTTGCCAAGCCGCTCGTTCAGCAGATGGCCAAACATTTTCGGATACCAGTAATGCAAGCCGGCAAAGCAGGCGAACACCGTGCCAGCAATTAGCACATAATGGAAATGAGCGATCAAGAAATAGCTGTTATGATATTGATAATCGGCCGCTGCCATCGCCAACATCACGCCTGTCACACCGCCGATCACAAAGTTCGGAATAAATGCCAGCGACCAAAGCATCGCCGTCGTAAAACGAATTTTCCCTTTCCGAAGGGTAAACAGCCAGTTGAAAATTTTCACCCCAGTCGGGATGGCGATGGCCATCGTCGTAATTGAAAATACTGAGTTGACCGCCGGTCCGGCGCCCATCGTAAAGAAATGGTGCACCCAGACGATAAAACTTAAGAAGGCGATCCCAACAATTGAACCGACCATCGCTTTATAACCGAACAGCCGTTTTTGTGCAAACGTGCTGACGACTTCCGAGAAAATGCCGAACGCCGGCAAAATGACGATGTACACTTCCGGATGCCCCCAAATCCAAAACAAGTTCGCCCACAGCATCGACATACCGCCGTTGGCCATCGTGAAAAATTGTGTGTCAAATAGGCGGTCAAACGTCATTAATGCCAACGCGACCGTCAACACCGGAAAGGCGAACACAATGAGTACAGACGTAATGAGAATCGTCCATGTAAACATCGGCATGCGCATTAACGTCATGCCCGGCGCGCGCATTTTTAAAATCGTGACAAGGAAGTTGATCCCGGTCATCAACGTTCCGATCCCGGAAATTTGCAAGGCAATGGCGTAGTAGTTGTTGCCGACGCCATGGCTGAACTCATTGCTGGCGAGCGGAAAGTACGCCGTCCAGCCGGCGTCCGGCGACCCGCCGATGACAAATGAAATGTTAAACAGCATCGCGCCGAAGAAAAAGAGCCAAAAGCTTAACGCGTTCAAATACGGAAACGCGACATCACGCGCTCCGATTTGCAGCGGAACGACAATGTTCATCAAGCCGATAATAAACGGCATCGCCATAAACAAAATCATAATCGTCCCGTGCGTCGTAAAAATTTCGTTATAGTGCTGGGCATCGAGAAACTTCATATTGGGAGCCGTCAGCTGCGCCCGCATCAAAAGCGCATCGACGCCGCCGCGGAAAAGCATGAGCACGGCGCAAATAATGTACATGACACCGATTTTTTTATGGTCGACGGTAGTGAGCCATTCATTCCAAAGCCATTTCCACTTTTTAAAATACGTCAAGACGAACACAATGCCGATCATCGTTAAGACGATGGCGACATCAGCCGCGTAAATGAGCGGCTCCCCCGTGACGAAAAACTCGCTCCATTTCATCGCCCGTTCCTCCTTTCTTACTCCCCATGATGATGGCTGTCGGCCGTCGTTTCATGAACTTGACCGCCATCGTTGCCTGCCGATTTTCCATCCGCATGATGGCTGTTTTGCTGCGCATGGTCAATCCATTCTAAATGAGTATTTGAGAACGTCATTCGGCCGACAAGTCCAGGTTTTAAAATTTGGACATACTTTTCCTCGCTGAGCTTCGGCGCCGTCTGTTTCACTTCGTTCACCCATTGCTTAAAATCTGCTCCTGTTTGCGCGATGACTTCAAACTCCATATGGGCAAACTTTTCCCCGGAAAAGTTGGCGCTTCGCCCCATATATGAACCCGGTTTGTCAGCTTGTAAAATCAGCTCTGTCTCCATGCCGTCCATGGCGTACTTTTGTCCGCCTAACTCCGGCACCCAAAACGAGTTCATCGGTCCAACCGAAGTCAGCTTAAACTTCACCGGGACGCCGGCTGGAATATGGACGTAGTTGACCGTTTCAATGTTTTCTTCCGGATAGCTGAAAATCCATTTCCAGTTTGCCGCCGTAACGTGAATCGTGATTGGTTCGACTTGATCGGTCGGCGGCTTCTCCAGAGCAAACGTCGCTTTCACCGTCGGAACGGCAAGCGCCGCAACGATCAAAATCGGAATGGCCGTCCAAACGACTTCAAGCAGCGTGTTTCCTTCCTCTTCCGGTGGCTCATAATTAGCGTTCTCCGGTTTCTCCCGATAACGAATGAGCACAACTATAAATAAAGTAAAAACAACAACAATGATGAACAACATAAAACCGACCGACCACATTATTAAGTCGTATTGCGTCCGCGCCACCGGTCCTTGCGGGTTGAGCACCGCTGTACGTTCAACACAGCCGCCAAGCAAAAAGAGAAGCGGCAAGACCGTCAGAGCGCGCCATATCGCCCGTTTCATCGCTATATATCCCCCTTCATCCGCCCGGCCATATGAGGCGATTTCTATGCATATTTTCTTTATTTCTACCATATCAAAATTGAAAATATTTGAAACGAGCGGGCAGAAATGTTCATAAATCAGCAAAACATTTGTCACAAACTGTTCAATCATTGTTCAAAAAATTGCCGCTTGTTTTCCTCGACTAGGAAAATATTGATCAGGAAGGGATTCACATAAAAATATTCCATAACAAAAATAACCGGACTCTCTTCTTCAAAGAGCCCGGTTATTTTCCCGCTGTTTGCACTGTATATCCTTGCCGCTCCAATTGTTGGCGGATGCGTGGATGCAAGGTCTGCCACATCCATTGTTCGTACAGCGTCTTTCTCTCTTCAGGGGACAAATAATAACGTTTCCCCGCTTGACGGCGCGCCCGTTCAGTGACATCGTACAACGCCAATGCCGCGGCCACGGAAATGTTAAAACTTTGGACAAAGCCGTACATCGGGATGACGAACGTCCCATCTGCCAAACGGAGTGCCTCTTCCGATACACCGCTATGTTCGTTGCCGAACAATAGCACCGTCGGCTTAGAAACATTTAGATTGGAAAGCGGAATCGTCCCTTCGCCGAGATAACTCGCGTATATTTGGTACCCTTGCCGCTTCAAGTCGCCGATGGCTGTTTCGATATCCGGTTTCCGATGAAGCGTCAGCCATTGGTCAGCATAGCGCGTCACGAGCCGGTTCGGCGAAAACGGCGCCCTCCCAGTGACGATATGGACATCTTGAACGCCAAACGCCTCAGCTGTCCGCAACACCGCTGCTTGATTATGCGGATCATCCACCGCTTCCATCAAGACGGTAATATAGCGAGTGCGCTCATTCAGCACGTCATACATCCGTTTGAGCCGCTTTGGCAAAATCATTTGCCAAAGCGGACGCATTCGCTCGGTAAGCAATCCTTCCTGCTGCAACTGTTCGAGAAACGCTTTCACTTCTTGTTCTTCCATCAGCATCACCTTCATTCCGTTCCGCCCATTTGGCGTTTCCCATTGTACAAAATAGAAGACAATGAGGCAATCCCCTTGTTTTTAAATACTATTCCTACTATTTAATAAATAACTTTTTGAAAACATTGTTCATTTACAAAACATCATTATATCGATTAGTATTATACTGTAAGCGCTTTAATCATACTTTTTTAGCAAATGTTATTGGTAATTAACTGTTAGGGAGGAGAACGAGATGACGCAAAAGCAGCCGCAATTGCAGCGGGGATTGGAAGAACGCCATATTTCGCTCATGTCGCTCGGCGCCGCGATCGGCGTCGGCTTATTCCTTGGGTCGGCATCCGCCATCGAAATGGCCGGACCGGCAATTTTGCTTGGCTATGCGGTCAGCGGTACCATTATGTTTTTCATCATGCGCGCATTAGGCGAAATGGCGGTCGAACATCCGGTTGCCGGTTCGTTCAGCCGTTACGCGCACAACTATTTAGGGCCGCTCGCCGGCTATTTGACCGGCTGGAACTATTGGTTTTTATGGGTCGTCACTTGCATCGCCGAAATTACGGCCGTCGGCATTTACATGCAGTTTTGGTTCCCTGATACACCGCGCTGGGCATGGGCGCTCGCTGCGCTTGTACTCATGACGTTCATTAACCTCCTTGCCGTAAAAGCGTACGGGGAGTTTGAGTTTTGGTTTGCTTTAATCAAAATTGTCACGATTGTTGCTATGATTGTCATTGGTTTCGGCATGATCCTCTTTGGAATCGGCAACGGCGGCGCCGCCACCGGCATCAGTAACCTTTGGGAACACGGCGGCTTTTTCCCAAACGGGGTTAGTGGTGTGCTCATGTCGCTGCAAATGGTCATGTTCGCCTATTTAGGCATCGAAATGATCGGCGTCACGGCGGGGGAAGTGAAAAATCCGCAAAAATCGCTGACAAAAGCGATTAACACGGTGTTTTGGCGCATTTTAATTTTCTATGTCGGCGCATTGTTCGTCATTATGTCGATTTATCCGTGGAATGAAATTGGCGAAAAAGGCAGCCCGTTCGTGCTGACGTTTGAAAAAATCGGCATTCATGCCGCGGCGGGCATCATTAACTTTGTCGTCTTAACCGCCGCCTTGTCGTCGTGCAACAGCGGCATCTTCAGCACGAGCCGGATGCTGTTTAACCTCGCTGAGCAACAAGAGGCGCCTCGCGCATTCGGCCAGTTGACAAAACGCGGCATCCCTGGTGTCGCCTTAATCGCAACTGCCCTCGCCATGCTCGTCGGTGTCTATTTGAACTACGTATCGGAAAAAGTGTTCCAATGGGTGACAAGTATCGCGACATTCGGCGCCATTTGGACGTGGGCGATCATCTTGCTTTCCCAGCTGAAGTTCCGTAAGCAGCTTAGCACAGAACAAGTGAAACAACTGGCGTTCAAACTGCCATTTTACCCGTACAGTTCTTATCTGTCTCTTGCCTTCTTGATCGGCGTCATCGCTCTCATGGCGTATTTTCCGGATACGCGCATCGCCTTGATCGTCGGTCCCGCCTGGTTGCTGTTGCTGACGGCAGTATACTTCGCCAAAGGAATGCACCGCCGCCAACACCTTGAGCAAGAGAAAAAGCATGCTGGTTGAACGCTCTCCCGCCTACGCTCACGGATAGGAAACGGAGCTTCACGGTTCAAGAAGGTGATAAATGAATCGATATTACAAGGAGGGTGTCCCAAAAGGATCGGGACACCCTCTTTCGTTACTATATATACGAATCTTCTGTTTATACCCCACTATATATTGAACCTTCCTTAGAAACGGATGACCTTTTGAGTCAGCCTCTTTTCCTTTTGTCACCATGCATAACTGACAATATTATGATTTTCCCGTCCCAATATACGCTTGGCGCGGATGATTGGGCTGGTCGGGGTATTTCAGACGAATTTTCCCTTCCTCTAACAGTTTCCCTAAATAGTTGTTGCGCAACCCGTCGGGCGTCCGTTCAAGCAGCGTTGCTAGCTCCTTCAGCCGCAGTGGCCGCTCGCGGCATAAGCGGACGATCATCTCTTCCATCACCGCTGGAGCTAACCGCTTTTTTCGGCGAGCCAATTCCGCCATCTTCCATAACCGCTCATCGATCCTCTCCTCTTCTCCTCCACCCAGCTCATAAACGTTCATTTCGCTATTACCGGAGTTAGATTCGTTGTTTATGGAGTTAGGTTGTTTATTTATGGAGTTGGCGGATTTTTTTACGGAGTTCACCTCGCTATTGACGGAGTTTTGGATGTTATTTATGAAGTTAGGTTCGTTATTAACGGAGTTTGTGTTTATATTTATAGAGTTAGATTCGTTATTTATGAAGCTCTTCTCGATTTCTCGATCATCTTGTTCCGTCCACTCTTGTTCGGGCTGTTGCAATGATTCACCGGTTTCTGTTTCAATCGTTGCACCTACCTCGGCTGGAAATAGCAACGGGCACAACGTAACAACCGTACGATCTGGGTTCGCTTGTTGCGAGATGTCGACGGGCTGAACAAGCACCCGTTCCTGCATATCATGCATTCGTTTTAAGCCGGACCCCGCCCGCTTGCATACGTCAATCAATAAAAACATTTTGAAGATATTCGGATTGCGCAAATTGCTCATTTGTCCGGCCATCGCTGCCTCAACCGGAATGCGGAATCGGCCAGGATTAGCAAAGCGAAACGCCCCGTCTTCTTTTTCGACGGCAATGCCTCCTTCTTCCCCGTAGTCGGCGTGAACAAGCGCATTCACCAGCGCCTCACCGAGCATCATGCGTCCTTCCTCCGACCAAACGTGGCGCTCCAGTTCAGCAAGCACACGGAAATAAAAATCGTACACATTGCCGGACCATGTCCCGTCCTGCGAAGTGAACCGCTTCGTCCACCCCGTTCCGTTTGCATCGGCGTGCTCCCGATACTCTAAAAAGTATTGCGGCAACACCTCGGTAATGATCCGCTCCTCACTGAACATCAATAAGCCGGCGAGCGTCAACCCTTCTTTGCTGCTGTCGCGCAGCTTTCCCCATGCGCCGATTTTGTATAAAAATTCTTTTGTCTCAAGCCCGTTCCACGGATGACTCGGCTTTACACGGGCGAACCGCTCCCGATAATGGCTGACCGTCTCAAAGTTGAGCTCGCTCAAGCTGTAATGCTCCAAAATCAAGCTGTCCGCCATCGCGTTGGCGCGTTCATGGAACGAATTTGTATATTTATTCATTCCCAATCTTCCTTTAACATTATTTTTGCAAAACAGTCTTGTTTCTCCATTTCTATTGTATCATCTTTCATTCTCCTTGCGGACGGTTGCCAAAAAAAGAAAACGGTTGTGGATATGTGGAATAACTGACCATGGCAAAGAGCAAACTACAGAAAACAACATTAGCATGTAAGGAGGCTTACGTATGTCATCCCTCCCTTCAATCGTTGAACCGTATTGGCGCGATTCCGTTCCGCTTCCGTCTTTTCCGAAGCTTGATGGGGACATTTCAGTCGATGTCGCGGTCGTGGGTGGCGGCATTTCCGGCATTACGACCGCTTATTTGCTGGCGACGCAAGGAGCGCGTGTTGCTCTTCTTGAAGCTGATCGGCTGCTCAACGGGACAACGGGCCACACGACGGCGAAAATTACTGCCCAGCATGATCTCGTATATGATGAGTTTCTCAACCATTTCGGCGCCGAGAAAGCACGTCTTTATTATGACGCCTGTATGGACGCGCTCGATTTTATTCGCCGTACGATTGAGCAGCATCAGATTGACTGCGATTTTTGTGAACAAGACGCCTACATTTATACGACGTCACCCTCTTATTTCCATAAATTAGTTAAAGAGTGGGAGGCGTACGAGCGGCTCGGCATCGATGGCGCTTTCGTTGAGTCGATTCCTCTATCGTTGTCGGTGAAAGCGGCGGTTGTGATGAAGCGGCAAGCCCAGTTCCATCCGCTCAAATATTTAGTCAAACTTGTCGATGCCATGACCAAAGCAGGGGGAGCCGTTTACGAATACACGCCAGCCGCCGACATCGAGCAAGGGGAGCGGCTGTCCGTCGTGACACGCGACAAAAAGCGGGTCGCGTGCGACCACGTCGTCGTCTGTTCCCACTTTCCGTTTTATGATGGCGGGTTTTACTTTTCCCGCATGTATGCTGAGCGGTCATACGTGTTAGGAGTGACGATCGATGAGCCGTATCCGGGCGGTATGTATTTAAGTGCCGACGACCCGAAGCGCTCGGTCCGTTCCGCGGCGGCGAACGGCGAGACGCTCATTCTCATCGGCGGGGAAAACCATAAAACCGGCCAAGGGGTGCCGACGATGCGCCATTATGAGGCGCTTTCCTCGTTTGCCTCACAGCTGTTTACGGTGAAAGCCATCCGTTACCGCTGGTCGGCCCAAGATTTGACGACGCTCGATAAAGTGCCGTATATCGGCCCGATGACCGCCGGTGCACCAAACATTTATGTCGCGACAGGATACCGGAAATGGGGCATGACAAACGGAACCGCCGCAGGGATGCTGCTGTCTGACCTCATTCTCGGCCGCGACAACCGATATCGGGACTTGTACTCCCCGTCGCGCTTTTACGCTGACCCGAGTGTGAAGCAGTTTTTCACGACAAACCTTGATGTCGCCAAACATTTATTGGCTGGCAAAATCGAGCCGGCATTCCGCCGGCCGCAAGACTTGGCGCGGGGCGAGGGGGCGGTCGTCTCAGTCAATGGGAAACGAGCCGGCGCCTACAAAGATGGAGCGGGGACGCTTCATGTCGTCGACACAACGTGCACCCATATGGGTTGTGAACTCGAATGGAACAGCGGCGACCAAACGTGGGACTGTCCTTGCCATGGCTCTCGCTTTTCGATTGATGGCGATGTCGTCGAGGGCCCAGCGAAACAGCCGTTGAAGCGCATGGAATTTGATGAATTCTCTTGATGAGCGGCCGCCTGTAAGAGCGAAATGTTTATCTTTTTTCCTGATAAATAAATAGGAATCGTATGTTCGTACCCCCTTATCATTTTCGTTTGCCGACGGTATATTTCATGGTAAGATGAAAGCAGAATCACCATCATTTGTACTGTTTTTGGGGGGAACGATATGCATCAAGAACCGATTTTTCTCACTCCCGTCTTCCAAGAACGCATTTGGGGCGGCACGAAGCTCACCGAACGGTTCGGCTACGATATCCCGTCAGCACAAACAGGGGAATGTTGGGCCGTATCGGCCCACCCGCACGGACAGACGGTTGTCGCCCGCGGGCCGTTTCAAGGGATGACACTTGGGCAGTTATGGGAGGAGCGCCGTGACTTATTCGGTCATTTTCCATCCGATCGCTTCCCATTGCTGACGAAAATTTTAGACGCCAACGCCGACTTGTCCGTTCAGGTTCATCCGGATGATGAATACGCGAAAACGCATGAAGGCGGGGAGTTCGGCAAAACAGAATGTTGGTACATTATCGACTGCAAGCCGGGCGCCCAGTTGATTTACGGCCATCATGCTGAAACGAAAGATGAACTGCGCGCCATGATGGAGGCGGGAGAATGGGATCGCTTGTTGCGGAAAGTGCCGATTCACCCTGGTGACTTCTTCTATGTCCCGAGCGGCACGATTCACGCCCTTTGTGAGGGGACGCTTGTCCTCGAGACACAGCAAAGCTCTGACACGACTTACCGCGTCTACGATTACGACCGCGTCGACAGCCAAGGGCGGAAGCGGGAACTCCACTTAGAGAAGGCTCTTGACGTCACCACGGTCCCGCATCGCGACACCGATGTCCGTCCCCATGTCGCCGACATGCCTGGCGCGACTGTCACAACTTTTGTGGAAGGCGACTACTTTGGCGTCCAGAAATGGAATGTCCGAGACGAAGTCGAGTGGGAACAGACGAAGCCGTTCCTCATTGTCAGCATCCTTCAAGGGGAGGGCGAACTTGCTCACGGTGAGCGTATATACCCGATCCGTCAAGGCGACCATTTTATTTTGCCACACCAATTCGGCCGGTTTGCGATTCATGGTTCACTCGAAGCCATTGCTTCTTGGCCGCGGACGGGAAAATAAGAGGATGACTCAAAAGGTCGTCTGTCTCTAAGGAAGATACAATATATAGTGAGATGCAAACAGAAGATTCGGATATATAGTGGTGAAAGAGGGTGTCCCGATCCTTTTGGGACACCCTCTTTTCCATGACAATATGTCACGACGCTATTTTCCTCGTCTTACCTTCCGCTTGCTATCTTTGTTTCTCGTTCCTTGTAGTCATACTCCCAAAAATCAGCGCCTTCAATGCCTAGCTTCACCGGATCAAAAACCGGATCCTTCCCTTCTTTTTTCTGCTGTTCATAATCTTTCAACACTTTGAGAGCCGGCTTCGCCAACAGCAAAATCGCAATCAAGTTCAGCCATGCCATGCTGCCGACGCCGATGTCACCGAGCATCCAAGCCAATTCAGCCGTTTTTACCGATCCGTAAAAAACAACACCCAACATGACAATTTTCAAGATAAACTGGGGCATCCGAACGTTTTTCCACTTCAGCAACCGCCCTAAATACGCAATGTTCGTCTCTGCCATATAGTAATAGGCCATAATGGTCGTAAACGCGAAGAAAAATAAGGCAATCGCGACAAACGGCGCACCGAGAGAGGGAAATACAGTTTCCACCGCTTTTTGTGTATAAACTGGACCAGGTGTAATATCACCAAGCGTTTGCACAATCGGTGCTTTTCCCTCTGGCGTCACATTATACATGCCTGTTACCAAAATCATAAAGGCCGTAGCCGAACAAACAAACCACGTGTCAATATAAACCGAAAACGCCTGAACGAGACCTTGCTTGGCTGGGTGTGACACTTCAGCTGCGGCTGCCGCATGGGGCGCTGTCCCTTGACCGGCTTCGTTTGAATAAATGCCTCGCTTGACTCCCCACGAGATTGCTGAACCTAAAATACCGCCAAACGCTGCATCGAAGCCAAACGCACTCCGGAAAATGAGTCCGAGCACTTCCGGCAGTTTTGAAATATTAACAATAACGATAATAACAGCCATTAAAATATAGCCGATAGCCATAAACGGTACAATGAACTCGGCTGTTCGAGCGATGCGCTTCACGCCGCCTAAAATAATAATACCAAGCAGTACGACAATCCCAATCCCGGTGATAGCGGGGTGAACGGAAAAAGCATTTTTCATTCCCTCGGCAATGCTGTTCGCTTGAACACCCGGAAGAAGGACGCCGGTCGCTAATACTGTCACAATAGCAAACAGCACCGCATACCATTTCCATTTCAGTCCTTTTTCAATATAATAGGCTGGTCCCCCACGAAACTGGCCATCTTGTTTCGTCTTATACACTTGAGCTAACGCCGACTCCACAAACGCTGATCCGGCCCCGACAAAAGCGATGAGCCACATCCAAAACACTGCTCCGGGCCCACCGTAGGCAATCGCCGTAGCAACCCCAGCAATGTTCCCAGTACCGACCCGTCCAGAAAGCGCTAGTGACAGCGCTTGGAATGATGAAATTCCTTCATCCGAACTTTTGCCCCGAAACATTTGCCTAATCATTTCTGTAAAATGCCGAAGTTGCAAAAAGCGGGTGGACAACGAAAAGAACAACCCGACAGCAATACAAAGAATAATCAAAGCCGGACTCCAAACAAGATTGCTTACCGCTTCCGCCAATTTCTCCATCTGTTCATCCCCTTTCTGTTATATAATACAAGATTATTATAAAATATTTTTCATTTTTCTATCACTACTTTTGTAAAAAAACTTCCTATATCAAAGGGAGGATTTTTTTCCCACGCGGCCAAGACGATACAAAGAGGCAATATGCCGCGCGGTTTGTGCTACATAACGTTCCGCTTGCCTAAACGCCTGCTCCAGCGGCACGACGCCTGGAACGATCGTAAACAGCGCGTCAATGCCGTGATCCAGCACAGCTGCGCTGTCGTCGCCCAGCGAGCCGGCGATGCCGATGACCGGGACGCCGAACCGCTTCGCCGTCTTGGCGACACCGACCGGTGTTTTGCCAAATACCGTCTGTCCGTCGATTCGCCCTTCGCCGGTGATGACTAAGTCTGCCCCTTTGACGCGCTCTGCGAGCTGAACCGTCTCAATCACAATCTCCACGCCGCGCTTTAATTCAGCCGGAAGAAATGCGAGCAACCCTGCTCCTAAGCCACCGGCCGCGCCTCCCCCCGGGATGTCGCCTACTCGTTTGCCGAGTTCGCGATTGATCACATCAGCGTAATGAGCTAAGTTTCGGTCGAGGATTGCAACCATGTCCGAAGTTGCTCCTTTTTGCGGTCCGAAAATGGCCGATGCCCCTTTTGGACCAATCAACGGGTTATCAACGTCGCAGGCCACATCAATGTGGACGTCCTTGAGGCGTGGATCAAGCTCGGAAAGATCGATCACCTGCAAATCGGCCAGCGCCCCGCCGCCTGGCCCAATGTCGCGGCCGTCTCCGTCTAACAGCCGCCCGCCAAGCGCCTGCACCATGCCAGCGCCGCCGTCGTTTGTCGCGCTGCCGCCAAGGCCAATGATTAGGTGGGTGGCTCCGGCATCAAGCGCGGCACGGATCAGTTCGCCTGTCCCTCGCGTCGTCGTCACTAACGGATTGCGCCTGTCGCGCGGGACAAGGTGCAATCCGGAGGCGGCCGCCATCTCAATCACCGCTGTCTTCCCGTCGCCAAGCAAGCCGAAAAACGCCCGAACGGGCTCACCAAGCGGACCGGTCACTTCGATTTCCACGATGCGGCCGCCGGTCGCGTCAACGAGCGACTGCACGGTTCCTTCCCCGCCATCGGCCATCGGCACCTTCACGTATTCAGCTTCCGGAAACACCATCCGAAACCCGCGTTCGACCGCCTCAGCGACTTCGAGTGCAGAAAGGCTTTCTTTAAATGAATCAGGAGCAATCACAACTTTCATCTTTTTTCCTCCTCCACTGTTATAAACAAAACGAGACGAGACAAGCCAAAACAACAGCGTGGAAAAACATGATTTATGAAGCGATCGGCGGCTTCCGTAGAACGACATAGAAACGTTCTCTTCCCCATCTGGCCGTTTTTCATTATCGTATGCAAAACCTCCGTGTAGCGAATGGTAAAACACAGCCGTTGGCAAAGCCAAAATCCGCTGACTATTTTTGAAGCAGCCACTCGCGTCCGATCGCCCTTTCGTTGCCCATATTATATACAAAACCTCTAATGTCCAGCTACCGTTTTCTAAGGAACGAGTATCGGCAGGGGGGGCTTTGTCAAATTTTGTGGAAAAAAAGTGAACACAAACATTGTTTTTTCTATTTTCAGAATTGGGTATACAGTACTATAATAGACTTAGTTCGAGATGTTTTTTGCTTCGCTTAAGAACATAGAAGGCTGGTGAAAAACGGCTGTCACGAACAAATCAGCGGCATTTCGTTAAAAAGAAAACTGATCTGCAAGTTTTTTTTCAATTGAGAAACAGATGAAACTAGCAGTATTTTGTACTAAATCACCATCCCTATAGAAGTGCCGCAAAAATGGCAATGCCAAAACTCGTTATCCGTTATTGCCTGTCAACAACCTATATGTTCTGCTGAAGGCCAATGGCATATAAGTGGCTGCCTTCTTTTTTAGCATCAATTGGCTGGCGCCAAAGTTGTCAGAGGTCAGATCATAGGAGAGAGAGCCGAGATGTTACTCCGAGCAAGACCGATCATTTTTGCTATTTTTTTCGTGTCGATCGCTGTTTCTTTTTTATTCGAACCGCCTTCCTTCGATCACACGTATATCATCGCCCTGCTGTTTTACTGGCTGTTTTCCAGCCTGTATTCGCACTTGCGCGTCGTCGATAAAACGAAAAACAATATTCCGGTTGATTACGGCATCAACTACAGCCTATCGTTCGCCTTGTTTGCTGGCCCGCTTGGGCTGCTTATTTTTGAAGCATTGTTTCGCCTCACAGAACATGTGACAAAAAAACACTTGAAAACAGCGGAGCCGGATGAATGGCTGCACACGTTGTACAATATCGGCTCTTTTGTGACATTCAATTCCTTGGCGTTTGCCTTATACGATCGTCTCCATCCGCTGTTTCAGTCTGTTTCATTCACCGGATTTTGGCTGCTTATGTTCCTGCTCGTCGTCATTGTCTCCTTTTTGACGGACTGTTGCCTCATCATCATTTTTTATATAACCGGCGACATGCGGACGCAACGTGAAGCACTCGATTTTATTAAGACCAGAAGTTGGACGGATATGGGGAAAACGGCGCTGACGAACGGACTGTTATTTCTCTTCTTGCAAGAACAGCGATGGGATATGCTCTTAAGCTTGTTTTTGCTCAATTACTTCGTCAGTCGCTCATTCTTTTCCAAATCGCAAAGCATTCAGCATAAACTAGAGCGCGACCAGTTTGAAAGAATGGCGTATACCGACTTTCTGACCGGCATTCATAACCGCGCCTATATGGACAAAACGATCGCCAAGTTAAACGAAACAGGCGAATGGCTTGGCGTTGTCGTCGCTGATATCGACAATTTTAAAGCCATTAACGACACATATAACCATGCCGTCGGCGACGAAGTGATCCGCCACTTTGCCTTGACATTGAAACGGTTCTTGAAAGAGGACGATTTTTTGTTTCGCAGCGGCGGGGAAGAGTTTACCATGTTTTTGCGCCATCGTACGTTTGAAGAAAGCGTCCGGCTTGTCGAAGAGATGCGGGAAACCGTGCGCCATAGCACGGTGTTGGTCGATTACGGCACAGCCAAGCATCCAATTGCTTACACATCATCATTTGGCCTCTACTTTTTTCAAACAGGTGGAACGATATCGATCGAAAGAGCGTACGTCTATGCGGATCACTTATTGCTCCGTTCGAAAGAAAGCGGCAAAAATAAAATATCGGCCCAATGCGGGGGAGTTGCGTAGCAAGGCAACTCCCTTTTCGTTTTCTCTGCATCGTTTGGCCTAAGCAAAAACAGCACAGTCTCCATAAATTAAATAGAAAGCAAGGTCATCCTTGACCGCACCGCCGAGGCAAAACCATTTCTTCCTTGCTGTGAGCAGCGATGTCTTGGATGATCGAGAGAAAAGGGGGTTAAACTATTGAAAGTTTTCGTAACCGGCGGCTGTGGGTTTATCGGCTCCCATATCGTCGATTTTCTGGCGGAATCGGGGTGTGATGTAATCGTGATTGACAACCTTTCAACAGGATCAGCATCATTTCTCCATCCAAAAGCGAAATGGCACCGCGCCGACCTCTTATCTTCCACTGAGATTGACGCCCTGTTTGCACGCGAAAAACCGGATTATGTCATCCACCAAGCAGCCCAAACTCATGTCCCTGCTTCGATTCTCGATCCAGCTGCCGATGCTAGAATCAACCTTTTTGGCACGTTAACGATTCTTCATTGCTGTGTCAAGTACAAGGTGAAAAAAATCATTTTCGCTTCCTCATGCGCGGTTTATGGCGATGCCGGCGACGTCAGCATCACCGAGTCGTTCCCCGCCCAGCCAGCTTCCTTTTATGCCGCTTCGAAGCAAACGGCGGAGCTATACATCCGTCTCTTTCATCATCATTACGATCTCACGTATACGATATTACGATACGCCAACGTATACGGACCGCGGCAATCTGCCAAAAACGAAGGCGGCGTCGTAGCAGCGATTATCCGTAAACAGCTCGCCAAGGAACCACCGATCATATTCGGCGACGGCAACCAAACACGCGATTTTGTGTTCGTTAAAGACGTCGCCCGGGCGAACTGTCTTGCTTTATCAAAAGGAGACAATGAAACGTTCAATATCGGCACAAACAAAAAGACCTCGATCAACGAGCTGGCTGCGCTCATTTCTTCCTTCTTCCCTTCACCGCTCAGCTGCCTTTACCATCCCGAACGGCCTGGAGACATCCGCCACAGCCGTTTAAATGCTGACAAAGCAAAGCTTATGCTTGATTGGCAACCGGCATACAGCCTAGAAACAGGTCTAGCGAAAACCGTTCATTTTTACAAAACGAACAAACTTTAAACTGTTTTTTTTCAGAAGAAGTCACCCATCTTCAAAGAAAGTGAAGAACGACATCCTAGTGAAGCAGGTGAAAGATGAATTTTAGTTGTCCATCGCCAACGAATACAACAATTCACTCTGAAAATACGTAAATTCTAAAAGGGATAAACGTTGAATATCCATTAGAAGGGGATTTTCATCCTTGCGATGGCGCCGAAATTTTTTCGGCATGGAGGTCTATTTTTTTCCGGTTTTGTGGTTAAATCCCTCCCATCTGTCCGAACATAAGTCGTCCTTTATCCATAGTATCATTAGAATAAAAGAAGAGAATAGTTCAATAAGGTGGTGAAGAGCTCATTTGATCCATCTTGTCACGGCAACTAACGATGCATACGCTTTGCCTCTTGGGGTAATGTTAACGTCGTTGTTTGCCAATAAAACGTCCGACGATCTTGTCACCGTTTATGTATTGTACGAGACGTTATCGACACAAAACAAGCTGAACTTAGTAAAAGTATTAAAAAAATATAACCAACATCCACTTTTTTTGCCTGTTAACAACCTTGATTTTTCCAATTTGAAGGAAACACATTATATCACAAAAGAAATGTACTACCGCATTGCAATTCCAGACTTGCTCGGTCCCGAAGTTAAAAAAGCGCTTTATCTTGACTCTGACCTCATTGTCAAAGAAGATATTAGGAAACTATGGGAAACAGATATCAGTGACTACTTCGTCGCGGCTGTCGAAAGCATCGACGCTCAAGGAAGAAAAAAGGACTTATGGATCCCCGACAATTATCGTTATTTCAACTCTGGCGTTTTGTTAATCAACGTGGAAACATGGCGGGAACACAATATATCCACCAAAGTGTTCGAATTTATTCAAACGCATCCGGAAAAGCTCGTCCATCCGGATCAAGACGCGTTAAACGCCGTTTTATATGACAAATGGCTGCTTTTGCATCCAAAGTGGAACTATACAACAGGGCATGCTAAATTGCGCTTGCGCACAAAACCAGCCATCATCCATTTTACCGGCCAAAAGAAACCATGGAACGCCAGTCATCCGCTTGGGAAACACTATTTAAAATATAGGAAAAAGGTGGACTGGACGTAGCAGAAACCGATCGTTTTTTGGCAATTTAAAAACACATTTGATTGTAAAACAAAATGGAAGGAGCTCACTTGTGATACGGTTCCCCCCGGTTAATCCGAAACGCGCGGTAAATTTGCTCGAGCAAAATGAGGCGCATCAGTTGGTGCGGGAAAGTCATTTTGGAAAACGACAACGCCTCGTCAGCACGCGCCATCACCTGTTTGCTTAAGCCAAGCGATCCGCCGATGACAAAGACCACTTTGCTTTTTCCATAAGTGGCGAGCTCATCGAGGCGGGCGGCGAATTGTTCGGACGATCTCATTTTTCCTTCAATCGCAAGCGCGATAACATGGGCATCGTGTGGAATTTTGGCTAGCAGCCGCTCTCCTTCGCGCTGTTTAATTTGTTCTTCCTCGAGTTCACTCGCCCGTTCAGGAGTTTTTTCATCAGCGACTTCGAGGATCTCTATTTTGGCGTATGCGGATAAGCGCTTTGTATACTCATTGATCCCAGCGATTAAGTATTTTTCCTTCAACTTACCCACAGCCGCTATGAAGATATGCACATGCCATCCCTGCCTTATAAACAACTTATCAACAACAGTTATCCACATATACACAGGATATATCCACATATTGTGCAAAACCGTCAGTTCCCTACTACGTATACAGCCTTTTTGTCGCAAAAACGGCACTGTTTTTCATTGTTATCCACCGGTGCGATATCGGGCGCCTGTTCTGTCTCATCGACATATTCATCAATAGCGATGTCAATATGTTCTTCACATGTGAATATCATCTTTCTTTCCCCTTTCCTTGTGGAAAAAAGAAGGAGCGTTCCCGCTCCCTTTGCTGTTTTTTTGTTTAGTACGACTCACGCGCCAGCTTCATCGTGATCGTCCGCTTTTTCCCATCACGATAAAACGTAACTTCCATTTGCTCTCCGATCGATTTTTTCGTGTACAAATACTTGCGCAAATCAAGCACGTTACGAATTTTTTCACCGTCAAGCGCCACAATGACGTCAAACTGCTGCAAGCCTGCTTGCGCAGCCGGCGACATCGGCACCACTTGAATCACTGCTACTCCTTCCGTCACGTTCGACGGCAAATGAAGCGTCGCCTGCAAATGGTATGAAGGGATATCGCTGAGTGAGCGAAGCTCTACCCCCATGTATGGACGGCGCACTTGTCCATATTTCTCTAGGTCGGAAATGACCGGGATGGCTGCATTGATCGGGATGGAGAAACCAATTCCTTCCACCGCTTCTTGAGCAATTTTCATCGAATTAATGCCGATCACTTGCCCTTTCATATTCACGAGAGCGCCGCCGCTGTTGCCCGGGTTGATCGCCGCGTCTGTCTGCAATACTTCCGCATTCCAGTCCGGTGCGCCGTCTTGATCCAAGTCGACTTCCACTGTCCGGTTCGTCCCGGAAATAATGCCTTGCGTCACCGATCCAGCGAACTGCAAGCCAAGCGGATTACCAATGGCGATGACCGGCTCACCCGGCTTCACTGTATCGGAGTTCCCGAATTGGGCGACTTTTTCCACATGTTTCGCATCAATTTCTAACACGGCTAAATCCATAAGCACGTCGCTGCCGAGCAGCTTCGCCGGCACTCTCGTTCCATCTTTTAAACTCACTTCCAGCTGGCTGGCGTTTTCGACAACATGGTGGTTCGTGACGACAAACGCACGGTCGCCCGTCTTTTTGTAAATGACGCCCGATCCGACGCCGGCTTCGCCTCCTTGCGACCAGAATCCCGCTGCTTGAATATTGACGACACCGACAACCGCATCAGACACTTGATCGATCGCTTTCGTCACCGCTGTTGTCACATCAACAGAAATACTTTGCTGGATGGGGGGAGCTCCGTTTTCCCCTTCTCGCTCTTCGTTTCCGCCTTGTGGTGGTACAACATCGTACGGGAGGACGTCCCAACGGGAAAGCGCTGGAACGGACATGAGGACGAGCAGCCCCCCTAGTATAGCGCCGACAAGCGCAGAAACGAACGAACCGCTGCGCCGTTTTCGTCTCCTCTGTCCATTCGATTCATAATGATCATCGTAATATCCCATGCTCACCACCCCTTTCTCATTCATCTCCATCCCTCATTATAATCATGAGCAAGACAAAAAATCCAACAAATGCATGTTCTTCAGTTTAGACAAAATGGTCATCACACATACGCCAACGACGTCGCCTGGCGCGGGTCAGTATCGTACAGACGAAAGCGGGCGCCGACCTTCACCCCCCTCTGCTCAAGCGTTTGCGTCACAGTCATGCGCGCCAGCTCCTTCATATTGTTATCTTGGCTTAAATGGGCCAAATAAATTTGTTTCGTCCGTTCGCCAATCACATCAGCGAGCGCCAACCCCGCTTCTTCATTCGAAATATGGCCGACATCGCTTAAAATACGGCGCTTGACGTTCCACGGATACCTTCCCATTCGCAACATCCCGACATCGTGGTTGCTCTCCAACACAAATACGTCAGCGTTTTCAATTGTCTTTTTCATCCGCTCGCTCACGTAACCGGTATCAGTGAGCAAGGCAAGCTTTTTTCCTCCAGAGTGAAAAACGTAAAACATCGGCTCAGCTGCATCGTGGGAAACGCCGAATGATTCGACATCAACATCGCCGAACGTTCTCACTGCACCGAGCGGAAAAATAAATTTTTGCTCGGTCGAGATGTCACCGATAGCCTGTTCCATGGCCCTCCATGTTTTTTCGTTCGCATAAACCGGCAGACGGTACTTACGGGCAAGGACGCCGAGTCCTTTAATATGGTCGCTATGTTCGTGGGTCACAAGCAACGCATCAAGCTGCTTTGGATGACGATTGATGTCCGCGAACAGCTGCTCAAGCTGTTTGCCGCTCAAACCGGCATCGACAAGCAGGCGCTGACGGTCTGTTTCGATGTAAAAGGCGTTGCCGGTACTGCCGCTTGCCAGTACACTAAATCGCATTGTCATTTTGCTTTCACTCCAACATACTTTCTTGGTCATTAATGACTTGCCCTTCAAACGCATTGACAAAATAATCTTCTTTTCGGTTGACAACAATATGCCATGTCGGCGTCAACACTTGCGAGGCAGTAAATTGGACAAGCCCGTAATAGCCAAGCTCGACTCTGGTGACGCGGTCCCCCGGTTGTAAATATCCCTTTCTGTAAAGCGTCTCAATCGCCTTAATGGCTGGAACGATATCTTGCTTTCGTTCGTACTTTTCTAGGTCCGTCAGCATTGTCTGTTCGTAGGAAAGCGCCTCTTTCTGCTCATTAACGTGGATAACAAGCTTGCTGTTTTCATTGCCGTAAATCATTTTGCCGTCGTACACTTGGTAAAAAGTCACTGTACCTTCCTTTTTGTCAAACGACCAAAAAGCATATTGCTCCCCATTTAAGATATAGCGCTGTAAAAATTCGCGCAGTTGATATGGATCCTCGACATTTAAAACGATGGGATCGGTGAATGTTCCTTTTAACTTTGTTTTTTGCTCAACCTCGACTTTTTGTCCGGGCAGTTTTTTCGCATCGGTGTCGGTAAACGATCGGCCTTTGCCGCTAACATACACCGCTTTCGTCACCTCTTTTGGCAGTTCGACATACGTAATGCCGTTCGCCTCGAGCTGTTCCTCAATCGTCGTTTCTAAAATGACGTCAAGCTGGCTGCTGTTTCGTTTTTCCATAAACTGATAGGCTAAAAAGCAATCAAGGATGAGGAACACAATGATAAAAATGGTCTTCGTTTTATTCCAGTCCATTGGTTCCCCCTCCTCTGCTCTCTTCGCCGATAGTTACCTTTTTCCACGTTTGCCCGTACAAATAAAACCAAGCCGGTTCAAGGCGAATCACCTTTTCCCGCTCCGGATCTTTGACGAGCTCATAGCCAATGGCGATATCTTTCACGAGTGTATGGCGGATGTCTTTCATTGCCTCGAGCTGTTTGACAATATCGCGGCCGGACGGCAATGTTTTCGGTGTACGGTTGCGGTCAGCGATTTCAAGGCGGAACAGCGGACGCTGGTATTTCATTAAATCGCTCGCTCCCCATGTTTCTACGATTTCTGACATACCATATTCGTTGAAAACCGGGTATCCGTTCACAACAAGACGAAAAATGACTTTCCGGTCCTCTTCGCTCCAGCGGGCAAAATGATACAAATCGGTCCAGCCGCCATGTTCATTGACAAAATCAATGCTTTTTTGAATGAAATGGGTTTCCGATTCCGTCTGGTTCATGTTCGAAGCGCGCGCCGCCGGATTGACATACAACAGCATGCGCTGAAGAAAATCTACATCCATCAGCCTCGAACCATCGGTATATTCTTCACCAAAAGGAATCAAATCTTTTTTGACAAAGCTGGGGTCACTAAATAATGCCTCTTTAAATTTGTCGACATCTAATTCATCAATGTAATATTGCAAACTACTGAGTTCCACTTCTTTCTCCGGTAAATAGAGTTGTTCCGTCTCACTGACCGGATAAGCAAAATAACGGGGGAAGTGGTTTGTCTCTTTCAACAGCCGGCTGATTAGTGACAGCGAAGCATCGCTGGCGGTCGCCTGATAAATTTTGCGCTTGTCCGTCGCGATAAAATACACTGGAAACTTGTCCTTGCCGTCAAGCGGGACGAGAATACGATCAAATGACAAACCATCCAACCTTTTGTCTTCTATGGTGAAAATCAACCGGTATATATCGATCGGCACTTCGTCCGGATAAATCACTTCTAGCCGTTCCTTGCCGCTTAAAAAGGATAAAAACTTTCCTTGTGGAACGGAAGACGAAATGTTTTCGAAGTCATCAAGCGTCCACTTTTTCATTTCTTTGAGTACATCATTTTTCTCTTCTTCCGCTACGGCGTAGTGAGTTCCATTTTTATGAATCAGCATCTGTTTCGGCTGTACGACCATCGCCGTATCCACCTGTGTGTTGCTCACGGAAACGTGCTGAATGTACTCATCGTTTTGCAGCACGTCATATTTTGGATGGTATGTCCATAAAACGAACGTCAACGCAATGCTGATGAGCACGAGCCCTGTCAACACGACTGTTTTGATCGCCTCATACATCGTACCAGCCATCCTTTTGTTCTCGATCTAACGGCAACGTAAAGTAAATCGTTGTCCCTTTATGTTCTTTACTTTCCGCCCAAATCGTCCCGCCGTGGGCAAGTACGACTTCCTTGGCAATGGCCAACCCGAGGCCAGTGCCGCCCAATTTGCGCGACCGTGCTTTATCCACCCGGTAAAAACGCTCGAAAATTTTGGCTAAGTCTGCTTTTGGAATACCAACTCCTTCGTCGCTGACGCTGACAATAATCTCATCAGCCAGCTCACGCACACGAAACGTAATCGTCCCGCCGTGAGGAGAGTATTTTAATGCGTTGGAAATAATATTGTCCAACACTTGTGTAATTTTATCTTCATCCACTTCAATGAAAATCGCCTCGCGGGGAATTTTGCGGACGAACCGGATATTATCGTTTTTCGTCAGCTCAAACCGATCAATAATTTTATGAAAATAAGCTGAAAAGTTGATCCACGTTTTCTTCAGTTTATAGTCTTTGCTGTCAAGCTTTGATAGATGAAGCAGATCGTTGACGAGACGAATCATTCGCTCAGTTTCGTTTTGCACGACTTGAATAAATCTTGGTGCAATCTCCTTGTCTTGCCAAGCGCCATCCGCTAACGCTTCTAAATAACTTTTCATTGTCGTCAGCGGCGTGCGCAATTCATGTGATACATTAGCAACGAACTGCCTTCGCTCGCGGTCGATTTTTTCCTGCTCGGTAATGTCGTGCAAAACAACGATCAACCCATTGACCAATCCGCCCTCTTTTTGAATGACGGACAACGACGCACGCAAAATATACAATTCCTCATCCGTGCTGAAATCTAAAATGAGCGAATCGCGCTCCTCAAGCAACGTTTCAAACGTATATTGGTCAGCGATGCCAAGCACGTCGACGATCGAACTCGCCAGCACTGTTTCACGTGAAACATTCAAAATGTTTAACGCTGCGTCGTTAATCAACATGACGCGGCCGCGGCGGTCGGTCGCGATCACACCATCGGTCATATGCGTCAGCACCGACTCGAGTTTGCGCCGTTCCCCTTCCGTCGTTGCCTGCGCTTCTTGCAACTTTTTCGTCAAGTTGTTAAACGTCATCGCCAATTGGCCAATTTCATCATAGCCATACACTTTCACCTTGCGGGAAAAATCGCCTCTCGTCATCGCCAGCGCTTGCCGGCGCATATCGGAAATAGGCCGCGTGATCGTGCGTGACAAAAAAATGCCGAGCACGGCGGTAATGGCAAGGGCGATCCCCGTCCCGGTCGCCAAAATCATGTTGATTTGCCGCATTTGTGAAAAGACATTTTCCATCGAGGCAATGACGTAAATGACACCCTTGACTTCCCCGCTCGTTTTAATCGGAGTCGAGGAAATGTACATGCGATGTCCTGTCTTCGAATCGAGCATCATCTGGTCAACAAGTTCACCTGTAACAAGAGAACGTTTTACGTAAATTTCTGTCGTCCGCTTCCCGACAATATTTTGCGTGTACGGGTTGGATGTCGCCAACACCTTCCCTTTTCCATCGATGACGCGCACCTCTGAGATATCTTGGGAAACGAAATCATGAAGAAGTGAACGGATGTCTTCTTCCAACGTCGGACTTTTCTCATCCCGCTCCCGATTCATTGCCTGCTCCACATTATAAGCAAGCAGCGTCACCCGCTCGTTCAATGAGTTTTTGAAATTTTGCACAAGTTCTGTTTCCAACTTACGGACGAAGTACACGCCAATAATTTGCATGGCGATGAGAATCAACAACACATAAATGATGACAAACTTAAAATGGATCGAACGAAACGGACCTACCTTTTTCATCTCGTCTCATGACTCCTGTTCCGGGTTGCGCAAGTAGTAGCCGACTCCTCGCCTCGTAACGATCCATGACGGGTGGGAAGGGTTGTCCTCAATTTTTTCGCGCAACCGCCTTACCGTCACATCGACTGTGCGCACATCGCCGTAATAGTCGTAACCCCAAACCGTCTGCAGCAAATGTTCGCGCGTCATCACTTGGCCAATATGTTTCGCCAAGTAGTGGAGAAGTTCAAATTCGCGATGGGTCAGCTCAATCGTTTCTCCGCGCTTTTGCACGACGTATGCGTCCGGACGGATCACAAGCGAACCGATGACGATTTCATTCGTTTCGTTATCCTCCTCTTGGGAGGACGTTTGCGTGTGGCGGCGCAAGTTCGCTTTCACCCGTGCCAACAGCTCGCGTGTGCTGAATGGCTTTGTCACATAATCATCCGCACCGAGCTCTAATCCAAGCACTTTATCAATCTCTGAATCTTTCGCCGTCAGCATAATAATCGGCATATCATATTTTTTTCGCACTTCGCGGCATACTTCCATCCCGTCTTTTAACGGAAGCATAATATCGAGCAAAATTAAATCCGGCATCGTCTCTTCGACTTTTTGCAGCGCTTCTTCACCATCATAGGCGCAAATCACTTCGTATCCTTCTTTTTGTAAATTAAATTGCAAAATATCCGCAATCGGTTTTTCATCATCAACAACTAAAATGCGTTTTTCCATCTCGCTCACATCCTTCCCTTTTGCGATGGAATGCTATCATTACTAATTTACCATGTTACGAACATGAAATCATCCGTTGGCGATTGCCATTTTGAGGGCGGACCGACTTCCCATCTGTGAAAGGCGAGCCGCCGCTTTGAAGGCGGCGCGGGATCTCCCGCATAAAAACGATGAAAAAGGCATAGACGCACACGCATCTATGCCTGTTTTTCGTCCGTCACCATCGTTTACGCGTAAACGCTGCGGACGACGTTCGTTTGCGAGCGATCCGGACCGACGGAGAAAATGGAGAGCGGGATGCCGGTAAGCTGGGAAATGCGCTCGACGTAATGACGGGCGTTCGCGGGCAGCTCGTCCAAGCTGCTCACACCGGTGATGTCTTCCGTCCAACCTGGCAATTCTTCATAAATCGGCTCACATTCAGCCAACACTTTTAAGCTGGCCGGAAATTCCTCGAGCACTTCGCCGCGGTAGCGGTAGGCAACGCAAATTTTTAACGTTTCAATGCCGGTTAAGACGTCAATCGAGTTGAGCGACAAGTCGGTAATGCCGCTCACCCGACGGGCATGGCGGACGACGACGCTGTCAAACCAGCCAACGCGGCGCGGCCGGCCGGTTGTTGTTCCGTATTCGCGGCCGACTTCACGGATGCGGTCGCCGATTTCATCGTGCAGTTCAGTCGGGAATGGTCCGTCTCCGACGCGCGTCGTGTATGCTTTTGCCACTCCGACGACGTGCTTGATTTTCGTCGGGCCGACGCCGGCGCCGATCGTCACGCCGCCAGCTACCGGGTTGGATGACGTGACAAACGGATATGTCCCTTGGTCAATATCGAGCATGACGCCTTGCGCCCCTTCAAACAAGACGCGACGCCCTTCATCGAGCGCATTGTTCAATACGACTGAGGTGTCGCAAACGTACTTAGCGATTTGCTGGCCATACTCGTAGTATTCTTCGAAAATGTCGTCTAGCCGGAAGCCTTCCACCCCATATACTTTTTCAAACAGTGTATTTTTTTCTTCTAAATTGCGGGCCAGCTTTTCCGCAAACACATCGCGGTCAAGCAAATCGACGATGCGGATGCCGATGCGCGCCGCTTTGTCCATGTATGCCGGCCCGATCCCTTTTTTCGTCGTGCCGATTTTATTTGCGCCTTTCCGTTCTTCTTCGAGTCCGTCTAGTTTTAAGTGATACGGCAAAATGACGTGAGCGCGGTTGCTGATGCGCAAATTATCGGTCGAAACACCGCGCTCATGCAAATATGAAAGCTCCGCAACGAGCGCTTTCGGATCAACCACCATTCCGTTGCCGATGACACAAGTTTTGTCTTTATAAAAAATGCCCGACGGAATTAAGTGCAACTTATACTTTTCTCCGTTAAACACGATCGTGTGTCCAGCGTTGTTTCCTCCTTGGTATCGGGCAATCACTTCCGCGTTTTCCGATAAAAAGTCGGTAATTTTTCCTTTCCCTTCATCGCCCCATTGTGTGCCGACAACAACAACTGACGACATGGCGAGCACCTCCAGTTTCCTCGGTCTAAACATTGTAAGTGTAACAGGTTTCAAACATAAAGTCAATGAAACACGAACATTAAAAGCAAGTATAAGTGCTTTTATTCGTTTATTCACTAAGCGACGAAAAGAGGCACCCGCCGTCGACACCTTGCCGCCGTTTTATGCTCCGGGCGGAATTTGCGCCTCATCGAAGCGACGCTCTAAGTTGACAAATTTATTATATTCTTTAATAAAAGCGAGCTGCACCGTCCCCACTGGGCCGTTGCGCTGTTTGGCGATAATGATCTCGATAATATTTTTGTTCTCGGAATCTTTATTGTAGTAGTCGTCGCGGTATAAAAAGGCAACGATATCCGCATCTTGTTCAATGCTTCCCGATTCGCGAATGTCGGACATCATCGGCCGCTTGTCTTGGCGCTGCTCGACGCTGCGCGACAGCTGGGACAAGGCGATGACAGGCACTTCTAGCTCACGGGCGAGCGCCTTTAACGAACGGGAAATTTCCGACACTTCCTGCTGGCGGTTTTCTTTGCTGCGCCCGCTTCCTTGAATCAGCTGCAAATAGTCAATGACGATCATGCCAAGGCCGCTTTCTTGTTTCAGCCGTCGACATTTGGCGCGAATATCACTGACCCGGATGCTCGGCGTATCATCAATATAAATGCCGGCATTCGATAAGCTCCCCATCGCCATCGTCAGCTTGCCCCAGTCTTCCGGCGTCAGTTTGCCAGTGCGCAAGTTTTGCGCATTAATGTTGCCCTCCGCACAAAGCATCCGCATCACAAGCTGTTGTGCACTCATTTCCAAACTGAAAATGGCGACATTTTCAGTTGTTTTCGTCGCCACGTTTTGCGCGATGTTTAAGGCGAATGCCGTTTTCCCGACCGACGGCCGAGCAGCGACGATGATCAAATCGCTCCGCTGAAAGCCGGATGTCATCCGGTCAAGCTCAGTAAACCCGGTCGGAATGCCAGTAATTTCCCCGTTGCGGTTATGAAGCATCTCAATATTGTCGTACGTTTGAACGAGAATGTCCTTAATATTTTTAAAGGCACCCGAATGTTTCCGCTGGGAAACCTCCATAATTTTTTGTTCTGCTTCATCAAGCAGAAGGTCGACTTCGTCTTCCCTTGTATACCCGTCTTGGGCGATCGATGTCGCCGTACGGATGAGGCGGCGAAGCACCGATTTTTCTTCCACAATGCGGGCGTAATATTCAACGTTGGCCGCCGTCGGCACGGCATCGGCAAGCTCGCTTAAGTAAGAGACGCCGCCGATTTCTTCAAGCTGCTCGGAAGCGGCGAGCTCCGCCGTCACTGTGACTAAATCGACCGGTTCGCCTTTGTCGGCGACGCGAAGCATGGCGTGGAAAATTTTTTGATGGGCTGCGCGGTAAAAATCTTCGGGAATTAACATTTCCGAAGCGAGCGTTAACGCAGCGGGATCTAAAAACACGGCGCCAAGCACGGCCTGCTCGGCTTCAATGCTCTGCGGAGGAATTCGTTCAGAAAAAAGTTCGCTCATCGTTTCACCACCTTTTCCCCTGTTCGCCGATAAGCAAGGAAGCCCCGCCGCAGAGGGCGGGGACATCTTTGCATCCAAGAGTGGACCGTCACCATTATTTTTGTTCGATCACGTGCACTTTTAATGTTGCTGTCACTTCCGGATGAAGCTTCACCGGCACGTTCGTATATCCGAGCGCACGAATGGCATCGTCGAGTTCGATTTTCCGCTTGTCGAGCTTCAGGCCGTGCTGGGCTTGCAGCGCCTCGGCGATTTGCTTGCTCGTGATCGAGCCAAATAAACGACCTCCCTCACCCGCCTTGGCCGCAATTTTTACCGTTAGCTTCTCGAGCTGCTCTTTTAACTTTTTGGCATTCGCCAACTCCTCTGCCGCTTGGCGCTGTTCCTTTTGTTTTTGCGCTTCAAGCGCCTTTAAATTCGCCGGCGTCGCTTCAATGGCCAGCCCTTGTTTGAACAAAAAGTTGTTCGCATAACCGTCAGCGACGTTTTTGATTTCCCCTTTTTTTCCTTTCCCTTTTACGTCTTTTAAAAAGATCACTTTCATGCTGGCTTACCCCCCTCAAAATAATCACGAATCGCTTCGCGCAGCTGCCGCTCTGCCTCTTCGACCGTCACCTCAGAAAGCTGGGCAGCGGCATTCGTTAAGTGTCCGCCTCCACCGAGCCGCTCCATAATCACTTGCACATTGACATCGCCGAGCGAGCGGGCGCTAATGCCGACGGTGCCGTCAGCCCGCTTGGAAATAACGAATGAGGCGACAACACCGCTTAACGTAAGAAGCGTGTCGGCCGTTTGCGCAATAAGCACTTGATCATGCACTTCGTTTTCGCCCCCTTTGGCGATAGCGATGCCATGCTCGTCGAGCGCTGCCCGCTCAATCAGCTTCGCCCGTTTGACGTAATTGGCTACACTTTCCCGCAGCAGCTTTTGCACGAGCACCGTATCCGCCCCTTGGGCGCGCAAATACGACGCCGCGTCGAACGTCCTTGAACCGGTGCGGAGCGTGAAGCTTTTCGTATCGACGACAATACCGGCGAGCAGCGCCGTCGCCTCAAGCATCGACAGTTTTACCCGTCTCGGCTGATACTCCAACAGCTCCGTGACGAGCTCAGATGTCGACGAGGCGTACGGCTCCATATAGACGAGAATCGGCGCCTCGATAAATTCTTCGCCGCGACGATGGTGGTCGATGACGACGACATGGTCGGTGCGATACAACAGCCGTTCTTCAATGACAAGCGACGGCCGGTGCGTATCAACGACGATCAGGAGTGTATCTTCCGTTATGAGCTCAAGCGCTTGTTCCGGCTTGATGCACCTTGCCCATAACTCGGCCTGTTTTTTCATTTCCTCAAGCAGCCGCTGCGCTCCGGCATCTGTTTTCACAGCATCAATGACAAGAAAACCTTCCTTTTGGTTCGACTGGACAACTTTTAAAATGCCGATGGCGGCTCCAAGCGCGTCCATATCCGGATATTTGTGTCCCATGATGAGCACTTTATCGCTTTCGGCGATCAGTTCGCGAAGCGCGTGGGAAATGACACGGGCGCGGACGCGTGTCCGCTTTTCCACTGGATTCGTTTTCCCCCCATAAAACTTGACTTTTCCGTTTCCTTGCTTGATCGCCACTTGGTCGCCGCCACGCCCTAACGCTAGGTCTAGGCTCGATTGGGCGAGCGACCCAAGTTCTGGAAGGGAGGACACGCCAGCGGCAATGCCGATGCTTAACGTAAGCTGAGCCTGCTGTTTCGCCGTTTGCTCGCGCACTTCATCCAAAATCGAAAACTTGCTTTTTTCCAGTTGGGTCAGTATATGCTCGTTCAATACGGCAATAAATCGGTCGGATGACGTTCGTTTCAAAAAGATGCCGTAATCATTCGCCCAGCGGTTTAATATGGACGTGACAAGGCTGTTCATTTGGCTTTTCGCCTGATCGTCCATTCCTTGGGTAATCTCATCGTAATTGTCGAGAAAAATGATCGCCAACACTAATCGCTCCGCCTCATACCGCCGTCTCAGCCCTATGTGCTCGGTGACATCGAAAAAGTAAAGAAGCCGTTCATGGCGACGGACAATTACTTTCAGCTGTTTTCCATTCAGTTCCATGATTTCTTCGTCCGTTTTCCCTTTTTTCACAAAGGTAGCCAACGGCTCGGAAAGTTCAGCGAGCGAGCGACCAACTAGCGTCTGTTCTTTAAAGCAAGTCGCCAAAAACCGATTCGACCATTCGATTCCGCCTTCCTCATCGATGAGCATAATGCCAATGGGCATCTGCATGAGCGCTTCCTCACCGACTTTTTTTACACGGTGCGACAAATTGGAAATATATTGTTCCAGTTCCTTGTGCAAAGAGCGCTGCGACCAAATGACGTAGTAAAGCAAAAACCCAACGCCGAGAAGACCGACGAGCCCAAGCAGCCATTGAAAATAAAATAGGCCGACAGCCATGAGCATCGCTAGAGCCGCTAACGCATAGGACGAATAGCGGTACGCTTTTCTTTCATAAAAATGGGACATTCAAGTCAGCTCCTACACTGCGAAAATGACTCACCTTATCCAATTATTATATGCGGCGGCGCAAACCAAATCCTAAATCAATTATACCGAATATCGCCACAAGATAAAGTAGAAAAGGCAGGAATAAGCAAAGAACCGTCCCTGCTACAACAATGCCTTTTCCCACCCCTTTTTTGTCAGCGACGTAGTACAAAAACGAAAACCCTTGCACCATCATGGCCAGTTGCAACACATAAGATACGTTCAAGACGACAATATACGGAAATGTTCCCTCTTCAAACGGGAATAAAGAAAGAGCGAGCACAAGGACATAAATCCATAACACGCTCTTCGGCAAGGAGAGAGTGCGAAACGGCGGCCACGCGCCGACGGGGAGCTTCAACCGTTTCATGACCGGCAGCGAGACGATGATCGTCACGTACGCCAGCACAAACGAAGCGACAACAAACAACATCGGAATCATGTAGCCAATTAGCATAATGGCTTGCTCGAACTGTTTTTTCATCTCCATGGGCGGCGCTTGGCCCATTCCTTCCATCACGCGCATGGCTGTGTTAAATGATTCGCGCACGAGTGTGAGCGTATCTTGGATCATATCCACTTGCAAAAACTGAATCGAGATGACATAGTCAAGCACGATGTTGGCCAAAAACACGAGCGCACCAACGAGCCAAACAAGATAACGATTTTTCTTTTTCGCCAGCATCGCACCGATCGCTATGCCAACCGTTCCAAACATCAGCGCCATCGGCAGCGACAAAAGCGATCCGACAAGGCCGGAGACGACAAGCGCCGCTGCAAGCAGCAGCCAGGAGGAAGTGAGCCCATGACGCATCGTAAACACCATAAATGGAAGCGCTAAAAACAAAGCGGCGATAAAGCCGATGAACGGCACGTATAACGCGAGCAAAAGCAAAACGGCAAACAGTGCAAGTTGAACCGCTGCTTCAGTGAGGGCATGCGTCTTTCGCAACGAATGTTCCCCTTTCCATTCAGTGTGATCAGCATAAATAGAAAAAGCAGTAAGGTCCCCCTTACTGCTTTTTTCATCTCACTCGTCCGCAACATACGGCAAGAGCGCCATTTGGCGCGCACGTTTGATCGCGACCGTCAATTTGCGCTGATATTTCGCGCTCGTCCCCGTCACGCGGCGCGGTAAAATTTTGCCGCGTTCGGAAATAAATTTTTTCAACAAATCGACGTCTTTGTAGTCGATATGCGTGATGTTATTCGCCGTAAAATAACATACTTTGCGGCGTTTGCCGCGTCCGCCTTTCCGTCCTGCCATGGTTCGTTTCCTCCTTTCTGCCTCCTATCATTAAAACGGCAAATCATCATCAGAAATATCGATCGGCTGGCCGTCATTAGCAAAAGGATCTTCATCGATGCGGCCAACCCCTTTTTCGTTCGGGTATCGGTGGTTCTGGTTTTGTCCGAATGGGAACGGATCCCCATAATAGCCGCCTGCTGCTGCCCCACGTTGCTCGTTGCTTCCTTTTGGCTCAAGAAATTGGACGTTATCAGCCACCACTTCCGTCACATACACGCGTCGGCCTTCTTGATTTTCATAGCTGCGGGTTTGCAACCGGCCGTCCACCCCGGCCAAGCTTCCTTTTTTCAAGAAGTTGGCGACGTTTTCCGCCTGGCGACGCCAAACGACGCATTGAATAAAATCGGCTTCCCGCTCGCCCTGCTGGTTCGTGAACGGGCGGTTGACTGCGAGCGTAAACGTGGCAACAGCCACTCCGCTTGGAGTGTAGCGCAACTCCGGATCTTTCGTTAACCTGCCGACTAAAATGACACGGTTAATCATCAGAACCACCTCTTAACATGTCCCCAAAATTATTCTTCTTCTTTTACGACGATATGACGGATGATGTCTTCGCTAATGCGCGCTAAACGGTCAAATTCTTGCACGGCTTGCGGCTCTGCCATGACGTTGAGAATCATGTAATAACCGTCGCGGTATTTTTCAATTTCATAGGCTAAGCGGCGCTTGCCCCAATCCGTCACATTCACAATCTCCGCGCCGTTTTCTTTCAACACATTGTTGAACCGTTCGATGACAGCTTGTCTTGCTTCATCGTCCATGTTTGGGCGGATGATGTACATAATTTCGTATTTTCTCACGCTCGTCACCTCCTTTTGGTCTAAACGGCCCTTCCGCTGAAGGGCAAGGAGCAATAACCATTACTCACATTCGTTGATTATACCATGACTAGCGGTGATAAGCAAGGGAGCGTCTCGCATTCTGCCCACACAAACATCTTCCAGCACCGTTGCTGAAAACAGCGCACGAGCGGGAGAATAACTGTTTCAGCAAATGCGATCTTTTTCCTTGAACGCACCGTCATGTTACACGTTAAACCGAAAGTGCATAATATCGCCGTCTTGCACTTCGTAATCTTTTCCCTCGAGGCGCACCTTGCCGGCTTCGCGCGCTGCGGCCATCGATCCAGCGGAAACTAAGTCGGCGTATGAAACAGTTTCCGCGCGAATAAATCCACGTTCAAAGTCGGAATGAATAATGCCGGCGCATTGCGGCGCTTTCATTCCTTTGCGGAACGTCCACGCTCGTACTTCCTGCTCGCCGGCCGTGAAAAACGTCGCCAGTCCAAGCAGACTGTAAGCAGCGCGGATGAGCTGGTCAAGACCTGACTGCTCAATGCCTAGCTCTTGCAAAAACTGTTGTTTTTCTTCGTCGCTGAATTCCGCAATTTCTTCTTCAATTTTGGCACAGACGACGATGACTTCAGCCTTGTCATTTTTCGCAAACTCGCGCACTTCAGCGACGAACGGATTGCTGTTTGGATCTACAACATCTTCTTCCCCGACATTGGCGACGTAAAGCATCGGCTTTGTCGTCAGCAAGTGCAGCTGTTTGACAACTTTCATTTCCTCATCGACAAATTCGATCGTCCGCGCCGGCTTTCCTGCTTCAAGCGTCTCTTTCAGCCGCAGCAAAATGTCGTATTCAAACGCGGCCTCTTTATCTTTTTGCTTGGCGAGTTTGCCGACCCGCTCGATTCGTTTGTCCACCGTTTCTAAATCGGCCAAAATGAGCTCTAAATTGATCGTTTCAATATCGGCGAGCGGATCGACTTTGCCGGCAACGTGGGTAATGTTTTCGTCGTTAAAACAACGGACCACTTGACAAATCGCGTCAACTTGACGGATGTGCGACAAAAACTTGTTGCCAAGCCCCTCCCCTTTGCTCGCTCCTTTGACGATGCCGGCAATATCGGTAAATTCAAAAACAGTCGGCACGGTCCGTTTCGGTTGGAACATTTCCGTCAGTACAGTCAACCGCTCATCAGGCACTTCGACGACACCAACGTTCGGTTCAATCGTGCAAAACGGATAGTTGGCGGATTCAGCCCCTGCCTTTGTAATCGCATTAAACAACGTCGATTTGCCGACGTTGGGCAAGCCGACGATTCCTGCTGTCAATCCCATTCATCCCACTCCTCTTTCCCGTTCACATCTTTTCTCATTATATGGGCTGGCATGAAAAATGACAAGCGTGCACCGATTCATCGCCAAAACAAAAAAGCAATATTGAACCGCTTATTTTACTGCCTGCACAGTTTTTCAATGTTCACTAAACAGTCATAAAGCGTGCTGCCACAACCGTTGTCCGACTCTAAATCCGATGTGAGCACGTTCACCGGCCCGCCAAACACTCCCCATTGTCCTTCGTCAATATTGATCGTTCCCGGATAGGCGCCATTAAGCACGCTGACCGTGCCAATGAGCGAGCCGCGATCGTTGTAGACGCGTGCTTGGTCGCCATTGGTGAGCCCTTTTTGGGCGGCAACATCGGCCGCAACTTCGATGCGCACCGTCTGCAGCGCCGGAATAAGCGGATAGTGCTGCGAGTGGTTCGACCGGAGCGGATGGATCGTCAGCAGCCGGTACGGATATTTTGCGGCCAATAATGGATTCGATTCTTTTGATTCAGCTGGATACATAATGGTTAGCCGGCCATCCATCCCTTTTTGTCGGGCGATGCTGGACGTGAACTCATATTTGCCGCTCGGCGTTTGAAAGCGCCGATCGCGCCATGGCACCGGCTCGACAGGCAAAAGCACGCGATGCTCAGCTTTCAGCCGCTCAAGCGTAATGCCGTATCGCTCCAAAGGACGGAGCGCCATCGCGAGAAACTGCTCGCGCGTATAAGCAAACTCATCTTCAAAGCCAAGGCGCTTCGCCAGCTCCGTCCAAATCCAAAGGTCAGGCTTTGCCTCACCGGGTGGATCGATAAGCTTCGGACCATAGTTCAAATATGCATGGTACATGGATGCACAATAGACATCCTCCTCTTCAAATGAAGCCGCTACCGGCAACACGTAATCAGCTGCTGCAGCCGTATCGGTCATGAACTGCTCAAACACGACAACCGTCTCAACGGAAGCGAACGCCTTTTTCACCAAGTTCGTATTCGGCACTTGGGCAAGCGGGTTGCCGCAGGTGACGATTACCATGCCAACCGGCGGATCATTCGCCTGTAAAATTTCTTCCGCCTGTTTCATCATCGTCCAAGTTCGCGACGCCCTTTTCCGTTCTGGAAGCATCAAAGTAGCTTTATCGAAACATTCGCTCACTTGCAAGTTGCCAAAATTCGCTCCCCCGCCGGGAATGCCGATATTGCCGCTCACCGCGACAAGAGCGTCAATCCAGCGGATCGTATTGCCTCCGTTCGCATAGCGTTGCATGCCAAGACCAAGGTGCGTCGCTGTCGGTCGATCGCCATAAAGCCGAGCCAGCTCTGTCATCACTTGACGACTGACACCGGTATGCCGCTCGATTTCCTTAAGTGACATCGTCTGCAACACTTGTTCGACGTCGTGAAATCCGATTGTATGCTGCTCGATAAAGGAACGGTCTTCAAGCCCGAGCCGAAGCAGCTCTTTCATGATGCCCATCGCCAAAAAGGCGTCCATTCCAGGCTTCACACATACGTACCGGTCAGCGATGCGCGCCGTCGAACCGAATAATGGATCGATGACGACGATCGTCGCCCCTCGCTTTTTCGCTCTGAGCAACCGTTCAAATAAATGCATGTTCGTTCGGGCGACGTTTCGCCCCCAAATGACGATATGGCGGCTGTTATCGATATCTTCCGGCGCATGGCTGTACGCGTTGCCAAAATCCCACGTTTGCGCTTCAATCCCCGCTCCCCAGCAAAGGCTGCCGACAAGCTCTGTTACACCGCCATAGCAGTTGAAAAAACGTCGATCCAAATTTTTCAGCAGCCCGTTATTGGCATAATCGTGGCTATGAAGCACCGCTGTCGGACCGAACCGTTCTTTTAGTTCTCGCATTTTTTCAGCGATGTCATCGAGCGCTTCTTCCCATGAAACACGGATCCACTGCCCATTTACTTTTTTCAGTGGATAAAGGAGGCGCTCTTTAGCGTTCACTCGCTCTTTCAACATCCGCCCGCGCCCGCAAATGTTTCCTTTCGTGATTGGGTGTTGTTCATCGCCGTCAATGCGCACGACGGTTCCGTCCTTCACCGTCACTTTCAGCCCGCATACATCCCAGCAATTGAGCGGGCACGACGTCGCATGGGTTGTTTCCATTGTTTCCCCTCTTCCCCTCCTTATGGACAAAAGAGCATGGGACCGCTGCCCATGCTGTGTTGGTTCGCTTTCTTTATTCCTCGTGCTTGACTAGCACCTTCTTCATTTTGCGAATAAATTCTTTGCGCGGCAAAAGAACGCTATGGGCGCAACCTTCGCATTTAATGCGGATATCGGCGCCTAGACGAATCACCTTCCACCGATTCGTTCCGCACGGGTGCGGCTTTTTCATTTCGACGATATCATACAAGCCAAATTGTTTTTCCTCCATCCGCTCACCCCCATGTCACAACGATTGTTCTCTTTGCGGCTTCGCCGCCGACTGTTCCTCTCCATCGCGGCGGTGCAACACGAGCCGCGGATACGCAATCTCGATTCCCCGCTCATCTAAAAGCATCTTCACTTCTTTGCGAATGGCTCTTCCTACACCGATATGGTGCATCGGTTTCGTTTCGCACGCAATGCGGAGCACGACTTCCGGACCGGTTACATTTTGCACGCCAAGCAGTTCCGGCGGCGCAACCATGTCTTCATATTTTGCCGGCAGTTGCGGCAGAAGCTCGCGAATTGCTTGTTCCGCCGCCTCAATATCCTCCTCGTAGGCGATGCTGACGTCCACAACCGCCAAGCTGTTGTGAAGCGAATAGTTCGTCACTTGTGTGATGCTGCCGTTTGGCAAAATGTGCACTTCTCCAGTCCAACTTTTAATTTTCGTCACCCGCAGCCCGATCTCTTCCACATATCCTTCAAAATTGCCGATGCGCACATAATCACCAACCGCAAATTGGTCTTCAAAAATGATGAAAAACCCGGTGATGATGTCTTTCACTAAGCTTTGCGCTCCGAAGCCAACAGCCAAACCGACAACCCCAGCCCCAGCCAGAAGCGCTTTCACAGGAACACCAAACGTATCTAAAATCATCAATAGCGCAATAAAATATAGTACGTACGTAATGACGTTGTCGAGCAGCCGCGCTAACGTCATCTCCCGGCGTTCTGAAATGCGGAGCGGCGCTTTCTGGCGCACTTTGAACGCATTATGAACGGCCATTTTCAACACTTTCACCGCTATGGCGCATATGAGTAGGATAAGAAAAATCTTGAGCGCCCCTGTTCCGACCCGAATCCACAGCTCCTCATCCGTTAAAAATTCGAACAACCGACTAACCGTTTTTTCAATCGTATTCAACGCTGACGACACCTCTACCTTTTTCATTCTGCGCTTTTTATTTTAACAAGACAGGTCGTTGATTTGTAGTCATGCACTGAATGAATTAAAGAAAAACAAATGTCAGCATGTATATCATTCTTTCATTTTCCGTATACTGTTAATACTTTTGAAGCGAAAGTAGGAGTGAAGTGAATGAGCATACCGTCGATATTTTTCTCTTCTAAAGAGGAAAGAAATCGCATTTTTTATGATGAACAAGGTGCGGCAGCCTCGATCGCCTGGCGGATCGCCTCGCTACTTCCGGACCCGCTCGTTCAACCGGTTGCCATCGTCTGCATCGGCACGGATCGTTCAACCGGCGATTCGCTCGGCCCGCTTGTCGGCACGATGCTGAAAGAGAAGCCATTGACCCGTTTTCACGTATACGGAACGCTTGAGGAACCGATCCATGCCGTCAACCTAGAAGAAAAAGTGGCCGCCATTCAGCTCATTCATCGCGATCCATTTATGATCGCGGTCGATGCTTGCCTTGGTCGTCTGAAAAGCGTCGGTGCCATCACCGTAGCCAAAGGACCGGTCCGCCCTGGAGCCGGGGTGAATAAACAGCTCCTCCCCGTCGGCGACGCCCATATTACCGGCGTAGTGAATGTGAGCGGGTTTATGGAATTTTTCGTCCTGCAAAATACGCGCCTTCATCTCGTTATGAATATGGCCAAAACGATCGCCAACGGCATTTATGAGGCGGAGCGGCATCTCATCCGAAAGGATCGGCTTGCCACCCAACCGATTCCGAAAGACCGCCATTCATTATGGTAAGCGGTCAATCCCCCTCTTGACAAACTATTCAAGAAGGGGATTTCTTTTCTCCTTGACTTAGAGATGCGTAACGGCAACTCAGCAACTGCTAAATGAACGAGAGAATGGAAACAGCCGCCGCTGTTACAAGGATGCTCGGCAACAAATTAGCCACGCGAATGTTCGTCAAACCGAGCAAATTCAGTCCAATGGCCATAATTAAAACCCCCCCGGTCGCTGTCGATTCAGCGATAAACGAATCTAACACTTCCCTTGGCACAAACCGTTCAATTTGCGTCGCCAATAAAGCAATACTACCTTCATATATGACCACAGGCAGCGCAGAGAACATGACGCCGATGCCAAGCGTTGTCGTCAAGATGACGCTCGCAAAGCCATCCAAAATCGATTTCGTATACAAGACACTGTGATCGCCGCGCAACCCGCTGTCAAGCGCCCCGACAATCGCCATTGCACCAATGACAAATAGCAACGTCGCGCTGACAAACCCTTTCGCAATGCTTCCTTCCCCGTTGCCGCCAACTTTCTTTTCAAGCCATCGACCGAGCCGATTCAACTTTTCTTCCCAGTTCCAAAGCTCCCCGAGAATGCCGCCAAAAACAAGACTGAAAATGACGATGAGAAACTGCTCACTTTTCATTCCCATCTGAATGCCAAGAAGCGCTACCGCTAGTCCGATGCCTCCCATTACCGTCTCTTTTACCCGTTCAGGAATGCGGTGAAACCATTTTCCGATCAAGGCCCCGACAACAATGCTCATTCCGTTAACAATCGTTCCTAGCAACACCATGCTGTTCAATCCCCTCTAGCAAAAATAAACCGGCCTTTATTAAGGGGCCGCTCTACTCATCGAACTGCACGTCGAGCAGTTCCAATATTCTCTCTAAGTCTTCCGGGGAAAAAAACTCAATTTCGATTTTCCCTTTTTTCTTCGTCTGTTTAATCGTGACGTTCGTGCCGAATTTTTCGCGCAGCAGCGACTCGCTTTCCCGAAGAAACACGCTTTTTTCCAGCGGTTTCCGCTTCGATGTTTCACGTGAAACATTTTCGTTCATTTGCTGGACCAGTCTCTCGAGCTGACGGACGTTCAGCCCATCGCGAACCGCTCGCTCGATGGCGAACTTCATTTTTCCCTTTTGCTTCAGCCCTAAGAGCGCTCGACCGTGTCCCATCGATAGCGTTCCGTCAACGAGCAGTTTTTGTACTTCCGGAGGAAGCGATAGTAAGCGCAAATGATTGGCAATGTGCGGGCGGCTCTTCCCGACGCGGCTGGCGATTTCCTCTTGAGTCAAGTGCAGTCTGTCCATCATCATTTTATATGCCATCGCTTCCTCGATCGGATTTAAATCCTCGCGTTGCAAGTTTTCCAAAAGCGCAAACTCCATCATTTGTTCATCCGTTAACTCGCGCACGACAACAGGGACTGACGGTAACTTCGCCTCCTTCGCCGCCCGGTAACGCCGCTCGCCAACAACGATTTCAAACCCCTTTGGCGAGCGGCGGACAATGAGCGGTTGCAAGATGCCATGCTGTAAAATGGATTGTTTCAGTTCCTCAATTGTCTCGGGCTGAAACGTTTTCCGCGGTTGGTACGGGTTCGGATGAAGATCAGAAAGGCTTACTTCAAACACCGTCTCCTCTTTCCCGTTGAGCGCAAGGTTGTTAAACAGCGCATTGATGCCTTTGCCGAGACCTTTAGCCACGTTCAAGCACCTCCTTCGCCAGCTCCAAATATACTTCCGCTCCCCGCGATTTGACATCGTACAAAATAATCGGCTTGCCGTGGCTAGGCGCCTCACTCAGCCGCACGTTTCTCGGGATGATCGTTTCATACACCTTCTCGCGGAAGTACTTTTTGACTTCCTGAATCACTTGCAAACCTAAATTCGTCCGTGCATCGAGCATGGTCAACAAGACACCTTCAAGGCGCAAATCGTAGTTTAAGTGCCGTTGCACAAGCCGGATCGTATTCAGCAGCTGGCTGAGCCCTTCAAGCGCATAATATTCGCACTGGACAGGAATGAGGACAGCATCCGCCGCCGTCAACGCATTCAACGTCAACAGCCCTAGCGAAGGAGGACAGTCAATAATGATAAAATCATAGACAGCTTTGAGCGGATCGAGTGCATTTTTGAGCCGGATTTCGCGGGAAATGACCGAAACGAGCTCAATTTCTGCACCTGCAAGCTGGATCGTCGCTGGAATCACGTATAAGTTTTCAATGTTCGTCGGCCGAATGACCTCTTTTGCTTTCATATCGCCAATAATGACGTTGTAAATGCATTCGTCGACATCTCCCTTTTCAATGCCGATTCCACTCGTTGCATTTCCTTGAGGATCGGCGTCAACAAGCAGCACTTTTTTTCCGAGATGCGCCAAACAAGCCGACAAGTTGACGGCTGTCGTCGTTTTTCCGACTCCACCTTTCTGGTTCGCAATCGCAATGACTTTGCCCACGATGCCACCTACCTCTATCTCTTACTCATAAATTCTATTTTATCACGAAAAGAAGAAAATGACTTTGTTTTCTGAAAGAAAAAACCCCATCAGCCGCGCTTGATGAGGCAAAAGGTAACTTCGTTATTTTTTGGCGATGCGGATCGTAATTTGATAATAATCGTCAAACTCCTCTTCTTCGGAATGGACCGACATCCCGCTATTTTCCACCATGGAAAGCGATTGGCGGATCGTATTGACGGCGATGCGCATATCGCGGCTGAATGCCTTTCGCTTCGGCTTTGGCTTTCGTTCGCCTGCCTCAAGCATCTTTAACACCCGGTCTTCCGTCTGTTTGACGTTTAATTGTTTATCGATGATTTCTTGCAACAGCCTCAACTGTTTCTCTTTATCCTTCAACACGATTAACGCGCGCGCATGGCGTTCGGTGATCGTCCGCTGCAAAAGCGCCTCCTGCACTTCTTGCGGAAGCTTGAGAAGGCGGAGCTTGTTAGCGATGGTCGACTGCCCTTTGCCAAGACGCTGAGCAAGCGCTTCTTGCGTTAAATCGTGGAGCTCGATCAACCTCGCATACGCCATCGCTTCTTCAATTGGCGTCAATTCCTCACGCTGCAAGTTTTCAATAAGGGCGACGGAGGCGGTTTCTTTATCGTTTAAGTTTTTAATAATAGCGGGGATTTCCGTCCAACCAAGTTTTTGCACCGCTCTCCATCTCCGCTCGCCGGCGATGATTTCAAATTGTCCATTTCCGCATTCGCGGACGACGATCGGTTGAATGATGCCGTGCGTGCGGATCGTCAACGCCAGCTCGGCAATTTTCTCCTCATCAAACACCGTGCGCGGCTGAAAACGGTTCGGGATAATGCTGGCAACCGGAATGTGGCGAACTTCCTCCCGCTCTTGCTTTTCCTCCGCCTCTTCTTGCTCCTTTTCTCCAAAGCTGAACAAGCGTGAAAACGGATGCTTCATCCCCCTACACCACCTTTGGACATACTTGGCCAACATTCTCTGTTTCGTCCGGCAGGCGCCCCTGCTTATGGCCATCTTTGTTTCCCTCGGCGCGGGACGCAGGGCGGGAATGGGCACAATCTCTTTTCTCTCTCCCTCTCCCGCCGCACCCGCAAAGGGTTACTGAATCGGTTGTTTGCTCGGCGTGCCTGGTTTGCGCGGATATCGGGTTGGCGTCTTTTTCGTTTTATGAACGAAAATAATCGTCCGTTCCCCTTCCTCAAACGGCAACACGAACGTTTCCGCTGCTGCCACTTCCCCGCCGAGCACAGCGAGCGCTTTTTTCCCCTCTTTCAACTCTTCAGATGCCGAAGCGGCTTTCATCGCGATGAATGTACCGCCGATTTTCACAAGCGGAAGGCAAAGTTCAGCAAGCACCGGCATGCGCGCCACCGCCCTGGCCGTAACGACGTCAAACGATTCGCGCATCTCTTTTTGGCGAGCAAACGTCTCCGCACGATCGTGGTAAAGGGCGATATCTTTGAGCCCTAACTCTTCCGCAAGATGCTGTAAAAAACGGATGCGTTTTTGCAGCGAGTCGACGATCGAAACGCGCAAGTGCGGAAAGCAAATTTTCAGCGGGATGCTCGGAAATCCTGCCCCAGCTCCAACGTCGCAAAGCGAGAACGGCTCGGAAAAGTCGTAATAAAAAGCCGGAGAAACGGAATCAAAAAAATGCTTCACATACACGCCGGGCTTGTCCGTAATGGCGGTCAAATTCATCTTCTCGTTCCATTCAACGAGCAGTTCATAATAACGCTCAAACTGCGCAAGCGCCTGGGAAGAGAGGGGAATTCCCCTCTCTTCGAGCATGGCTTGAAATTGTGTTGCCTCCATAAGCCAATCCTTTCCCTCATGTTTATTCATTCGACACGCGCGCGATTCTTCCTTGTTCCAAATACACTAATAATATCGAAATATCGGCTGGATTGACGCCGGAAATGCGCGATGCTTGGGCAATCGAGAGCGGACGCACCTGTTTCAATTTTTGCCGCGCCTCGGTCGCCAGCCCTTGGATGGCGTCGTAGTCGATATCTTCCGGGATTTTTTTGTTTTCCATTTTTTTGAGCCGTTCGACTTCTTGCAGCGATTTTTGAATGTAGCCTTCATACTTGATTTGAATTTCGACTTGCTCGGCCACTTCCGGGGCGATGTCTTCGTCAGCCGGCGCGAGTTTTCGGATATGTTCGTACGTCATTTCCGGACGCCTTAGCAGATCAGCGGCGCGGATGCCGTCTTTCAGCTCACTTCCGCCTGCTTGGCGGATGACTTCCTGCACTTCTGGCGTCGGTTTGATAATGACCGTTTGCAGCCTTTTTTTCTCCCGTTCGATCGCTTCTTTTTTCGCCAAAAATGCGCGATACCTCTCTTCGGAAATCAAGCCGATCCGATAGCCGAGCTCAGTCAGGCGCAAATCAGCGTTGTCATGGCGGAGCAACAGTCGATATTCGGCGCGCGATGTCAGCAGGCGATAAGGCTCATTTGTCCCCTTTGTCACCAAATCGTCGATCAAAACGCCAATATAAGCATCCGAACGGCTTAAAATGATTTCCTCGCGGCCAAGCGCGCGGTGGGCAGCGTTAATACCGGCCATAATGCCTTGACCCGCCGCTTCCTCATAGCCGGATGTGCCGTTAATTTGCCCGGCGGTGTATAAGTTTTTCACCAGTTTTGTTTCCAACGTCGGCCATAGCTGTGTCGGCACGATCGCATCGTACTCGATCGCATAGCCAGCCCGCATCAGCTGCGCTTTTTCGAGTCCTGGAATGGTCTCAAGCAGCTTGCGCTGAATATGTTCCGGCAAGCTTGTCGACAACCCTTGCACGTACACTTCTTCCGTTTCCCGTCCCTCCGGCTCGAGGAAAATTTGATGGCGCGGCTTATCGTGAAATCGGACGACTTTATCTTCGATCGATGGACAATAGCGCGGTCCGGTTCCCTTAATCATGCCGGAGTACATCGGCGACAAATGCAAGTTTTCGTCAATGATGCGATGTGTTTCCTCTGTCGTATACGTCAACCAGCACGGCAGTTGGTCGGTGATGTATTTTGTCGTCTCATACGAAAACGCCCGCGGCTCCTCATCGCCCGGCTGCATTTCTGTTTTGCTGTAGTCGATCGTCTGGCTGTTGACGCGCGGTGGCGTTCCCGTTTTGAAGCGGACAAGCTCGAACCCAAGCTCTTCTAAATGCTCGGACAGCTTGATCGACGGCTGCTGATTGTTCGGTCCGCTTGAATATTTAATATCACCAATAATAATTTCCCCGCGCAGAAATGTTCCGGTCGTAATGACGACCGCTTTGGCATAATAGCGGGCTCCTGTTTGTGTAATGACACCTTTACAAACTCCATCTTCGACAATGAGCCTCTCGACTTTCCCTTGCAGCAGCGTCAAATTTTCCTCATTTTCGAGCGTCTTTTTCATTTCCCGCTGATACAGCACTTTGTCAGCTTGCGCCCGCAGCGCGCGGACAGCCGGACCTTTGCCGGTGTTGAGCATCCGAATTTGAATGTATGTTTTATCAATGTTTCTCCCCATTTCGCCGCCGAGAGCGTCGATTTCGCGCACGACGATCCCTTTCGCCGGTCCGCCAATCGACGGGTTGCATGGCATAAATGCAATCATGTCGAGGTTAAGCGTAATGACGAGCGTTTTCGCCCCGATGCGCGACGCTGCCAAAGCCGCCTCACAGCCGGCATGGCCGGCGCCGATGACGATGACGTCATACGATCCTCCGTGATACTCCATTTCGTTTCCTCCTTGCTTATTTTCCTAAACAAAATTGAGCAAACAGCTGATCAATCAAGCTTTCATGCACTGTATCGCCAACGATTTCGCCAAGCAGCTCCCACGCCCGGCGCAAGTCGATTTGAACGAGATCGACCGGCATGCCAGCGTCAATGCCGGAAAGCGCATCATCCATCGCCTTTTTCGCTTGCTCGAGCAGTGCGATATGGCGCGAGTTCGAGACATAAGTTAAGTCGCCGGCTTCTAGTTCACCACCAAAAAATAAATCCGCGATCGCTTTTTCGAGTTCATCAATTCCTTGTTCGCGCAATAGTGATGTTGCCACAATCGGCCGGCCGGCCGCAAGCTCTTTGACCCGTTCCATATCAATATTTTGGGGCAAGTCCATCTTATTGACGATCACGATGACATCCATTCCCTCTGTCATCGCAAACAGTCGCTCATCCTCTTCCGTCAGCGGTTCATGATAGTTCAAAACGAGCAAAATTAAATCGGCCCGCTTCAACATTTGCTGCGAGCGCTCGACGCCAATCCGTTCAACAACATCTTCGGTTTCGCGGATGCCGGCAGTATCGATCAAGCGAAGCGGCACGCCGCGGACGTTGACATACTCTTCGATGACATCGCGCGTCGTTCCCGGGATATCGGTGACGATCGCCCGGTTCTCATGAGCGAGCGCATTTAACAGCGATGACTTGCCGACATTTGGCCGTCCGATAATGACCGTCGCCAATCCTTCGCGCAAAATTTTCCCTTGGGCAGCGGTCGAAAGCAGTTTTTCAATTTGTCTGCGCACGTATCCTGCCTTCTCCTTCAGCAGACGCGGCGTCATCTCCTCGACATCATCATATTCTGGATAGTCGATGTTGACTTCAACGTGCGCCAGCGTTTCTAAAATGGTCTGCCGCAATTCGCGGATTAATTTCGACAAGCGCCCCTCCATTTGCTGCAAAGCGACGTTCATCGCCCGGTCCGTTTTGGCGCGAATCAAGTCGATGACCGCTTCGGCCTGGGATAAGTCGATGCGCCCGTTTAAAAACGCCCGCTTCGTAAACTCCCCCGGCTCAGCGAGACGCGCCCCATTCGCGAGCACAAGCTGCAATACCCGATTCACGGAAACGAACCCGCCATGGCAGTTAATCTCCACTACATCTTCACGGGTGAACGTCTTCGGCGCCCGCATGACCGATACCATCACTTCTTCGACAACCCGTTCGCTCTTCGGATCGATAATATGCCCGTAATGAATCGTGTGTGACGGAACGTCTTTCAGCCGCTTTCCAGTCGGGCCGCGGAAAAGCCGGTCGGCGATTTCCACCGCCTCATCCCCGCTCAGGCGAACGATGGCGATTGCTCCTTCTCCCATCGGCGTCGAAATAGCGGCAATCGTATCAAACTCTGTCATAACTTGTTCACCTCGCTTTTCTTCATTGTTCCATCTATATCCACAGCTTTTTTTGCCGTATTCACCTTGTGAATTTTTACTTAGCTCAATTTTAACTTATCCACATGTGAATAACAATACAGCACGCTCAGTCCAGTTGTCTAAAAATGCTTTTGGCCGCTAGAAATCGGAATGTGCCCTTGTTCGTACTGCGACAATGTTAACATATAGGGAACCTGTCTCTTATAGAAACAGAAGACAAAAAAAGAGAGGCCTTCTCTATGTTGTTTAGAGAGGTGCCTCTTTCCTAGACGGTTTTTTGCCTATTGCCGGTGAAATGACGATCGAACGATGCGGGTCAGCCCCGATCGAATAGGTGGAGACATGTTTATGGCCGGCCAATGCCGCATGGATGATTTTTCGCTCATGCGCCGGCATCGGCTCAAGCTTGACTTCCTTCCCCGTCTTGACCACCCGGGCCGCCAGCTTGTGCGCCAATTCGACTAGCGCCTGTTCTCTTCGTTCACGATAATTTTCTACATCGACTACGATTGACATGTATTCATCCGCGTGGCGGTTGGCGACGAGCTGTACCAAAAACTGAAGCGCGTTTAACGTTTGCCCGTGTTTTCCGATCAGCAAGCCGACCGGCCCTCCTTGGACATGGAGCGTTACTTGCTTTCCACGGCGGACGGTCTCGATGATTGCCCCTTCCGCCCCCATTTGTACGATAACTTGTTGCAAAAAACGCACTGTCTCCTCAACCGGATCGATTTTCAGCACCGCTTTTACAACCGCCGGCCGGCCGCCAAACAGGCCGAACCAACCTTTTTTTCCTTCATCGATCACGACGATGTCCGCTCGCTCCCGAGGTGCACCAAGCTGTGTGAGCGCCAACTGCACCGCTTCTTCGACCGTTGCGGCAGTCGCGGTAACTTCCTTCACTTTTTCGCTCCTCCCGATTGGGCAGAAACCGTCGGCCCTTTAATGAGATATGTTTGTACGATGGAGAAAATATTTCCGACAACCCAGTAAAGCGACAAGGCGGCCGGGAAGTTGATCGCAAAAATGACGATCATAATCGGCATCATCCAAAGCATCATCGCCATTTGCGGATTTTGCTGAGCCGAGCCGGCCATCATTATTTTTTGCTGGATAAATGTCGTCACTCCAGCGATCACTGGCAAAATATAATACGGATCCTTTTCACCAAGATCAAACCATAAAAAATTATGTTGAGCGATTTCTCTTGTGCGCATAATAGCATGGTAGAAACCGATTAAAATCGGCATTTGAATTAAAATCGGGAAGCATCCGGCCATTGGATTGACACCGTGCTTTTGAAACAATAGCATCATCTCTTGCTGGAGCTTTTGTTGGGTTTGCGCGTCTTTGGAACTGTATTTTTTGCGCAACTCCTCAATTTCCGGCTGAAGCGCTTGCATCGCCTTCGCATTGCGCGTCTGTTGAATCATTAACGGCAAGATGAGCAAGCGGATGAGGATGGTAACGACAATGATCGACAGCCCGAAGCTTCCGCCAAGCATCTCGGCGACGTATTTAATCAGCCAAGAAAGTGGATAAACGATATACTCGTTCCAAAACCCCTTGCTTTCTCGGGTGATCGGTTCATTAATTTCGGTGCATCCGGACAACATGGCAGCCAATGCACTGAGCAAAACAATGAATGTAATTCGCCTTTTCACCTTCTTTTTCCTCCCACATGTACAAGTTCATGTATGTATTTTACCACCTTTTTTTGCCGCGTGGAGCATTTTTCAAGCTGAATCCGGTGTTCGGCCTCCATTTTTCAATCCCCCGGCTTTCCGCAGCACATGGATCAAACTCTTTTTTACTTCCGCATAGCCCATTTCAGCCACAGGCTGCCTCGCGATAATGACGTAGTCCTTGCCAGGAACGACCTCCGCCTTTAATTCCAAAAAACATTGACGGATGTATCGCTTAATTTGGTTTCTGACAACCGCTTTACCGAGTTTTTTGCTGACTGAAAGCCCGATGCGAAAGTAAGGCTGCTCCGGACGGTCCAGTGTATACACGACAAACTGTCGATTGGCCGTCGAAACACCTCGTTGAAACACTTCTTGGAATTCCTTGTTTTTTTTGATCCGATATTTTTTTTTCATCTTCTCGAAACACTCCATCTGACTAATTTCCCGACGGCAAAATGTTGAGAAAAAAGACCACTGATGCTTCAGTGGCCTATTATGCAGACAGTACTTTTCTTCCTTTGCGACGGCGACGCGCCAATACTTTTCTTCCATTTTTCGTGCTCATGCGCGCGCGGAATCCATGCACTTTGCTGCGCTTCCGTCTATTTGGTTGATACGTCCGTTTCATCTATGACACCTCCCTAGGGAATAACTGTTACAGGCAGTCTTTCTCATTATATTGAACAATCTTACTAAATGTCAACTGCCTTCGCATTTTTCTTGCCTTTCCAAGCGATGTGGATAATTTTTTTACCCCAAATAATCATCCACAACATTTATCGACATTTTTTTCACATATCCGACGCTGTGGATAACAATTTTTTTCACAGCCTGTCCGTTTTGTGGATAATCAAAAAATCCCGTTGCATCAAGCCGCTTTATTTGCTATTATTATTGTGTTTTCACTACGGATAACCGTGTGGATGAAAAAAAGATATCCACATTTTGTGGATATACTGTGGATATACTTTTACACAGCTTGTTTATAGTATTGTCCACAGATGGTGGATTTTGTCGAAAAGCCGCTTTTTTTCCTTAGATATATTTTTTCCACAAATTATTTTTACACGAACAATTATCCTCTGACCAAGGGAGGGGCAACGGGTGGAAAATATCCATGACCTATGGGATCGTGTGCTCGGGGAAATTGAACAAAAAATCAGCAAGCCGAGCTTTGAAACTTGGCTCAAGTCGACGAAAGCCCACTCTTTACGAGGTGACACGCTCGTCATCGTAGCCCCAAACGAGTTTGCTAGAGACTGGCTTGATTCCCGCTATTCCCATTTAATTGCGGAAACGATTTGCGCGATTACCGGCGAAGAGTTGACGGTTAAATTTATCATTCCGCCAAACCAAGATGATGAGGAATTGGAGTTTCAGCCGTCAGCGAAAAAGCAGCGAAAGCCTTACGAAGAGGCGAACGAATTCCCGCAAAGCATGTTAAATCCGAAATATACATTTGACACGTTTGTCATTGGCTCTGGCAACCGGTTTGCTCACGCCGCTTCGTTGGCGGTCGCTGAGGCTCCGGCCAAGGCGTACAATCCTCTTTTCATTTACGGGGGAGTCGGGCTTGGAAAAACACACTTAATGCACGCGATCGGCCATTACGTAATTGAACATAACCCGGCAGCGAAAGTTGTCTATTTGTCTTCGGAAAAATTTACAAATGAGTTTATTAACGCCATCCGTGACAACCGCCCTGACGACTTTCGCAATAAATATCGGAATGTCGATGTTCTGCTGATTGATGATATTCAATTTCTGGCCGGAAAAGAACAGACACAAGAGGAATTTTTCCATACGTTTAACACGCTGCACGAGGAAAGCAAGCAAATCGTCATTTCGAGCGACCGGCCGCCAAAAGAGATCCCGACGCTGGAAGATCGCTTGCGCTCGCGCTTTGAGTGGGGACTGATCACAGACATCACGCCGCCCGATTTAGAAACACGGATTGCCATTCTCCGCAAAAAAGCAAAGGCGGAGGGGTTTGATATCCCGAACGAAGTCATGCTTTACATCGCCAACCAAATTGATTCAAACATCCGTGAACTCGAAGGCGCTCTCATCCGCGTCGTCGCCTACTCATCGCTCATCAATAAAGAAATTACAGCTGATTTGGCGGCGGAAGCATTGAAAGATATCATTCCGAGCGCGAAACCAAAAGTAATCACAATCCAGGATATTCAGCGCGTTGTTGGGCAGCACTTCAACATTAAGCTCGAAGATTTTAAAGCAAAAAAACGGACAAAATCGGTCGCGTTCCCCCGGCAAATCGCCATGTATCTCTCCCGTGAACTGACCGACTGTTCGCTGCCGAAAATCGGCGATGAATTTGGCGGCCGCGATCATACGACGGTCATCCATGCCCATGAAAAAATATCAAATCTTTTACAAACCGACACGCAGCTGCAAAAACATGTAAAGGAAATCCAAGAAAAGCTGAAGCAACTGTGAATAATCACCCTTGTTTTATGCACAGCTTATCCACATGTGGATAGGCTGTGCTTGCTTCACTTTTTTTGCTTATCCACATACTAACAAGCCATACGACTATTACTACGAATTTTGCTTTATATTTTTATAATTTATTTCCGAACATCAACAAAATGGGGAGGAACGGCAAGTGAATATTTCCATTGACCGTGAAGCGCTGGCAAAAAGCGTCCAAGACGTAATGAAGGCTGTATCGACAAAAACGACGATTCCGATTTTAACCGGAATTAAGCTGACAGCAACCGCCCGCGGAGTAACGTTGACCGGAAGCGACTCTGATATTTCGATTGAGTCGTTTATTCCGCTAGAGAAAGAAGGGCGCTTGCTTGTTGATGTAAAAAGTCCAGGAAGTATTGTGCTGCAAGCGCGCTTTTTTGCCGAAATCGTCAAAAAGCTGCCTCAACAAACGGTCGAAATCGAAATCGAAGACAATTGTTTGACCGTCATCCGCTCGGGCCATTCGGAATTCCGCCTCAACGGCTTAAACGCAGAGGAATACCCGCGCTTGCCTCAAATTGAAGAGGAAAACGTGTTTCAAATTCCGGCCGATTTACTAAAAACGGTCATCCGACAAACCGTATTTGCCGTATCGACATCAGAAACGCGTCCAATCTTGACAGGTGTCAACTGGAAAGTCGAAAACGGCGAACTGATTTGCACGGCGACAGACAGTCATCGCCTAGCAATGCGCAAGGTGAAAATAGAAGCCGAAAACGCCGTTTCGTATAACGTCGTCATTCCAGGGAAAAGTCTCAACGAGCTGAGCAAAATTCTAGATGATGGCAGCGCTCCGATCGATATCGTCATCACCGCCAACCAAGTGTTGTTTAAGGCGGAACATCTTCTATTCTTTTCCCGGCTGCTTGACGGAAACTATCCAGAAACAGCTCGCTTGATCCCGGCCGACAGCAAAACGAACATGATCGTCAATGCAAAAGAATTTTTGCAAGCAATCGATCGAGCTTCCTTGCTCGCAAGAGAGGGAAGAAACAACGTTGTGAAACTGACGACGCTCTCGGGGGGATTGCTTGAGATTTCTTCAATTTCTCCAGAAATCGGAAAAGTGACTGAGCAGCTGCAGACTGAATCGATTGAAGGTGAGGAACTAAACATTTCTTTCAGCGCCAAATACATGATGGATGCACTGCGGGCCCTTGATGGCAACGATATTCAAATCAGTTTTACAGGGGCGATGCGGCCATTCTTATTGCGCCCACTTCATACCGATTCGATGCTTCAGCTTATTTTGCCGGTAAGAACGTATTAATCGCGCCCACTAAATAAAGCCGTTGTGATGCGCATAGCGACTGTGCTGTCTTGAGCACGACTCTTTCTATGTCCGATGGGGGGATGAAAACGTTTGTTGACTGTCCTCACTCATCGGCTTTCTTTGCGAGGGGAAGAGTTTTTCGATAAAATAAAAAAATAGGCAGTTTGAAGGAAAGCGAGCGATACGCGGATGGAACAAAAGGTAATGATTACAACGGAAACGATTACGCTGGGGCAATTGCTGAAGCTGATGAATTTGATCGAGACGGGCGGCGCAGCTAAATGGTTTTTGCAAGAGTACAACGTGTTTGTCAATGGTGAAAAAGAAGACCGGCGCGGCCGGAAACTGAAAGATGGCGACTGGGTCGATATTGAACGGGTTGGCACGTTTATCGTCACGCAGGTGAAGTAGGTGAAGGCCGAGTGTTTTTAACTAACTTAACGTTAACGAACTATCGCAATTATGAACATGAAACGTTAAGCTTTGATCAGGGCGTAAACATCATTTTAGGGGAGAACGCCCAAGGGAAGACAAACATGATGGAGGCCGTTTATGTTTTGGCCATGGCAAAATCGCACCGCACCGCCAACGATAAAGACCTTATCCGTTGGAATGAAGAGTATGCTAAAATAGAAGGGAGAGCAGAAAAACGAAGCGGTTCTTTAGCGCTTGAACTGACGATCTCGAAAAAGGGAAAAAAGGCGAGATGCAACCATATCGAACAGCAGCGACTCAGTCAATATGTCGGCCATTTGAACGTTGTCATGTTCGCTCCCGAGGACTTGAATTTAGTCAAAGGAAGTCCGCAAGTGCGGCGCCGGTTTGTCGATATGGAAATCGGGCAGGTATCGCCCGTTTATATACATGATTTGAGTCAATATCAAAAACTGTTGCAACAGCGCAATCATTACTTGAAAATGATGCAGGCGCGTGAGCGAAGTGACGAGGCGGTGCTTGATGTATTAACCGAGCAGCTCATAGTGCTGGCGGCAAAAATCACTCTGCGACGCCGCCAGTTTTTGTCGTTGCTCGAGCAATGGGCGATGCCGATCCACCACGAAATCAGTCGAGGCGCGGAACGGCTTCACATACGGTACGAACCATCGGTCGACGTATCAGAAAAGGCAGAATTGTCGAGAATAGTAGAAGCATACAGCGAAACGTTTGCCGCCATGAGGGAGCGAGAAATTCAGCGGGGAACGACACTTATCGGTCCACACCGTGATGATATTGCGTTTATTGTCAATGGCAAAAATGTGCAAGCTTTTGGCTCCCAAGGGCAGCAGCGCACAACGGCGCTGGCGGTCAAACTGGCGGAAATTGAGCTCATCTTTTCTGAGTTAGGTGATTACCCCATTTTATTGCTCGATGATGTGTTGTCAGAACTTGATGACTTTCGGCAAACCCACCTCCTTGATGCGATCCGGAAAAAAGTGCAAACTTTTGTCACTACAACAAGCATCGACGGCATTAAGCACGACATCATTCAAGAAGCGGTCATTTATCGAGTTCGCTCCGGTTCGGTAACCGCCCCTTCTTGATTGTGGAACGTTGAACGTTTGCAAAGAAAGCGTAGGTGATATGGCATGACAATGGAACAACGGGTTGAGCAGGCGTACGATGCGAGCCAAATACAAGTGCTTGAAGGTCTTGAGGCGGTTCGAAAACGCCCGGGAATGTATATCGGCTCGACGGGGCCAAAAGGGTTGCATCATCTCGTCTGGGAAATCGTTGACAACAGCATCGATGAGGCGTTGGCCGGCTATTGCACAGAAATTCATGTAACGATTGGGAAAGATAACAGCATCACCGTCGCTGACAACGGGCGCGGCATTCCGGTTGATGTGCATGAGACGACGGGGCGTCCGGCTGTTGAAGTCATTATGACCGTCCTTCACGCTGGCGGAAAGTTTGGCGGAGGAGGTTATAAAGTATCCGGTGGCCTGCATGGCGTCGGCGCCTCAGTGGTGAACGCCTTATCGGAATGGCTTGAAGTTTATGTGTACCGCGATGGAAAAATCCACTATCAAAAATACGAACGGGGTGAACCTCGCACCGATTTACAAATCGTCGGTGAAACGGACCGGACCGGGACGACGACCCGTTTCAAGCCCGATCCGGAAATTTTTACAGAAACAATCGAGTTTGACTATGAAACGCTGGCTACTCGGTTGCGCGAGCTCGCTTTTTTAAACCGCGGTTTGAAAATTACTTTGACGGATGAACGGATTGACAATCGGAAAAATGAATATTTTTATGAGGGTGGCATCCGCTCTTACGTTCGCCATTTAAACCGGACGCGCGAAGTGTTGCACGAAGAGCCGATTTATATCGCTGGAGAGCGAGACGGCATCGCCGTTGAAATCGCTTTGCAATATAACGACAGCTACACTAGCAACATTTACTCGTTCGTTAACAACATTCATACGTATGAAGGGGGCATGCATGAGTCCGGTTTTAAAATGGCGCTGACGCGCATCATCAACGACTATGCGCGCAAGCAACAAATTTTTAAAGAAAACGACGACAATTTGACTGGCGAGGATGTACGCGAAGGACTGACCGCCATCGTGTCGATCAAACACCCATCTCCGCAGTTTGAGGGACAGACGAAAACGAAACTTGGCAACAGCGATGCGCGCACCGTGGCAGATGCGGTCTTCTCCGAGCAATTCGAGACGTTTTTGCTTGAACACCCGACCGTTGCCCGGAAAATTGTCGAAAAAGGGATGATGGCTGCGCGCGCTCGAGTAGCGGCGAAAAAAGCGCGTGAACTGACGCGACGGAAAAGCGCGCTCGAAATTTCCAACTTGCCCGGCAAGCTGGCTGACTGCTCGTCAAGGGATCCTTCCATCAGCGAGCTGTACGTCGTTGAGGGCGACTCGGCGGGCGGTTCGGCAAAACAAGGGCGTGACCGCCACTTCCAAGCCATTTTGCCACTGCGCGGGAAAATTATCAACGTTGAAAAAGCGCGATTGGATAAAATTTTGTCGAACAATGAGGTGCGGGCGATCATCACTGCGCTTGGCACTGGTATCGGCGAAGATTTTGACATCTCCAAAGCGCGTTACCATAAAGTCATTATCATGACCGACGCGGACGTCGACGGTGCCCACATCCGCACGCTCCTTTTGACGTTCTTTTACCGCTACATGCGTGAATTTATCGAGCGCGGCTATGTCTATATCGCTCAGCCGCCGCTGTATAAAATCGAACATGGAAAACAAGTGCGCTACGCTTACAACGACCGCCAGCTTGAAAAAATTCTTGCCGAGCTTCCGGATCAGCCGAAGCCGACGATTCAACGCTATAAAGGATTGGGCGAAATGAATCCGGAACAGCTTTGGGAAACGACGATGAATCCGGAAACGAGAACATTGCTGCAAGTGAGCTTGCAAGACGCCATTGAAGCGGACGAAACGTTTGAAATTTTAATGGGCGACAAAGTGGAACCGCGCCGTCAGTTTATTGAAGAAAACGCCCGCTATGTGAAAAATTTGGACATTTAAGGCTGAAAAGAGAGGGAAGCAGCCGCCCTCCCCGCTTCACCTTGCCGACGGAGCCATCCGGCGCGTGAGCGAAGCGGCGCCCGCCGTCCGTTCGTTTCTGCCGCCCATCAGGCAGACCGGAACGGAGGAGGTTCAAAAGGGAGGTTTGGATGAATGGCAGAACATGAACAACCGCGCATTCGCGAAGTGAATATTAGCCAAGAAATGCGTTCTTCGTTCCTCGATTATGCAATGAGTGTCATTGTTTCGCGGGCTCTGCCGGACGTGCGTGATGGATTGAAACCGGTGCACCGCCGCATTTTGTACGCCATGCACGATCTTGGCATGACCGCCGATAAACCATACAAAAAATCGGCTCGCATCGTCGGCGAAGTGATCGGGAAATATCATCCGCACGGCGATGCCGCCGTGTACGATACGATGGTGCGCATGGCGCAAGATTTCAACTACCGATATATGCTCGTTGACGGGCACGGCAACTTCGGATCGATCGACGGCGATGCCGCTGCTGCCATGCGCTACACGGAAGCGCGCATGTCGAAAATCGCAATGGAGCTGTTGCGCGATATCAATAAAGACACGATCGACTACCAAGACAACTATGATGGCTCGGAAAAAGAGCCGGTTGTGCTGCCATCCCGGTTTCCGAACTTGCTTGTCAACGGTTCGTCGGGCATCGCTGTCGGGATGGCGACGAACATTCCGCCGCATCAGCTTGGCGAGGTGATCGACGCCTTGTTGGCACTAAGCCAAAACCCGGAGATGACAGTCGCCGACTTAATGGAATACATCCCCGGTCCCGATTTTCCGACTGCCGGACAAATTATCGGCCGCAGCGGCATCCGCAAGGCGTATGAAACTGGACGGGGCTCGATTACGTTGCGCGCTAAGGCGGAGATTGAACAGCACGCCAATGGCAAAGAAACGATTATTGTCAGCGAGCTCCCTTACCAAGTAAACAAAGCAAAATTGATTGAACGGATCGCTGAACTTGTGCGTGAGAAAAAAATTGACGGGATTGCTGATTTGCGCGACGAGTCGGACCGGAGTGGGATGCGCATCGTCATTGAAGTGCGGCGCGATGCGAATGCGAAAGTCGTTTTAAACAACTTGTACAAACATACGGCACTGCAAACGAGTTTTGGGATTAATATGCTCGCCTTGGTGGATGGCGAACCGAAAGTGTTGAACTTAAAAGAATGCTTGGAGCATTATTTAACCCATCAAAAAACCGTCATCCGCCGACGGACGGCATTCGAACTCAAAAAGGCTGAGGCGCGTGCTCACATCTTGGAAGGCTTGCGCATTGCTCTTGATCACTTGGATGAGGTGATCGACTTAATTCGGCATTCGCAAACAACGGAAGCAGCGCGTGAAGGGCTGATGGAGCGATTTTCGCTCAGTGAACGGCAGGCGCAAGCAATTTTGGATATGCGCCTGCAGCGGCTGACCGGCCTTGAACGAGAAAAAATTGAACAAGAATATCAGGATCTAGTTCGTCTTATCGCCGAACTGAGAGCGGTGTTGGCTGATGAAGAGAAAGTGCTGCAAATTATTCGCGATGAACTTACCGAGATGAAAGAGCGGTTCAACGATGAGCGGCGTACGGAAATCATTGTTGGAGCCGTTGAACAGCTCGATGATGAAGATTTAATCCCGCATAGGCATATCGTCATTACACTTACCCATAAAGGCTATATTAAGCGCTTGCCTTTGTCGACGTATCGCAGCCAAAAGCGCGGCGGTCGGGGAGTGCAAGGAATGCACACGGCGGAAGATGATTTTGTTGAACATTTGCTCATTACATCGACTCATGACACCGTGCTATTTTTCACGAATAAAGGGAAAGTATATCAGGCGAAGGGCTATGAAATCCCAGAATTTGGACGAACAGCCAAAGGATTGCCGATCATTAACTTGCTTGAGCTTGATAAAGATGAGTGGATTAACGCCATGATCCCGATTGAAACATTTGATGATGAGCGATACCTTATGTTTGCGACAAGAAAAGGGATCGCCAAGCGTTCCCCACTCTCTTCCTACGCTCATATTCGCAACAATGGGTTAATTGCCATTCACTTGCGCGAAGGAGATGAGCTGATTTCCGTCAGACTGACAGACGGCAAAAAACATTTGATTATTGGCACGAAAAATGGGATGCTCATCCGCTTCCCGGAAACTGACGTGCGAACGATGGGTCGCAGTGCAACTGGAGTGAAAGCCATTACGCTTGACGATGATGATGAAGTTGTTGGTATGGAGATTTTAGAAGATCATCACGACGTGCTTATCGTCACGAAAAAAGGGTTCGGCAAGCGCACCCCGGCTTCGGAATACCGAGTACAAAGCCGCGGCGGCAAAGGGTTGAAAACATGCAACATTACAGAAAAAAATGGTTCTGTTGTTGCAGTAACAACGGTCATCGGCAACGAAGACTTAATGGTCATTACGACCGGCGGTGTGCTTATCCGCATCGCGGTCAGCGATATTTCCCGAACAGGGAGAATTGCCCAAGGTGTCAAACTCATTCGCCTCTCCGGCGAAGATGAACACGAGTGTGTCGCGACCGTAGCAAAGGTGCCTGAGGAAGAAAAAGAGAAAGAGGAAGAGGAAGATCACTCGGCTTAGCTTCTATGACGTTCCGCCACAAAGGCGCGGAGCGTCTTTTTTTGGTGTCGAAACACTGCCATTGTAAGAAAAATCATGTTACGATAGGAGTAAATGTTAGAGGTAGAGGTGCATAAACCGATGGTGCGCGTTAAACGGGATCAGCTTCGTGAAGGTTGTGTGATCGCTGAGGATGTTCTCGGAAAAACAAAAAAACCGATCATTCCGAAAAAAACTGTCATCACCGAGCCGCTGTTGCACGTGCTCAGCAAGTTTCTGATTGATGAAGTGGAGATCGAGCCGGTATTAGTCAATGGTGATCCCTTCCTTGCAGACGATCTCTTCTCGACGAAACCTGACGAACGTCCGTTTATGTTGTACTTAGAAGCCGTCCAACAGTATAAAAGGGCGTTTCAATCATGGCAATCCGGATTGCCAATTGATATCGGTGAAATAAGAGAGATCGCCATTCCGCTTTTTAATAAAATAATAAAGTATAAGTGGGAATTGCTTATGCTTCACCATTACACAACAAAAGAAGAATATATATACCACCATGCTGTCAGCGTTGGATTGCTCGCTGGGTTTCTAGCTATGCAGCTTGGCCACACCCAAGGTGAATGCCATCAAATTGTGCTCGCCGGCGTTTTATCTGACTGTGGGATGGCCAAAATAAGCAGCCAAATTTTACTGAAACCTTCAGCGCTCACCGAGGCGGAGTTCCGTGAAATAGAACGGCATCCCATTTATAGTTACCGAATGGTGCAAAACATTGCTGCATTAAACCAAGGAGCAAAACTAGCTGTGCTGCAACATCACGAACGGAATGACGGCAGCGGATATCCGTTGCGAGTCAAAACGGAAAAAATTCATCCGTATGCCCAGCTTATTGCGGTCGCTGACGTGTACTATGCAATGACTTCAGAACGTCTGTACCGCCGCAAGCAGTCCCCCCTTCGGGTTATTGAAATAATGCGACGGGAGCAAGAGGGCAGATTAAATGCAGAGGTGGTTGCTTTGCTTTTCAACCATCTAGTCCGCTTGCAAACGGGGACCATGATCAAACTATCAAACGGCGAAATAGCTGAAGTAGTATTCACCCATCCTGACGAACCGCTGCGGCCTATCGTCAAGATGATTGAAACCGGACAATTGCTCTCGTTAACCCAACAGCGCGACCTGTATATCGAAGACATTTTATCGTCTTAATCAGAAAACGCCCATTTCAAAGCAAGGACAGGGGATGGATTGAGAATTTTTTGCAAACCATCAACCTAAAAAATACCATTGCAAAAACTGAAACAACGTGGTACAATCATTTTTGCTTGCGACAACAACGAAATAAAAAACTATTGACTTTTCGTTGTCCATACGTTATTATTTAATAGCTGTCATCATTGAGAGATAACAAAGTTCCTTGAAAACCAAACAAAACACAAGCGTCATAAGAAAAGCTGAGGCCGCTTGCCTATCGGCGAAACGCGCTGAGAGGCCCGCGAGGAGGCTGTCGCCGCCGCAGCGGGACGCGAAGCGTCGCGAGCCGATAGCGGCCGAAGCTAGACAGGACGAAAAGCTGAGGCCGCTTGGCGCCTTTGGTGCTGCGGCCAAAGCAAAAGCCAATCAACTTTCTATTGGAGAGTTTGATCCTGGCTCAGGACGAACGCTGGCGGCGTGCCTAATACATGCAAGTCGAGCGGACTGAACCGGAGCTTGCTCTGGTTCGGTCAGCGGCGGACGGGTGAGTAACACGTGGGCAAC
>Ga0207827_100045_pt1 | contig 142721 bp, 123 predicted proteins | sample CeladaPassaB1F02_FD_187479 | JGI IMG/M metagenome (GOLD analysis project Ga0207827, IMG submission 187479) | Cellulose-adapted microbial communities from the Joint BioEnergy Institute, USA - Passage B1F02 (SPAdes) (version 2) | ecosystem: Engineered > Bioreactor > Continuous culture >...
TCGTCGCTTGATTCAGCTTAGGATGATCCAACAGCCAGTTCGCAAACGCTGTATTCACTTCTGTCATCCGTTCGTACATGTCTTGTTTGACGTTCGTTGGGTTGTGCAGCTCCAGCTTTAGTGTGATCGTGGGCATGGATTCACCTCCTTCTAGCGATGACAGGATACCGTTTTTTCAGAATCATTCCATATTCAGAAAACGGCTCGCTTTCATCCCACCCCTAAAAGGCCGGTGAACGAATGAAAAAGGCGGCTCATCCCAACTTCTGTTCAATTAGAGAAACCTTGTCAGATCTGTTCTCCTTTCTGATCAAATACAGTTGGTTTGAGCAAAAAACTCGTTTTTCACCAGCCTTCTAAAGGAGTGGGCTTTCTCGCTCGCGGATCTGTAAACTTCGTCGAACAACAGTATACCACACTGCCGGCGGAAACAAGCAAAAAACTTCAGAAGACTGGCCATTTAGTGCAAAACTATGCGGAATCCCGCCCGGGTAAGCCTTGCAGAACCGCTTTCTTTCTTGTTTTATGTGTTGCCGCCCGCTCTCGTCTTTTGCGCATGCCGCTCAGCAAGCGTCGCCAGCACCGCGTCAAGCGGCAGCTTTTGTTCGCGCAAGAGCACAAGCAAATGATACAGCAAATCGGCGGCTTCCCATTTCAACTCCTCATGACTCCGGTTTTTCGCAGCGATGATCACCTCGGCTGCTTCTTCGCCGACCTTTTTCGAAATTTTATCAACGCCTTTTTCAAACAAATACGTCGTATACGCCCCCTCCGGCCGTTCGGCATCGCGTTGGGCGATAATTTGTTCAAGCTCGTTTACAATCGCAAACCGGTCGACCGCCGGCGTGCGCACCTCGCCGTCAAAGGAGCGGGAAAAGCAGGAATACGATCCCGTATGGCAAGCCGGACCAGCTGGCTCAACCAGCACAAGGAGCGTATCGGCGTCACAGTCGTAGCGGATGTCGACCACGCGCTGTACGTTTCCCGATGTCGCTCCTTTATGCCAAAGCTCCTGGCGCGAGCGGCTGTAAAACCATGTTTCTCCGGTCTCGAGCGTTTTTTCAAGCGACTCTTTGTTCATATAAGCGAGCATGAGCACTTCTTTGCTCTGCGCATCTTGAACGATGGCGGGCACAAGGCCGTTGGCGTCAAAACGAATGTCTGCTGTCATCGCACGTTGACCCCTCTCTCTTTTAAGTACACCTTCACCTGTCCGACCGATGTCTCTTTGTAATGGAAAATCGACGCCGCCAGCGCCGCATCGGCTTTCCCACGCCTAAAGACGTCCAAAAAATGCTCCGCCTTGCCGGCGCCGCCGGACGCAATGACCGGAACCGAGACCGCTTCGCTCACCCGCCGCGTCAACTCGACGTCAAAGCCGTTTTTCCCCCCGTCGGCATCCATGCTTGTCAATAAAATCTCCCCGGCGCCAAGGCGCACCGCTTCCTTCGCCCAGGCGACGACTTCCCAGTCCGTGGCGTTGCGTCCGCCGTGCGTATAAACGCGCCATGACCGAAGCGTGTCATCGTACTTCGCATCAATGGCGACGACGATGCATTGCGAGCCGAAAAAGTCCGCCCCTTCGGTCACTAATGATGGGTGAAGCACCGCCGCCGTATTGAGCGACACTTTATCCGCGCCCGCGCGCAAAATGCGTTTCATGTCGTCAAGTGAATGAATCCCCCCGCCGACTGTAAACGGAATGGCCAGCTCGGCAGCGACGCGCTCGACGACATCGACCATCGTTTTCCGCCCTTCGTGCGAGGCGGAAATGTCCAAAAACACGAGCTCGTCCGCCCCTTGTTCATCGTACGCCTTCGCAAGCTCGACCGGATCGCCGGCATCGCGCAACTGAACGAACTGCACCCCTTTGACAACACGGCCTTCCTTCACATCCAAGCACGGAATGATGCGCTTTGTGATCACCGCTCGCTCACCGCCTTTAACGCTTCCGCGAGCGTAAACTGATTCGTATAAAGCGCTTTGCCGACGATCGCCCCGCCAATGCCTTTTCCAACGTATTCGCAAAGCGCGCGCAAATCATCAAGCGAGCGGACGCCGCCAGAAGCGATCACTTCTTTTCCCGTCGCCTCCGCCAACCGGACTGAAGCAGCGATGTTCGGCCCCGACAGCGTGCCATCGGTGGCGATATCGGTGAAAATAAACGTCTCCGCCCCCGACTCGGCAAGCATTTGGCCGAGCTCTTCCGCTTTCACATTTGATGTCGCAAGCCAGCCTTCTGTCGCCACGAAACCGTCGCGGGCGTCGATGCCGATGACGATGCGGCGGCCGTATGTTTTCAGCATCTTTTTCACAAACACTGGATTGGAAATGGCGGCGCTCCCTAAAATGACGCGGGAGACCCCGTTTTCCAAGTAATACACAATATCCTCTTCCGACCGGATGCCGCCGCCGACTTGCACGTTGACGCCCAAGCGGGCCGCTTCAATCACAAACCGGTCGTTGACGCGCCGCCCTTCTTTCGCCCCATCTAAATCGACCATATGAATCCACTCCGCCCCTTGGGCGGCAAATTGCTCGGCCATCGCAACCGGCGAATCGCCGTACACCGTTTCTTTATTGTAATCGCCTTGCAGCAGGCGGACGCATTTGCCGCCGCGCATATCGATCGCCGGATAAATCGTAAACGAAGCCATCAGCCATTCTCCCTTCCTGTGGCGATGCCGACATAGTTGCGCAAAATACTCATGCCGACCGCGCCGCTTTTTTCCGGATGAAACTGTGTGCCCAGCACGTGGCCGCGCCCGACGACCGCCGGGACGTCAACATCGTATTCGCTGCTCGCGAGCACGACCTCTTCATCACCCGGGACGACATAGTACGAGTGGACAAAATACACATGTCCTTCTTCGACACCGTCAAGAAGCGGCGACGAACGGTGGAAGCGAAGCTGATTCCAGCCCATGTGCGGCACTTTGTACGGCTCGCCGCCATTCGTCACACCCGAAAAGCGGACGACACGGCCGCGAAGCAGCCCGAGCCCTTCAGTCGGCCCGTTTTCCTCGCTTTCGTCAAACAGCAGCTGCATCCCTAAACAAATGCCGAGCAACGGCGTGCCGCCCTGAACGGCCGCACGGATGAAATCGGCCAACCCGGTTTCACGCAAAATGTGCATCGCATCGCGGAACGAGCCGACGCCAGGCAAAATGAGCCCGCGCGCTTGCGCCAACTCCTCGTTGTCGCCGCTCACGATATATGGGCAGCCGAGCCGCTCGAGCGCTTTGCTGACGCTATATAAGTTGCCCATGCCATAATCGATGACCCCAATCATCGCCATCCCATTCCTTTCTTCGCTGATCCATGCCCCCGTGCCCTTGTTCAATGAACAACTGCATGACGGCATGCTTTTTTACGGCGCTCCTTTCATGTACAGACCTCTCCTTGGCGACCGGCCGCCTTCCCTGCGCCCACGGAACTTCTCCCCACGGAGAGCGCCGCCCTCAATCGGCTACAGCATGCCTTTTGTCGACGGAACGCCTTTGACGCGCGGGTCGACCATCGTCGCTTCATCGAGCGCCCGTCCGAGCGCTTTAAACACCGCTTCGATCATATGGTGCGTATTGCGCCCATAATGGACGATGACATGCAAGTTCATCCGCGCCTCCAGCGCCAGTTTCCATAAAAACTCATGAACAAGCTCGACATCGAACGCACCGACTTTCGCTGCCGGAAATTCGCCGCGAAATTCCAAATGCGGGCGGTTGCTCAAGTCGATCACAACTTGCGCCAGCGCATCATCCATCGGTACAAACGCGTTGCCGTACCGCTTGATTCCTTTTTTGTCGCCCAGCGCTTCTTTGATCGCCTGCCCAAGGCAAATGCCGATATCTTCGGTCGTATGGTGATCGTCAATATGCGTATCGCCTTTTGCCTCGACACACAAATCAAACTGGCCGTGCTTGGCGAACAAATCGAGCATATGGGTCAAAAACGGCACCCCGGTCTCGAGCTCCGTCTTCCCTTCACCGTCTAGCGAAAACGCCAGCTGAATGCTTGTCTCCTTCGTCGTTCTTGCGATCGTCGCCTCTCTCGCCATTATCGTTCCCCTCTTTCTTTTTTCAGCCGCACTTCAACCGCACGCGCGTGCGCTTCCAGCCCCTCGAGGCGGGCCAACGCGGCGATTTTGTCGCCATGTTGTGTCAATGCGGCTTCGCTGTAAACGATCACGCTCGACTTTTTCACAAACTCATCGACGCTCAAGCCGCTTGAGAATCTCGCCGTCCCGTTCGTCGGCAGCACGTGGTTCGGCCCGGCAAAATAGTCGCCGATCGGCTCAGAGCTGAAGCGGCCGAAAAACATCGCTCCCGCATGACGAAGCTTCCCTAATAGCGCCATCGGTTCTGCCGTCATCACTTCCAAATGCTCAGGCGCCAGTTCATTGACTACATCCACGGCCTCATCAAGCGTCTCGGTCACATAAAGGGCACCGTAGTTCTTTAATGCCGCTTGGGCAATCTCGCGGCGCGGCAGCGTCTTGAGCTGCCGTTCGACTTCGCTCGCCACCGCCAAGGCGAGTTTCATCGACGTCGTCACCAAAATGGCTGACGCCCGCACATCATGCTCGGCCTGCGACAACAAATCGGCCGCGATCTCATCGGCATGGGCTGTCTCATCCGCCAATACGACAATTTCACTCGGCCCGGCAATCATGTCGATCGCCACATGCCCGAACACTTCCCGTTTCGCCAACGCCACATAAATGTTGCCCGGCCCGAAAATCTTATCGACCGGCTGAATCGTTTCCGTTCCATAAGCCAGAGCGGCGATCGCCTGCGCACCGCCGACTTTGTAAATTTCCGTCACTCCGAGCTCATACGCCGCGGCGAGCACGCCATCAGGAAGCGCGCCGTCCACATTCGGCGGCGAGGTGATGACAATCCGCTTCACCCCCGCCACTTGCGCAGGAATGACGTTCATGAGGACAGACGACGGATAAGCGGCCGTCCCGCCTGGCACATACAGCCCGACCGCATCAAGCGGCGTCACCTTTTGCCCGAGAATCGTGCCGTCTTCGTTCGCCATCCACCATGATTGGCGCTTTTGCCGCTCATGGTAGTCGCGGATGTTCGCCGCCGCTTGGCGAATGATCTCAAGCATCTCCGCGTCCATTGCCGCATGCGCGCGCTTCATTTCCGCTTCCGTCACCCGAAGCGTCTCCAGCTTGACGCCGTCAAACCGTTCCGTATATTCTTTCAGCGCCGCATCGCCGCGAGCACGCACATTGGCGATAATATCGAGCACCGCACGGCGCTGCTCGTCCGTTCCGCTTTCAATCGTCCGCCGCAGCGAGACGCCGCCTTGCACCCGTTCGATTTTCATCGTTTGTTCCCCTTTCTGTGACGTCTATCGGTTTTCACCCATCGAGAGACCCTCTGCGCGGCAAATACCGCTCCGCCAGCGGGCAGCGCCAGGCCGAGGCTTAACCAAGCCTCCGTGGAAAACCGCCCGTTTCCGTTCGAAATCGAGTCTGCTGCCCTTTTGTTTACGGTTGCGGGATCACCGACGCCAATCGTTCGACCAGCCGTTCAATGTCCCCACCGTTTAACCGATAACTCGCCGGATTGGCAATCAGACGCGACGTCACCTCGGCGATTCGTTCAAGCTCCACAAGCCCGTTTTCTTTCAACGTCCGCCCCGTGGAAACGATGTCCACGATCCGGTCGGCCAGGCCGATCAGCGGGGCGAGTTCAATCGATCCATTTAGGCGAATGATTTCTACTTGTTCCCCTTGTTCGCGAAAATACGTCGAGGCGATGTTCGGATATTTCGTCGCCACCCTTGGGGCGATTTCATTCATCTTGACGCCGGGCAGCCCGGCGACGGCCAAATGGCAGCGGCTGATGTGCAAATCGAGCAGCTCATAGACGTTTCGTTCTTCCTCCATTAAAACGTCTTTCCCCGCTATGCCTAGATCGGCCACTCCGTGCTCCACATACGTCACCACATCCATCGGTTTCGCCAAAATAAAACGCATTTGTTCCTCAGCGACATCAATGACGAGCTTGCGCGATTCGGCAAACTCCGGCGGCAGCGCATAATCCGCCCGCCGCAGCAGCTCGACCGCCTCGTCAAAAATGCGTCCTTTCGGCATCGCAATCGTCAGCATCCCGTCTTCCTCCCTGCTTGTCGTCATGCGTCAGCGCCACCTTCCGCTCTCGCTAACGCACCCTTCAGTCAAGCCGCCATCCCTTTGAGGATTGCGGCACGCCCGGCCGTAGGCGCGAACCAGCCGGTTGAATGGCTGTTGTCCGTTTTCTCCCACGTCGTGACGTTCATTGCCCCTCGCGCCCGCTTCGGCCAAGCAAATACACCATCGACCGATAGCGCTGGCTGTAGGCGTCAATATCGCGAATGCCGGCAATGTGCTGCAAGACGACGCGGCGTCCTTCCGCCCGCTTCGCCTCGGCGAGCTCGACTGCCTCCGCGAACCGCTCTTGGCTGAACACGATGCACTCGATCTCCCCGCGCACATCCGTCTCGCCAACCGCCTCGATCAATCGGTCGACGCGCAGCCCAAACCCGGTCGCCGGCGCTGGTCGGGAAAACTTCGCCAGCAGCTCATCATACCGCCCGCCGTTGCCGATCGGAAACCCGACTTGCTCGGCGTACACTTCAAACAAAATACCCGTGTAATAGCTCATATGGCTGACCAACGCCATATCGAGTTTCACCACCTCGGCCACCCCGTACGTCCCGAGCGCTGCTAACAGCGCGGCCACCTCATCAGCGGCTTGCTGCCCTTCCCCGCTCGAAGCCAGCGCTTTTGCCGCTTCGATCGCCTCGCGGCCGCCGCGCAGCGAAAGAAGATCCAATAGCCGCTTTTGATCGATCGACGAAAGCGGCAGCGACTTCACATGCTCGCGGTAGCCGACATAATTCTTTTCATATAAGAAGCGGCGCAGCACACTCGCCCGTTCTTCATTCCCTAGAATCTCCAAAAACAACGCGTTCACATAGCCGATATGGCCGATGGCCACCGAAAAGCGGCCAAGCCCTACACGCTTCAGCAGCGCGGCCATCAGGCTGATCACCTCGGCATCGGCCGCCACCGTGCCATCTCCGATCAGCTCGACGCCGATCTGCTCAAACTCCGCCGGCCGCCCGCCTTCGCGCTGCTGCGCGCGGAACACATTGGCGTTGTACGCCAACCGGAGCGGGTTGCCGTCTTCATACAGCCTTGACGCCGCCACCCGGGCGATCGGCGCCGTCATATCGGGCCGCAATACGAGCGTATGCCCTTGCTGGTCCAAGAGCTTAAACAACCGATGATCATCAATTGCCGACGCCGCCCCGACCGTTTCATAATACTCAAGCGTCGGCGTCTCGATAAACTCATAGCCCCAGCGCTCGATTTCTTCCGCCATCACTGAGCGCACTTGCTTTTTCATTTCATATAAAAACGGCAGCGTATCGCGCATGCCTAACGGTTTTTCAAACATGAACAGCCTTTTTGCCATGTCCCCACGCCCTTTATCAAAATGCTTTAGTTTGCTAATATGGTAGAGAAGTGAAGTTATTAGTAGTTTACTCCTTTGCGGCCACAGCGTCAAGAGGAAACGCGCCATCCACAACAAAATGGACAAGGACTCTTTCAAACGAAGAAACGCCTGTCCATCTCGCTCCACCTTGTGCATGCAAGCTGCTTCCGAAATCTCCAAGGCGCAAAAGAACTCCGAATCGTCGAAGGGCGACGAGCAGTCATGCTCCGGGAGACGAAAGAGAACTTTCGTCGTGGAACAGGGAACTCTTACTTCATAAAAATAGTTTGTTCATTCATTTTACCATTTTTTCAGAACCTTTTCTCTCCGCAAACAAAAAACCCGCCCCCCGTTACTCGGAAGGCGGTTCATTCGTGCGGACGATGCGCATCGGGCAACCCGCGACCATCGCTCCGGGCGGGACGTCCTTGTGGACGATGGTGCCGGCGGCGACGACGGCGCGGTCGCCGATCACCACACCGGGCAAAATGGTCGAATTGGCGCCGATCATCACCTCATCGCCGATCACCACATCGCCGAGGCGGTATTCGTCCACTAAATATTCGTGGGCGAGAATCGTCGTGTTGTAGCCGATGACGCAGTTGCGGCCGATATGGATTTTTTCTGGGAAAAGAATGTCTGGCATGACCATAAAGGCGAGCGCCGTTTGCTCGCCGATCTTCATGCCGAGAAACGTGCGGTACAGCCAGTTTTTCAGCGGCAAAAACGGCGTGTAGCGCCCGATTTGGATCACAATCACATTTTTCAGCACTTTCCAAAACGAGACGGTCCGATACAACTGCCAGAGCGAGTTCGCCCCACAGACGGGGTATTTGGTCGTTCGTCTCACCGGGAGGACGCTTCCTCCTTCCGTTCGTTGATGCCGACAATGGCCAGCAAATCGCTCATTTTTTCCAACATGTAGTCCGGTTTATATTGTTCCAAATACTCGCGGCCTTTAATCGCCCACGCAACGCCGACTGTTTTCACGCCGGCGTTTTTGCCGGCCAAAATGTCGTGGTAGTTGTCGCCGACCATCAGCGCTTCGTCCGGTGTCGATTCAAGCGCCTCAAGCGCCTTATGAATCGGTTCAGGATCCGGTTTGGGACGATTGACGTCATCGAGACCGATAACGCACGAGAAAAACGGTTCAAGCCGCGTTTTCCGCAAGCCCATGAGCGCCGTGTCATGCATTTTCGTCGTTACGACGCCAAGGCGGAAGCCGCGGCGGTGCAGCGTTTCGATCGTCTCATACACCGTGTCAAACTCGCGGATCAATTCGTCATGGCGGGCATGGTTGAACGTGCGGTACGTCTTCACCATCTCCTCGGCCCGTTCCGGATCGAGCGAGCCGAACGTCTCGTACAGCGACGGGCCGATAAACGGCAGGACGTCCTCACGCCCGTAGCGCCCCGGATAGTAAATCCCGAGCGTATGCAAAAACGACTGGATGATGAGCTCATTCGTATCAATCAATGTTCCATCAAGGTCAAATAAAATGGTGCGAATCGTCATGAAGCGGCTTCCTTTCTTTTCGGTTGTTCGATGCGGCGCCAAAAGAACGCCACCGCCATCGTCAGCAATACCGCTGTTATTAGGCGGATCACCAACAGCGGCCATACAGGAATGCCAAGGGGAACGAAAATGAGCGTGTCTTCGACCACCGCATGGCAAGAAACGAGAAAAATAAACGCCAACGTCAAATCGCGCTTCGAGACGCCGTCTTCTTTGGCAGCTTGAATCATGACGCCAGCGCCATACGCAAGGCCGAACACGAATCCGGCCGCCAGCGTCAGTGACGTGTTCGCGCTCATGCCGAGCGCTTTCGTTGCCGGTGCCATCCAGCGCGAAAACGTCTCAATCCAATGGCGTTCTTTCAACACTTGAATGACCGTCATCAGCGGAATGACAATCGCGACCAGCTGCACGATGCCAGTGGCCGCTTTTTTCAACGCCGCCAACGCGATCGCCATCCAGCCGACCGGCGGAGCATCTTCCTTCGGCATAAAGCCGTATTGGGCGATCTCCTGGCCGCCGTCCCAGAAATGGGCGATCAATAGCCCAGACACAACGGCCAAGCCAATGCGCACGGCGAGCATGAGCCAAACACTCATTCCCGTCCGCGAAGCGACGGAAGACTCGACGATCAAGTTATGGGAAAACGAGAGCATGATCGCCAAAATCAACACTTCTTTCACCGTAAACTCGATCGTCAGCATCGCGCCGATCGCCGCGTACAGTCCAAGCAAATTGCCAAGCACCAGCGGCACGGCCGCATCGCCGGATAAGCCAAACCATTTCATGAACGGGGTGACAAAGTCAATAAGCCACGAAAAAAGCGGCGTCGGCTGCAACAGCGCCAACAGGAGCGTCACCGGAAAAATGATTTTACCGAGCGCCCATGACGTCTTCAGTCCGGCAAGCACGCCGCGCTGCAACGTTCCTGTCATACTCTCCTCTCTCCTTTGTTTGTCCTCATGCCGCCATGCGGCCTTTCCACCGCACGCCGCCTCTCTTTTTCCTACTCATCCGCCAACGAATCAGAACGGCTATTCCTCTTGATACCTTGCTTTTGCCCATCCTTTCGCCCGGCGAACAATCCACAGCGCAATCGCCAGCACGATCAACGTCACGGATACGACTTGCGCTGCACGCAAATCAGCAGCAAGCATCAAGCTGTCGGTGCGCATTCCTTCAATCCAGAAGCGGCCAACCGAATACCAAATCAAATAGGACAAAAACAGCTCGCCGCGCCGCAAATTGACGCGCCGCAGCCAAAGCAACAGGCAAAAGCCGACGATATTCCAAAGCGACTCGTACAAAAAGGTCGGGTGCCAATATTGGCCATCAATATACATTTGATTGATAATCCAATCCGGCAAATGCAAGTTTTCCAGAAACTCGCGCGACACGGGGCCGCCGTGCGCCTCTTGGTTCATAAAATTGCCCCAGCGCCCAATCGCTTGCCCTAAAATGATGCTTGGCGCAGCAATATCGGCGAGCTTCCAAAACGACAGCCCGCGCATACGGGCGAACACCACACCCGTCGCCACCGCCCCGATCAAGCCGCCGTGAATGGCGAGGCCGCCTTGCCAAATTTGCGGGATTTCTGTCAAATGTTTGGAATAGTAATCCCATTCGAACAGCACGTAGTACGCCCGCGCGCAGACAATAGCGATTGGCACGGCAAACAACACGAGATCGACAAACGTCTCTTTCGGCAAACCGCGCCGCACCGCTTCGCGCGTCGCGAGCCACAACCCGATTAACACTCCGGTGCCGATAATGACGCCATACCAATATATCGTAATCGGACCAAGGTGCAAAAACACACGATCCAACGGCTCAATTGCCGGTTCCATCTTGAACGCCTCCTTTGCGGTGATGGATGGCCGACGCGCAGCTCTTGCCCATTTGGCGGCTATCATCCTATCTCCTGCCAATGGCCATCCTTGCTTATCGGAAATTCCTAGTTCATCCCAGAGGGCTGATGATGCAATGGGCGATGCCGCTCAATCGCAAGAAACTGCTTGAAAGCTCTGTTTCTTTATTATCCAAGAACGAGCAATACGAAGAAACATCGCTATGTTTCACCGGATTTCATGTTTCCTCATACTCTCCTTCTTCAATGGCATCGCTCAGCCGTGCCGAAAATTCCTCGGCTGCGTTGACCCCCATCCGCTTCAGCCGGAAGTTCATCGCCGCCACTTCGACGATGACGGCCAAGTTGCGCCCCGGTCGAACCGGAATCGTCAATTTCGGCAATTCCGTATCTAAAATTTTCACTCGCTCTTCTTCTAAACCGAGCCGGTCGTATTGCTTTTCCGGATCCCATAGCTCTAAATCGATGACTAAGGAAATGCGCTTATGCGGCAGCACTGCCCCGGCGCCGAACAACGTCATCATATTAATGATCCCAAGCCCGCGAATCTCAAGCAAATGCTCAATCAGCTCCGGCGCGCTGCCGATCAGCGTATCTTCATCCTCCTGGCGGATTTCGACGCAGTCATCGGCGACCAACCGATGGCCGCGCTTTACAAGCTCCAGCGCTGTTTCGCTTTTGCCGACGCCGCTTTTGCCGGTGATCAACACCCCGACGCCGTACACATCGACCAACACCCCATGCACCGCGGTTGTCGGAGCGAGCTTGCTTTCTAAATAGTTCGTCAATCGGCTTGACAGCCGAGTCGTTTTCATCGTCGAGCGCATCACCGGCACCGACTGGCGCTCAGACGCTTCGATCAGCTCCGGCGGCACCTCAAGCCCGCGCGAGACGATGATCCCCGGCGTAATGTCAGTGCAAAGCCGTTCCATCCGCGCCCGCTTTTCTTTTGGCTCCAACGTTTCGTAAAACGACAGCTCGGTTCTCCCAAGCAGCTGCAATCGCTCTGCCGGATAGTAAGCAAAATAGCCGGCCATCTCGATCCCCGGCCGCGACAAGTCGCTCGTCGTAATCGGGCGGTAAATGCCTTCGGCGCCGCTGACGAGCTCAAGCTGAAACTGTTCGATGATGTCTTTTGTCCGCACTTTTGGCATAATCGGCCTTTTCTCCTTTCCTCATCTTTTTCCATTGTAGCACGTTTCGTTTCGCCGTTGAATGGAAAACCATCGGGGGAAACAAAATGGAGACGGTCCATCCCGTCTCCATTACGACCGATCGCGCAGCGGTTCGATAATCGCTTTTTGCACGAGCAGGTGAAAAAACGACAAGACGATTGAAGCGAGCAGCGCCGTGCCGAATCCTCCAATTTGGAACGCATCGCCCATGAGCCCCGCTGTCATCATCAGCGTGATGGCGTTGATGACAAACAAAAACAAACCGAGCGTCAATACGGTCACTGGCAGCGTCAATAAAATGAGCACCGGACGGACAACGGCATTTAACACCGCCAAAATCAAACTCGCCAAAAACGCAGCGCCGATGCCGCTGAAATGAATGTCGTCAAAATAACCGTCAATCGTCATCAGCAGCACCGTATTGATAAAAACGCCAATCAACCAATTGAGCATCCCATCACCATCTTTGCTGTAAGATCGTTTTTCCAGCCGCAGCGGCATCTTTGTCTTTCTTATGTTGCCTAAAACAAGCCAAACATTGCGTCATGGCCGTGCGCCGCCAACGCCGCGCTTCGTCGATCCGCTTACGCAAAAGGCAAGTCAGGTTCCATCTCTTTTCTATTTTAACACTTGAATTCCTTTGATGACATTCCAAATGACAACAACAAGGTTCACCAATCCGGCCGCGAAAAACCCGAACCAAACGAGGCCGCCGCCAAACAAGAATGATTCCCCTCCCCACTGACCAAACAAAACAGGGACAAAGGCCAACGCCAGAAACAAAACAATGGTCATCGCCGGAATTAAGTGGGAGAAGAGCGACCGTTTCGCATGCTGCTTCACCTCGGGATCTTCCACAACAAAATACATCACGATCGGCAAAAGGAACGGCGCGAAAAAGACGCTGAAATAACAAAGGGCAGATAGCACTTTATTGGTCGACAAATTCGATATCCCCTTTCCCCGTTTCTCTACCTGTATATACGACGACTGCCGGGAAAAGTTTCCTGCTGTCAGCAAAAAAGCGGACCTTCCTTTCTCCAAGCAGGATAAAAAGCGGCAAAAGCGTTACGCCCTTGCCGCTTCATACCGCGCCTGCATGCGCGCCCGATCGCGCTCGAGAATCGGTTTTAAGTAGCGGCCGGTGTACGACTCTTCCACCTCGGCCACCTCTTCCGGCGTTCCGACGGCGACGATCTGCCCGCCGCGGTCCCCGCCTTCCGGGCCTAAGTCGATGATATAGTCCGCCGTTTTAATGACATCCAAATTATGCTCGATGACGAGCACCGTATCGCCGTTCTCGACCAACCGGTGGAGCACATGAAGCAATCGAGCGATGTCATCGACGTGAAGCCCGGTTGTCGGTTCGTCCAAAATGTAGAGCGTTCGGCCGTTCGAGCGGCGGTGAAGCTCGGCGGCGAGCTTGACGCGCTGCGCCTCACCGCCCGAGAGCGTCGTCGCCGGCTGGCCGAGCTTCATATAGCCGAGTCCGACATCATAGAGCGTCTCGAGCTTTCGCTTAATTTTGGGGATTGAAGCGAAAAAGTCAAGCGCATCTTCGACCGTCATGTCCAAGACGTCAGCGATGTTTTTTCCTTTGTACGTCACCTCAAGCGTCTCGCGGTTGTACCGTTTGCCGTGGCACACTTCGCACGGGACATACACATCCGGCAAAAAGTGCATCTCAATTTTGATGATGCCATCGCCATGGCACGCCTCGCAGCGCCCGCCTTTGACGTTGAAGCTAAACCGCCCTTTTTTATAGCCGCGCACTTTCGCTTCGTTCGTTGCGGCAAACACATCGCGGATGTCATCAAACACGCCGGTGTACGTCGCCGGGTTCGACCTTGGAGTGCGGCCGATCGGCGACTGGTCAATGTCAATCACTTTGTCGAGATGCTCAAGCCCGCGGATATCGCGGTGTTCACCCGGTTTCGCTTTGGCCCGGTTGAGCTTTTGCGCGAGCGCCTTATAAAGCACTTCGTTCACGAGCGTGCTTTTGCCCGAGCCTGACACTCCGGTGACGGCGACGAACGTGCCAAGCGGAATGTTCACCGACACGTTTTTCAAGTTGTGCTCGCGGGCGCCGACGACCTCCAGCCAACGTCCGTCCGGCTGGCGCCGTTCGGCCGGGATCGGGATGAATTTTTTCCCGGATAAATATTGGCCGGTGAGCGAGTTCGGGTCGTTCATGACCTCTTCCGGCGCGCCGGCGGCGACGACCTCGCCGCCGTGAACGCCCGCCCCCGGACCGATGTCAATCAAATAATCGGCCGCAAGCATCGTATCTTCGTCATGTTCGACGACAATGAGCGTATTGCCGAGGTCGCGCATGCTTTTTAGCGTCGCGATCAGCCGGTCGTTGTCGCGCTGATGCAGCCCGATCGACGGCTCATCGAGCACATACAACACCCCCGTCAGCCGCGAGCCGATTTGCGTCGCCAACCGGATGCGCTGCGCCTCGCCGCCAGAGAGCGTTCCGGCCGAGCGGCTGAGCGTCAAATAGTCGAGACCGACGTTTTGCAAAAATCCAAGACGGTCGCGAATTTCGCGCAAAATGAGGCGAGCGATTTGCGTTTCTTTTTCCGTCAGCTCCAGTCTGTCAAAAAAGGCGAGCGCTTCGGTCACCGACATTGCGGTCACTTCGCCGATATGGTTGCCGCCGACCAAGACGGCCAAGCTTTCTTTTTTCAGCCGGTAGCCTTTGCACGTCGGACATGGTTGTTCGGCCATATACTTTTCCATCTGTTCACGGATGTAATCGGAGCTCGTCTCCCGGTAGCGGCGTTCAATGTTTCGAATGACGCCTTCAAACTCGATGTATTGTTCTCTCACTTGGCCAAAATCGTTCGTATAGCGAAAATAAATCGGCTCCCCACCGCTGCCGTACAAAATTTGATCGAGCTGCTCTTTTGGCAACTCCTTCACCGGCACATCCATCGGGATGCCATAATGGCGGCATACCGCTTCGAGCAGCTGCGGGTAATATTGCGAGCTTTGCGGCTCCCACGGAGCGATGGCGTGCTCTTTTAACGTCAGCTCCTTGTTCGGGATGACCAAATCGAGATCCACTTTGAGCTTCGCCCCGAGCCCGTCGCAGTCCGGACAAGCGCCAAACGGGCTGTTGAACGAGAACAGGCGCGGCTCAAGCTCCCCGATCGAAAAGCCGCAATATGGGCAGGCATGCTTTTCGCTGAACAGCAGCTCCCCCTCGCCGATCACCTCGACGATGACTTTGCCGTCAGCGAGCTTCAGCGCCGTCTCAAGCGAATCGGCGAGCCTTGCTGTGATGCCGTCTTTCATCACAATCCGGTCGACGACGACCTCAATCGAATGCTTTTTGTTTTTTTCCAGCTCAATGTCTTCGGTCAATTCGCGCATCTCGCCGTCAATGCGGACGCGCACATACCCTTGTTTGCGAATATCCTCCAATGTCTTGGCGTGCGTTCCTTTTCGGCCCGAGACGATCGGCGCCAAAATTTGCATTTTTGTCCGCTCTGGGTAGACGAGCAGGCGATCGACCATTTGCTCAATCGTCTGTGATTGAATTTCGATGCCATGGGTTGGACAGAATGGGCGGCCGATGCGGGCGAACAACAGCCGCAAGTAGTCGTAAATCTCGGTCACCGTGCCGACCGTGGAACGCGGATTGCGGCTCGTCGTTTTTTGATCGATTGAAATGGCCGGCGACAGCCCTTCAATCGCATCGACATCCGGTTTGTCCATCTGTCCTAAAAATTGGCGGGCGTACGCCGACAGCGATTCGACATAGCGCCGCTGTCCTTCCGCATAAATCGTGTCAAACGCCAATGACGACTTGCCCGACCCGGACAGCCCGGTCAACACAACGAGCTGTCCGCGCGGAATTTCAACGTCAATATTTTTTAAATTATGGGCGCGCGCCCCTTTTATGATAATTTTATCGGTTCCATTCACTGAACCATCATCCTTCCGCTTTTAACTCGAAAATCACATCACGCAGCTGGGCGGCTCGCTCGAAGTCAAGCGCTTTGGCCGCTTCTTTCATCTCCGCTTCCAGCCTGCGGATGAACGCTTCCCGTTCCTGTTTTGTCATGCTGGCGGCCGCCGGCTTCGCCTCGTACGTTTCCGTCTCCTCGGCCGCATATGTCGCGCGGATGACATCGCGAATCTCCTTTTGGATCGTGCGCGGCACGATGCCGTGCTTCCGGTTGTATTCTTCTTGAACCGCCCGGCGCCGCTTCGTCTCTTGAATGGCGATTTCCATCGATTTCGTCACCGTATCGGCGTACATGATCACATGGCCGTTCGCGTTGCGCGCCGCCCGGCCGATCGTCTGAATGAGCGAACGCTCCGAACGCAAAAATCCTTCTTTGTCGGCGTCCAAAATGGCGACAAGCGATACTTCCGGGATGTCAAGCCCTTCGCGAAGCAAATTGATGCCGACCAATACATCGTATTTGCCAAGCCGCAAATCGCGGATGATTTCAATACGTTCAAGCGTTTTAATTTCCGAATGCAAATAGGCGACTTTCAATCCCGCTTCTTTTAAGTAATCCGTTAAATCTTCCGCCATTTTTTTCGTCAGCGTTGTCACCAATGTCCGCTCATTCCGCTCAACGCGCTCGCGAATTTCCCCGATCAAATCGTCAATTTGCCCGGCGATCGGACGAACGTCAATCGTCGGATCAAGAAGCCCCGTCGGCCGGATGATTTGTTCAACGACCCCTGGGCTATGTTCGAGCTCATACGGCCCCGGCGTCGCCGAGACGTAAATAATTTGGTTCATTTTTTGCTCAAACTCCTCAAACGTGAGCGGGCGGTTGTCCAAGGCCGACGGAAGGCGAAAGCCGTGATCGACGAGCACTTGCTTGCGGGCTCGGTCGCCGTTGTACATGCCGCGCAGCTGCGGCAGCGTGACGTGCGATTCATCGATGATGATCAAAAAATCGTCCGGAAAATAGTCAAGCAATGTATACGGCGTCGACCCCGGCGGCCGGAGCGCCAAATGGCGCGAGTAGTTTTCGATGCCGGAACAAAAGCCCATTTCACGCATCATTTCAAGGTCATAGCGCGTCCGCTGCTCGAGCCGCTGCGCTTCTAACAGCTTCCCTTGTTCGCGCAGTTCGGCAAGCCGCTCCTCGAGCTCTTTTTCGATGTTGGCGACCGCAAGCTTCATCTTCTCCTCGCGCGTGACAAAGTGCGACGCCGGGAAAATGGCAGCGTGCTCACGCTCGCCGAGCACTTCGCCAGTCAGGGCGTCGACTTCGCGAATGCGGTCGATTTCATCGCCAAAAAACTCGACGCGGATGCAATGCTCATCGCGCGACGCCGGGAAAATCTCAACGACGTCACCGCGGACGCGGAATGTGCCGCGCCGGAAGTCGATGTCATTGCGGTCGTATTGGATGTCAACGAGCCTGCGCAACAACGTGTTGCGCTCAATCTCCATGCCGACGCGCAAAGAGACGACGAGCTCCCGGTATTCTTCCGGCGACCCTAAGCCGTAAATGCACGACACGCTGGCGACGATGATGACGTCCCGCCGCTCAAACAAAGCGGATGTGGCCGAGTGCCGCAATTTATCGATCTCGTCGTTAATTTTCGCATCTTTTTCAATATACGTATCCGTCTGCGGGACGTACGCTTCCGGCTGATAATAGTCGTAGTAGCTGACAAAATATTCGACGGCGTTGTGCGGAAAAAACTCCTTCAGCTCGCTGTACAACTGCCCAGCAAGCGTTTTGTTATGGGCGATGACAAGCGTCGGCTTGTTCGCTTGGGCGATGACGTTCGAGATCGTGAACGTTTTGCCCGTTCCCGTCGCCCCGAGCAACGTTTGGTGCTTCACCCCGCGCTTTAAGCCGTCGACCAATTTTTCAATCGCCTGCGGCTGATCGCCTTGCGGTTGATACGATGACACTAATTGAAAACGGTTGTCCACCGTTTCTCCTCCTTCTCCGATCTGTCTCTTCTCATTGTATCACATCCCCTTGGCAGATGCACAAAAAACACGAACTGATATTCGTGCCAGCCAACGCAGCGATTTCCATGGCCTCGTTTCCTTCGCCTGTGCACCAAACGTAAAAAAGCGGGCCTCTTCAAAGCCCGCCTGTCCATCACTTCTTCAAATTATTCAGCATCCGGCCGGCCCACAAGAAGCCGGTGATGGTCGACGCGATATCGGCGACGATTTCATGCAGCTCGTCCGTATACCCTTTGACATACGAAGCGACAAGCAGTGCGATCGTCAACAACAACGCAATGTACCGATTGTAGGTCACCCGTGTAAACAATAATACGAGCAGGCACGGAATAATGAGTGCCGCAAGAAACCACATATGTTCAGTCTCCTTTACGAAACAGCTTCGGACGCCGACGCGCCCCGATTGCGCACAAACAGCAAGCCCAGCTCATGATGCTCATCTTCATACAACGCCCCTTGGACAAAGCGGACTTCGCCGTTATGACCGACGACATCCAGCTTGCAAAACGCCCGGTTGCGCTGCAACGCTTCGTAAAACTCCGCCTCCGTCCGCACGGGGACGCCGTTTGCTTTCATAATGATTTCCCCGATTTGCAGCCCCATTTTCTCCGCTTTCGAGCCAGGGAGCACACCAACGATCACCACCCCTTGCGGATGGCGGGCGAAGCGGGGAGGACGGGCGCGGTCAGCGCGGTGTCCGGAAAAAGCGATCCACTCGCGCCCAGCGATCGCCATAGCCCCCGCCACAAACGCCAACGGTGCGTACCACATGCTGAAAACAGCCGGCAGCGCGACAAGAAGCGCAAGGCGAAAGACACGCCGTCCTTCCTCCCGAACTGCTTCCGACGGCATGACGTGCTGCCGGCGTTGTGAAAACCCGAGAAGAAACGGCACAAGCCAGAGCGAATACCCGTCCCCGGCCGGAAGGAGCGGCCACCACGAAACCGGCGGCAGCGCATCGCCGGATACCGGAAGCACGATCGGCACAAACCAAAAACGCTGCATCCATTGCATGCCGACCGTCATCCCGCGTTTGCTTTTGGCCAGCTGCGGGGAAGCCGCCTCGTTTCGAGAACGGAGGATGAGCCATCCTTCAGCGAAAAGCAAAAGCACAAGCAGCACGGCCAGCGACGGTCCTCCCGCTTGCCTATCATCCGGCAACAGGCCGGCCACCATCGCGCTTTGCCTGGCCAAACCGAGCAGCACGAGCGCACCGCCAAAGGTGTACGCTGGCGACAGCAGACGCGCCTCCATCGTTAAGCCGATGACAACGGTCAGCGCGGTCACCATCCACACCGCCTCGCGCGGCAGCGCGATCCCAACGCTGACCGCCACCATGGACAACACCCCGCCAGCTGCCCATCCCCACGCCCAGAGCCCGCGCCATTCTTGCCACGGACGATGGACGCGCATATGAAAATCGCGGCGCTCCCGCTTCACCCGCCGCCAGCCGGCGGCCATGGCCAAAAGGACTCCATAGTAAAGGAGCGGCTGCCGCCATACGGCCGCGACGCCTTCAAGCCATTCCAACCCCCATGTTGCCATCCGCTTCCCCCCTTGCTTCGTTCACGAACCTTTATCTTCTATTCTACCAAATGACAAAGACAAATCCCATGCCTGTCGTGACCTTTTTTGCGGCTTATGGCGAATTTGCGCCGTTTTCCACTTTCTTTGCCGAATCGGCACTAGTTTTGTCGGCTAGGCAGGATTTTCAACGCAAATCAAAAAAGATATAACAGAAGATGAAAAAGGAGGAGTGGAACGATGGAATTAAAAACGACCGATGTTGCTGCCCGACTGGGGGTTTCGCCGAAAACGGTTCAACGATGGGTGCGGAAATACGACATTCCGCTGCGAAGAAACGAAGCCGGCCACTATTTGTTCGACGAAAAAACCGTCGCCTTGCTCGAACGGGTCAAATTTGAACAAGGCGCGGCACTCGAAGCGCCTCCGGCTCCTGACCGTCCCTCAACGCCGCCGCGGAACAGCTCCATTCACGCCTTATTCCAAGAGTATGTTGAACCGGAAATCGAACGCGTCTCCTCGCGTCTTGACCAACTCGAACAACAACTGGAGCAAAAAGCCGACGACGTTGTTTCGATCCAACTGCTTCATCACCGCCGGGAAATGGAAGAAATTACTACTCGCCTCACCGCCCTCGAACAGCTTGTCGCCCGTCTTGAACAGCAGCTGAACAATCAGCCGCCTTCCTCCCATGAAACATCCGATGAGCCAAAGCGGAAACGGCGCGGCTGGGGGCGCGTGACAGGGCTGTTTGCCTAAAAAGGGAGCAGGCGGGTCGGACCGCTAAAAGCGCCCAATATCGTCTGATGAAAGTGCTTCGCGCGCATGTTGCAGTGATCGCTGCGCGATGAGGCGCTTTCTTTTTTTGTTTTTTCCCTTCACCAGTTCTTTACGATTTTTTTATCCTTTTTTAATCGCTGCGATTTATAATGGGGCGTGTTGTCCACATAGGAAAGGAGGCGCGCAAGATGGAACGAAGGGAGCAAAAAGCGGTCGCCATCGCGTTCATCGTATTGGCTCTCTACCTTTCTCCCCTTTACATTTTAGGCGAACACGCCCATATCCGAGTGCACGACAATATGGATTCGAACATCGCCTGGTACCGTGTGCTCGTTCGCAGCGGCCAACTGTTTGGCCCCATCGATGCCGTTATTCCGCAAGTAATCAACGGATTGCCGCGCAACGCCTTTGGCACCGAATTCAGCGGCATCGTTTGGCTGCACGCTTTGCTCCCCTCCATGATGGCGTATGCCATCAGCCAGACGATCACGAGAATATTCGCCTTTTTGGGCATGTATTGGTTGCTTAAGCGCCATTTTTTGCCTCATCGTGAATCATGGTTGATTCGCGTCGGGGCGGCGCTTGCCTTTGCGTTGACGCCGTTTTGGCCATCCGGCATGTTGAGCACGCTCGGCATGCCGTTGGCGCTTTGGGCGTTCCTGTCGATCCGCAACGGGGAAGCGACATGGAAAGAATGGCTTGCCATCATCCTTCTTCCATTTTACTCCAGCTTTGTACTCGGATTTTTCTTTTTCTTAGCCGCAATGGCGGCGGTTTGGCTGTATGACGGCGTTGTCCGCAGGCGCTGGAATCAGCCGTTTTTCACTGCCCTCGCCCTCATGACGGGCATCTTTTTGGCCATCGAGTACCGCCTCGTGTACTCGCTTGTCTTGGATGGAGAGCCGACGAGCCGAAATGAATTTCTCTCTTCGCGGCTCAGCTTTGTCCATTGCCTTCGGTTGATGCTGAAAAACTACGTGCTCGGCCATACGCATGTGATGACCGTTCACGGGCTGATCATCCTGCCGGTGCTTTGGGCGGCGTTTTTTCTCGTTTGGCGTCGAACGCGCGGGCCGTTGGAGCGGCGTTTCCTTTTGCTGTTTTGGTTGAACATCGCCCTATCGGCTTGGTATGCGTTTTGGTTTTACAAAGGGTGGCAACCGCTTAAAGAACGGATCTCACTGTTGAACACCTTTAACTTTGCCCGCTTCCATTTTTTGCGTCCGATGGTCATTTACCTTGACTTTGCCTTGGCCTTGCAAATCATCGCCAAGGAGGGCGCAGCGTGGCGGCGGCCCGTGCCAATCGTCTTGACGCTGCAGCTGCTGTTGCTCGGCGGATTCAACGAGGAAATTCGCTATCGCCTCGCTGGTACACCGTCGTTCGAACAGTTTTACTCGGAGTCTTTATTTGCCAAAATCAAGCAATATATCGGCAAGCCCGTATCGTCCTACCGCATTGCCAGCGTCGGGCTTCACCCGGCCATCGCTCAATACAACGGGTTTTATACGCTCGATACGTACAACAATTTTTACCCGTTGTCGTATAAGCGGACGTTTCGCCGCATCATCGCCAAAGAACTGGACAAAAGCCCGATGCTGAAAGACTATTTCGACCATTGGGGCAACCGTGTCTATTTGTTCTCGGCAGAGCTCGGAAAACATTATATGTTCACGAAACGATCGCATAAAGTCATCCATCATTTCGCCATAAACACAAGGGTGTTCCGCCAGCTTGGCGGCAAGTACATTTTCTCCTCCGTCCCGATCGAAAACGCCCGCGACATCCATCTCCGCTTCTTGCGGGCGTTTACCGATCGACAGTCAGTCTGGAAAATTTACGTATACGAAGTGGAATAAAGGGGGCCAGAAACATGATGGATCAACCGTTGCTAGCCATCGTCGTCCCATGCTACAACGAAGAAGACGTGCTGCCGGAAACGATTCGGCGGCTGACCGCTTTGCTTGAGCAGCTGCTCGAAGAAGGAGCGATCGCCATCGGCAGCCATATCGTTTTTGTCGACGACGGAAGCCGTGACCGAACATGGATGCTCATTGAAGAAGAAAGCGAACGAAACCCCTTCGTGGCGGGCATCAAGCTTGCGCGCAACACCGGTCATCAGCGGGCGCTGCTCGCCGGACTCGAAACCGTTCGCGCGTATGCCGACTGCGCCGTATCCATTGACGCCGATTTGCAAGACGATGTGGAGGCGATCCGCGAATTTGTGCAAAAATACCACGAAGGATATGACATCGTATATGGCGTGCGGCGGAGCCGAAAGACAGATACATGGTTCAAGCGTACGACCGCCCAAGCCTTTTATCGGTTCATGCAGTCGCTCGGAATCGAGCTGGTTTACAACCACGCCGATTTCCGTCTGATGAGCAAGCGGGCGCTCGATGAACTGAGCCGTTACACAGAAGTCAATCTCTTTTTGCGCGGGCTGGTTCCGCTCGTCGGCTTCCGCTCGACGTGCGTCTTTTACGACCGGCATGAGCGGTGGGCGGGACAATCGAAATACCCGCTCAAAAAGATGCTCGCCTTCGCCTTTGACGGCATTACGTCCTTGAGCATCGCTCCAATTCGCGCCATTACGCTCATCGGGTTTTTGGCCTTTCTCGTGAGCGGTGCCGCTGGGCTGTACGCCTTGATCGTCAAATGGCTCGGACACGCGGAATCGGGCTGGACGTCGCTCATGATTTCCGTTTGGTTCATCGGCGGGCTGATGCTGATGAGCCTCGGCCTCATCGGAGAGTATATAGGAAAAATTTATCAAGAAGTGAAACGGCGGCCGCGGTTTGCGATCGAAACGACCGTGCAGCTGCCGCTTCCGTCAGAAAAGGAGAAAACACCGGTCCGCTTATAAGGCCGGCGAAAAACCGCTGTAACGTGCAAATCAGCGGCATTCCGCCAAAAAAAGAAAGCTGAGTCCGCAAAGTTTTTCTAATTGAAAAACAACTGGAATCCGAAGTATGTTGCACTAAAACGCCAGCCCACTTATAGAAAATCATGGATGATCCACGGGATGATATGGTAAAAGGAGGGTGTCCCCAAAGGAGCGGGACACCCTCTTTCACTACTGTATATCCGAATCTTCTGTTTGCATCTCACTATATTGCACCTTCTTTGGAGACAGACGACCTTTTGAGTCAGCCTCTTTTCTTCCTGCTCATATTGGCTCGCTCACGACGAAAACAAGACACTAAGCGCTTTTTTCAGCTGCACGTCATGCTTCGGATCGCGGATTGCCTCCATAATTTTCGCTTGCAATACGTCAGCCGTCGTTTCATCGATCCGCCCGGTGGCCGGAAGTTGATTTGCTTTTTGGAATGCTTCCACCGCCGTTTCCGTTTCCTTGCTGAAGTAGCCGTCCGTACGCCCTGGATCAAAACCGAGCCCTTTTAACATTTTTTGCGCATTGGCAATTTGTTCATCATTCATATCATAAACGAACGGTTTTTCCACATGGAGCGGAGCGACGTGGAAAAACTCAGGCTGCGCAACCGCCACATCCGGTTTGATCCCTTTTTTATGAATCCAATGCCCGTCCGGCGTCAACCATTTGTACAGCGTCAATTTGATGTTGCTGCCGTCGCCCATTGGAATCGCCTGCTGCACCGTCCCTTTGCCGAACGTTGTCTCGCCGACAAGCTTGTAACCGCCTGCCTCCTTCAGCGCGCCAGCTAAAATTTCTGACGCCGATGCGCTGCCTTGGTCGATGAGCACGACGATCGGATATGGTTTTTTTGTCGTTATATTAGAATAAAATTTTTGTTTATCGCCATCACGCTCTTCAATTTGCACGTACGGTTTATGTTTCGGGATGAGCTCTTTTAAAATTTCTTCAACACTTTGCAAATAACCGCCCGGGTTGCCGCGCACGTCGATAATGAGCCCATCGATTTTCTCGTCTTCCAGCTTCGCTAGTTTCTTTTTAAAATCGGCGGCTGTATTTTCCGAAAACGATGTGATTTGCAAATAGCCGGCTTTTTTGCCATCGTACGTTTTCACGGATTCGTACACCGTTTCGATCGGAATTTCGTCGCGGACGACTTTCACTTTCATGACATTTTTTGCGCCCGGGCGGAGAACTTCCAGCTCCACCGCCGTTCCTTTTTTGCCGCGGATTTTCAGCACCGCCTCATACAAATCGAGCCCTTCAAGGCTTTCGCCGTTGACGCGCAAAATTTGATCGTTCGGCTTTAATCCCGCTTTCTCCGCCGGCGAGTTTTTAATCGGCGCCACGATCGTCACTTTCCCGTCGATCATGCTCACCTCAGCGCCGATCCCCTCAAATGAGGAATCGAGCGATTCATTAAACTGTTCGGTCGTTTCTGCATCCATATAAACAGAATAAGGATCGTCAAGCGTGCCGATCATCCCTTGGATGGCGCCCTCCGTCAATTTTTCCTCATCGACTTTTTCCACGTACCGACTTTTGATCAGCTCATACGCCTGGCGGATTTTTTTCATTTCTTCGTTATCGTTGGACGCTTTAGACAGTTCATTGGATATGACTGCTGACATCGGACTGTCCTCCGCCCCACCGGCCCACTGCAAACCGGCATACGTCCCGCCGGCCCCGATGAGCATCGATATGGCCATCAATGCGGCCGTCGTTGTTTTTTTCACGTTGCTTCCTCCTCACCCTATGCATAAAGGAAAAGCACCGCCTAACGCCGTGCCATGCCCTTATCTCCATCATATGTCAGGCTTGTACTGAGTATGCTTTCCCGTTCTCATCATCGGGGAAACGCCGTCCATCCCTGCTATTAGTTTACACGCTCCCTTTTGATTTCTCAACTCATACGGGCGCGGAAAAAAGAGGCATCCCCGCCGCATTGGCGAAAGATGCCTCCTCCTTTTAGTCTTCGTTCGGCAAGTCAATGAGCATGAACCGCGCTCCTTCGTTCGTCGAAAGGCGGAGCGTCTGCGTCTCCGTTATGCGTGCCGCATCGCGCCGCTGCAAGTCAGCCTCACCGTTCAATGACAAGCCCCCTTCAATGACAAAGACAAAGATATTCCGCCCTTCCGGCTGGGTAAACGTCAGTTCATAGCCGGCTTCCAAGTCGGAAAGATAAATGGTCAAATCTTGGTGAATATGAGCAATCCCCGGCGAAGACGGCTGCTTTGTCACAACAGGCAGCAGCGCATTTTTCATCTTTTCAACCGGAAACTCGGTTCTCTCGTATGAAGGCGTTAACCCGTATTCTTCCGGTAAAAACCAAAGCTGCAAAAAGTTCACTTCTTCGGTCGCCGACGGATTCACTTCCGAATGGATGATGCCAGTGCCGGCCGACATCCGCTGCACGCCGCCAAATGTCGTGACCGCCTTATGCCCGGAGCTGTCCTCATGTTGCAAGTACCCTTTTAATACGATGGACACAATTTCCATCTCTCGGTGCGGATGGGCGCCAAAACCGGCAAGCGGCGCCACAAAATCGTCGTTTAACACCCGCAGCGGTCCAAACTGGATGTTGTTCGGGTCGTAATACTCGCCAAAGGAAAAACTATGATACGTTTTTAACCAGCCGTAATCGGCATGATAACGGGACGCCGCCCGGTCAATGTGAATCATTTGTTTTCACTCCTTCGATATTATTGATCCATAATTCTTGAATTCGAGATAATTATATATAAACAAAAAAGAAAAAGGCAAGCAGAAAATTTTAGCGGATGACCCGTTTTTGTTCCTGCCCATGGCGCTAGATAAAACTGAGCAAACATAACCTTCTCGATCAAATAGATCCCTGATCCGACCGCCGCCGGCTGGCGCGTCGCAACCGTTTTTCACCGGCCTTTGAAGGGAGCGTGCCGCCAAACGGACCCGCTCCCCCATTTTGCTTCACTGCAGCCGCAACAACAATCGATTCCAACCTCTTCATCACGACCCGTGAAACCGCAACCCCTGTTTGAAATTTTTACCCCGCACAACACGACAGTTTCGAAATGTCCCGGTCAAACGTCAGCGCCGCCAACTTCAGCCCTTCCGCCATCGTCAAATACGGAGCCAACGTGCGGCAAAGGTCGTCAATCGTTAATCCGAATTGAACCGCCAATGTCGCAGCATAAATGACATCGCCGGCATTGGCCGCAACAACGTGGGCGCCTAGCAGCTTGCCCGTCCGAGCCTCGGCGACAAGTTTAAACACCCCCGTCGTTTCCCGATTGACGATTGCGCGCGGCACTGCTTCCAGCGGCAGAACGGACGTTTTCACCTCATACCCGTTTTCTTTCGCTCGCTGCTCGGTCAACCCGACGGTGGCGATGGCCGGGCGGGTGAACGTCACGGCAGGAACGACGGCCATATCCCAACGTTTGTTCAGCCCGCCTATGGCATTGGCCGCGGCAACGGCGCCTTGATAGGCCGCGACATAGACGAACTGTGGGCCGAGCGTCACATCGCCTGCCGCATAAATCGCCGGGTTCGTCGTCCGCGCGTATTCATCAATCAAAATTTCCCCGCGCGCCCCGACTTCCACACCGGCTGCCGCCAAGTTCAACGCCGCCGTGTTCGGCGTCCGCCCCGCAGCCACGAGCAATTCATCCGCTTCGATGATGTGGGTGCATCCGTCCACATTCACCTGCACGTTCTTCGCGCCTCTTTCTTGTTCGACCCGTTCAAACGAGGCGCCGGTGAGAACACGGATGCCTTGTTCTGTGAGCGCCCGCGTCATCGCTTCGGAAATTTCCGGATCATATTCTTTCAGCAGGCGCGGGCTTCGCTGCATCAACGTCACCTCGGAGCCAAGATGGTGGAACAGCTGCCCCAACTCCATTCCGATGTAGCCCGCGCCAATGACGGCGAGCCGCTTTGGCACTGTTTTCAGTTCAAGCAAAGTCGTGCTCGTCAAGCAGTCGACATCATGAAGCCCTGGAATATCGGGCACGGCCGGGGAAGCGCCCGTCGCGATCAAAAACCGCTTCGCCGACAGCGTCCGGCCGTTCACTTCCACCGTTTGACGGTCGATAAACCGGGCCTCCCCTTGGATGAAATCGAATCCATACTCTTGGATCAAATCCGCATATTTCGCTTGGCGAAGCTGCTCAACCAGTTCATTTTTTTGCTTTATTAACGACGCCAAATCAATCGGACCGCCGGATGTATGCAGGCCGAGAAACGGATGATTTCGCGCCGACGCATGGATCTCCCCAGCTCTAAGCAATGTCTTGGACGGCACGCAGCCGATATTGACGCACGTTCCCCCAACTGTGCCGCGTTCGACCATGGCGACTTTCGCTCCATATTTCACGGCTTCAATCGCTGAAGAAAACGCTGCGGCACCGGAACCAATGATGATATAGTCGTACTTTTTTTCGCCATGAACGGCAAGGCTGACTGATGCGGAAATCTCCTCCACCTGCCCCGGCTCGTAGCGGGCGTGTCGGACGGCCTGTTTCGCCATGTCAACGTCCGTGCCTTCGGGAAGTGTAAAGATCGCCTCGCCGCGCCGAAAGCTGACGTCAATCTGTTTGGCTCCGATCTCGTTCAGCGCTGCGGCGACATGTTGTTCACAACCGGTGCATGTCATGCCTTGAACGGTCATTCGATACGTGTTCACGCCGATAGACACTCCTTACCAATGAAATATTGTTCTTTCCCATTTGGTACAAACGAGCAACCTCGATCAAAAAACACGAACGGCACTCCCCGTATGAACGAGACAACGCACGCTCCATGGCCGTTTCCCGTTTTCCCCAAGGAACAGCCCTCCCCCTCCCTCTCTTCTTGCGTTAACAGAAAATTCCCCATCACTCTGTCCCATCATCCATTATAAAGGATGCACCAAAATACTGGGGCAGGAGAAACCCGAAGAAAAAGCGAACGTGCATGTTTGACGAAAAGCATGCCTATCGCAGGCCGCTTCAATCGCTAATGAGACGATGGCAGCAAAAAAGCGCAACCCATCCATCGCCAATCGATAGACAAGTTGCGCCTGCTCATTTATTTCCGGATTAGAACGCGATATAGCCACGCGGATCGACCGCGTTTGTTTTTCCAACGTTCCAACCGCCGCGATGCAGTTCAAAGTGAAGGTGAGGGCCGAAGGAATGCCCGGTGTTGCCCATATAGCCGATGACTTGTCCTTTGCGGACGCGCTGCCCTTCCCCCGCCAGCCGCGCCTCAAGGTGGGCGTAAACAGTCGTATACACTTGGCCGTCAATGACGTGGCTGACGAAAATCACGTTGCCGTAGCTGCTAGAATAGTAGGAACGAAACACGACTCCATCAGCGGCCGCAACAACTGGAACGGTCGGGGCGCGTTTGCCGATGTCCACTCCCGGGTGAAAATCGGAGCCGCCAAACCGGTACCCGAATCCGGACGTAATCGGCCCGTTGGCTGGACGGGTGAACGCCCCGCTCGATACAGGCGGTGTACTGCCGCCGGATGGCGCTTCCCCACCGCTTTGCGATGTCGGCGGAGAATATGTACGTTCGCGCTGTTTCGCTGCCTCTTCCTCAGCTTGCTTCTGACGCTCCAGCTCAGCGAGCTGCTGCTTCACAGCTGCTTCTTGTTTGGCGATCAGCTCTTTTTCCTCTTCAAGCGCCATTTTATGGTCGTTCTCTTCTTCCTCTTTTTGCTTCAAATCCGACATTAAGCGGCTTTTCTGTTCAAGCTGGGCAGCGAGTTTGGCTTGCAGCTGCTTCAATTCCTGCAAGTCAGCTTGCAGTTTATTCCGCTTTTCCGTCAGCTCGGTTTCTTTTTTCTCTTTGAGCGCTTTATCCGCTTCCTGTTCGCGGATGATTTGCTGATCCGCTTCCATGATCGTCGTCACCGCGCTCATCCGGTCGATGAAGTCGCTGAAGCTTTGCGCGCCAAGCAGCACTTCCAAGTAGCTGATCGCCCCGCCGCTTTCTTGAAGCGAACGCATGCGCGCTTTTAAAATTTCATTCCGTTTTTCAATCCGCTCCTGAATCTCAGCGATTTCCTGTTTCAGCTTCTCAATGGCCCGTTCGGTTTCGTCAATGTCCGCGCTGACGCTGCGGATTTTGCCGCTCGTTTCCTCAATTTCGATATTGAGCTTTTCCATGTCGCTGGCGACTTGTTTTTGCTGTGATTGGAGAGCTTCAATGTTTTTTTGCGCCTCGCTGATTTTCTCTTCGACATCCGACCGTTTGGAGCGCAGCGAATCGATTTCGCTTCGTTTTTGCTCGATATCGCGATTGCTGACAGCGTCCGCCGCCGGCGGCAGAACGCCAAGACCAAGCGCTACAGCGGCGGCGAGCGCCATCATATTTTTCTTTTTCATCGCTTTTCCCCTCTCCCTATCAAACTATTTTTATACTTTCAAAAACTTGCGCACGGACATGATGCTGCCCCAGACGCCAATCACAGCGCCAATGGCCAGCAATAGAGCGCTCAGCTGCCAAATGAACGGAGAAAACGGCAAAAGTTCAAAAAGTTGCAGTGAAAACTGTTGCTCATACAGACGATGCACATTGTAATAGACGAGCGCCAGCACGACGATCGGAACGATCGAACCGAGCACCCCAAGCCATAGCCCTTCAAGGAAAAACGGCCAGCGGATGAACCCATTTGTCGCTCCGACGAGCCGCATAATTTCAATCTCGCGGCGGCGGGCAAAAATCGTAATTTTAATCGTATTGGAAATTAGAAACATCGCTGTAAACAGCAGGCCGAGAATAAGCACCAACCCAACATTGCGCATGACCTTGAGCGCATCAAACAACTTTTCCACCGTCCCTTGTCCATAATTCACTTTATGAACAGACGGGAATGTTTCAATTCGCTTCGCGATCTCGGCCGTATCTTGCGGCTGCGCCGCCTTCACGACATACACATCGCTTAACGGATTGTCCTGCTCAAACAGACGAAACGATGAGCCTTCCTCGCCCATGCTGTTAATCAACCGCTTCAATTCTTCATCTTTGGATGAGTAATGAACTTCTTTCACCTTTGGAATGGCTTCAATTCGCTGGCGCAGCGCATCTTTCTCTTTCTTGTCAGCAGTCAAATCAATGTGGACGCGAATCTCGACATCATTTTCCACTTTTTTGGCAAAATAGTTAATGTTGAACATGACGACAAAAAAGACACCGACAAGCAACAACGTCACCGTGACGGCGCTCGCGGATGCAAACGTCATCCAGCCGTTGCGGCCAAGGCTTTTCACGCTCTCCCGAACGTGGCGTTTGAACGTGTTAAGCGTCATAGCCGTATTCCCCCTTCGCCTCGTCACGGACGATTTTTCCATTTTCAATCGCGATGACGCGCCTCCGGGTGGCATTGACGATCTCTTTATTATGGGTCGCCATCACAATCGTCGTGCCCCGGTCGTTAATTTTCTCAAACAACTCCATAATGTCCCACGATGTTTCAGGGTCCAAGTTTCCTGTTGGTTCATCAGCAATCACAATTTTCGGGGAATTGACGATCGAGCGGGCGATCGAGACACGCTGCTGTTCGCCGCCGGACAGTTCGTTCGGGTAAGAGCGGACTTTATGTTTGAGGCCGACTAGATCGAGCACTTCCATCACTTTTTTGCGGATCACTTTCGGCGATTCTTCAATCACTTCTAAGGCAAAGGCCACATTTTCATAGACGTTGAGCGTCGGAAGCAGCTTAAAATCTTGGAACACAACACCGATGTTGCGGCGCAGCAAAGGAACCTTACTGTCCTTTATTTTGGCGAGATTCACGCCGTTGATCATAATGCTGCCGCTCGTCGGCTTTTCCTCACGGTACATCATTTTAATAAACGTCGATTTGCCCGCTCCGCTAGGCCCAACGACATAGACGAATTCTCCCTGTTTGATGCGGACGTTGACGCCGTTGAGCGCCACGACTCCGTTCGGGTATGTCTTGTACACATCTTGCATTTCAATCATCATAATCACCTATTTTTCGACTCACTGGCTGTCATTTCTCGAGCTGTTTCGAATGAATCTCGCAAAATTCCGCAAGGTTTATTATAGCACGATTTGTTACTGTCGAATTTTACATTTATATTTCAAATCACGAACAACCGAAAGAATAAAGCAAAAGACCTAGGAGGCGAGGGGTTTAGTGCAAAGCACTGCTGATCCCAACCCTTTTTCCATGAAAGAAATCTTGCGAAACCAGCCTTCTTTTCCGGCGAAGTGCCGCTGATTGACGCGTCACAGCTGTTTTTCACCGATCTTCTAGGCCATCAAACAAGAAACACCGCCTGCCCCTTTACGGAGCAGACGGTGCAGCCTTCCTTTTGTCCGGTTTTATTTTTTCGCGGCGAGCCATTCGGCCACTTTGTCAGCGTCTTCGCCTTTGATGATTCCCCCCGGCATAGCGCCGCGGCCGTTGGCAATGATATCTTTAATTTCATCTGCCGAATATTTGCTTCCTACTTTTTGCAAGTTCGGACCGACCCCTCCGGAGAGATCTTGCCCGTGGCATGATGCACAGTTTTGTTGAAAAATTTGTTCAGCGGCCGCTGCAGTATCCCCTCCACCGCCCGCATTACCACCATTTTGCCCTCCGGCATTATCATTACCGCCGCCGCATGCTGCCAGCGCCAGCGAAGCGCCGAGGAATAGAGTTGCTAATTTCCATTTCATCATGAACTCCCCCTAAAAACAAAAATTCGCTTCTTTCGTTATTATAACCGATTTCTTCGGTTTTACGTACGTTGAAAGCCTTCCCCAAGCACTTCGGCGGCGTTGGCAACAACGACAAACGCCGTCGGGTCAATAGTTCGCACAATTTGTTTCAATTTTGTGAACTCCGATTGAGCGACGACGCACATCAAGACCGGCCGTTCATGTTCCGTGTAGCCGCCATACGCCGGCAGCCGCGTCACTCCACGGTCGATTTCATGCAAAATGGCGCGCCGCACTTTTTCTTCTTCATTGGTAATGATGAGAGCGATTTTCGAATACCCCAGCCCGACTTGGACGAGATCGATCGTTTTGCTTGTCACATACAAAGCGATCAACGCATACAGCGCCCGTTCAATATCGAACACGAACGCCGCCGTCAAGACGATCAAGCCGTCAATCAAAATGATGCACATCCCGAGCGACAACCCGGTATATTTATGAATGATTTGCGCTGCCAAATCGGTGCCGCCTGTCGAGGCGCGGCCGCGAAACACAACACCGAGGCCGAACCCGACGCCGATGCCGCCAAAGATCGCACCAAGAAGCGGATTCGCCGTCGCCGGCTCCATCCCTTTTGTCAAATAGACGACAAGCGGCAAAAACACTGTCCCGACAAACGTCTTAACGCCAAACTGCCGACCCAACAGCACGACGCCGGCGATAAAGAGCGGGATGTTGAGCGCCCATTGAACATAGGCGGGCTCGATGCCAAACAGCGCGTGCATAATCGTGCTGATGCCGCTCACCCCGCCCGAAGCGATCCGGTTCGGCAGCAAAAACACGTTAAACGCAACGGCCACCATCGCCGCGCCGATCAACACATACACATACTCCAAAGCCGCCTCCACCGCCGGAGACATCGCTTTGTCCCTTTTCCTCCGCATGCTTCCCCACCTTCCTCTGTGAGTATAGCATGCCCGTTTTGGCAAGTAAATGACAGCCGATTAACGCGTTATTGATGTACCATAACAAAGAAAAAAGACGACCAGATGGGCTCGTCTTAGAAAAAATGAAAAAATTCAAATAAATGCTCATACACATCACCGCGGCTGCCGATCGCCTCAATATAGATGATTCGTTCTTCATGATCGATGCGAACCAACACACGATATGTTCTAATTCGCAGCCGATATAATCCATCCTGCCCCTTCAACTTTTTAATATCCCCCTGCGGTGAGATCGCAAACAGACCTTGCCCCCCAGGGGCCAACCGTTCTTGAACCTCTTTTTCTTGCCTACCGATGAATTTGACTGCGGCCCTACGATGACACTCCACACGCCTAAAGGGCGTGGGATTCTTGGATCGCTCACGCCCTCATCCATTTCTGGTTCGGACAACGCCCAAGTTCGGGGGTGTGCCATCACCCCGTCCCATCGGGTTAAGATGCACCCCGATGGGCGGCGCACCTGTGACCAGTGCACTAGGCAAATCAACTCGCAGCCCGAATTCACGCTTGGCTTCTCCCCCGGTGATATATCCTTCATCGCTTTGCAGCTGCTGGCGCTCTTCTTCCGTCAACACTTCTTCTGCATCTATTTCGTCAATTCGCTCCCATACCATTCGTTCCTTTCTGGACCGATCAAACAAATTCATTCAAAAATCGTACGCTGTTTGATGATCCATTTCATCCAACCAGTCGATCAGTTCATAAAGCAATTGTTTGCGCACAGCCAAAGACATCGTCCTCCTTTTGCCTTTTGTTGCCTTCAGCATACCATAGGGGACAGATGTGTCAAAATCAGAAAAATAATTTTTTGAAACGAAAAAGGACGATCCGATGATCGCCCTTTACTTCAACTTCGCGCGCAAATACGCGTCAATAAATACATCAATTTCCCCATCCATCACCGCTTGTACGTTGCCGACCTCCACATTCGTCCGGTGGTCTTTCACCAGCGAGTACGGATGGAAGACGTAGGAGCGGATTTGGCTGCCCCAGCCGATTTCTTTTTGCTCGCCGCGCAGTTCGGCAAGTTCGGCTTGCTGCTCCTCGATTTTCTTTTGATACAGCTTTGCTTTTAACATATTCATCGCTTTTTCACGGTTTTTAATTTGCGAGCGCTCCGACTGGCACGTGACGACAATCCCGGTCGGCAAGTGGGTGATGCGCACCGCCGAGTCGGTCGTGTTGACGTGCTGCCCGCCCGCACCGCTGGAGCGGTACGTGTCGATTTTCAGCTCTTCCGGACGAATCTCAATTTCAATGTTGTCATCCATCTCCGGCACGACTTCGCACGACACAAACGACGTATGGCGGCGGCCCGAGGCGTCAAACGGGGAGATGCGCACAAGCCGATGCACCCCTTTTTCCGCCTTTAAGTAGCCGTACGCGTTATGTCCTTTAATGAGCAAGGTGACGCTTTTCACCCCGGCTTCCTCGCCCGGGAGATAATCCAGCGTTTCAACTTTAAATCCTTTTTTCTCCGCCCAGCGCGTGTACATGCGCAACAGCATCGACGCCCAGTCTTGCGACTCCGTGCCGCCCGCGCCCGGGTGAAGCTCCAAAATGGCGTTATTTTGATCATACGGCTCATTGAGCAACAGCTGCAGCTCAAACTTGCTGAAGTCTTTCGTCAATTGTTTCGCTTCTTCGACAAGCTCGGCCTGCAGTTCTTCATCCGGCTCCTCTTTCAGCAACTCGTACGTCACTTCCAAGTTGTCGAACCGTTCTGCGAGCGATTCAAACTCGCCCACTAATTCCTTGAGCGCGTTCGCTTCAGAAATGACCGCCTGCGCCGCTTTCTGGTCATCCCAAAAACCGGGTGCGGCCATTTGCTCTTCTAGTTCGCGAATGCGCGCCTGCTTCGTGTCGAGGTCAAAGAGACCCCCTGATTTCCGCTAATCGCTTAGCCATTTTCTCCAATTCTTGCTTAATTTCCACTAAATCGATCATATCGTCCTCACCTCATCATGAATATCGTATGCGCATCATCAGCATTTGCCATTCAAAAGGGAGGCGATGCCTCCCCTTATTAGTTATAAACGGTTATACCGCTCTTCCGCAACAATGTTTATATTTTTTTCCACTGCCGCACGGGCACGGGTCGTTGCGCCCGACGCGCGCCGTCTTGCGGACCGGCTTTTTCTTCGGCTCTTCACCGTCTTCTTTCGGATGAACCGCCTCGCCTTTCGCCACTTCTTGACGCTCAAGGTTATGGTGGATTTCCGCCTTCATAATATACGTCGCGACTTCCTCTTCAATCGACGCGATCATGTTTTCAAACATCGCATATCCTTCCATTTGATATTCGCGAAGCGGGTCCACTTGCCCGTAAGCGCGCAAATGGATGCCTTGGCGGAGCTGCTCCATCGCATCGATATGGTTCATCCATTTCATGTCGACGGCGCGCAAGACGACGACCCGTTCAAATTCGCGCATTTGCTCGGACGGAATTTGCGTCTCTTTTTCATCATAGCGCGCTTTCACTTTCTCCCAAATGAGCTCGCTCATTTCTTCCGGCTCTTTGCCGCGCAAGTCGCTTTCTGTCACGTCGCCTTCCGGAAGCAAGTGGGCGTTCACATAATCCACGAGCCCTTTCAAATTCCATTCTTCCGGCAAATCTTCTTTCGGCGTATGGGCGTTGACGACGCGGTCAATGACCGAACGGATCATGTTTTCAATAATACTGCGCAAATTGTCGGAATCAAGGACCTCAAAGCGCTGGCGGTAAATGATCTCCCGCTGTTCGCGCAAAACGTCGTCGTATTGAAGCAGCTGTTTGCGGGCGTCAAAGTTGTTGCCTTCCACCCGTTTTTGCGCCGACTCGACCGCCCGTGTCACCATTTTGCTTTGAATCGGCTGCGAATCGTCCATGCCGAGCCGATCCATCATCGCCATCAAACTCTCGGAGCCGAAGCGGCGCATCAATTCGTCTTCAAGCGACAAGTAAAACTGCGACACCCCCGGGTCGCCTTGGCGTCCCGAACGGCCGCGCAGCTGGTTGTCAATCCGCCGGCTTTCATGCCGTTCCGTACCAATGACAGCCAGACCGCCAAGTTCCGTAACCCCTTCACCGAGCTTAATGTCCGTCCCGCGCCCGGCCATGTTCGTCGCGATCGTCACCGCACCTTTTTGCCCCGCTTGGGCGATGATCTCAGCCTCTTTCGCATGGTTTTTCGCGTTTAAGACGTTATGCGGAATGCCGCGTTTTTTCAACATCTCCGACAACAATTCCGACGTCTCAATCGCCACCGTTCCGACCAACACCGGCTGCCCTTTCGCATGCCGTGCGGCGATGTCCTCAACCACAGCGCGGAATTTCCCTTCCATCGTCCGATAAATCAAATCCGGACGATCTTCACGAATGACTGGACGGTTCGTCGGAATGACGACAACGCGCATGTTGTAAATGTTGCGGAACTCCTCTTCCTCCGTCTTCGCCGTCCCGGTCATCCCCGCCAACTTTTCATACATGCGGAAATAGTTTTGGAACGTAATCGTGGCTAATGTCATCGACTCGTTTTGAATCTCGAGCCCTTCCTTCGCCTCGATCGCCTGATGAAGCCCGTCGCTGTAGCGGCGGCCGTGCATCAAGCGCCCGGTGAACGGGTCGACGATGATCACTTTCCCGTCTTGCACGACGTAATCGACGTCGCGCTGCATCGTCGCATGCGCCCTTAGCGCCAGCTGAATGTGATGGTTGAGCGTGACGTGTTTTAAATCGAACAAATTGTCGATGCCAAACGCCCGCTCCGCTTTGTTCATCCCTTCTTCGGTCAGCTGAACGCTTTTCGACTTTTCATCATACGTATAATCGACATCTTTGCGGAGCGTGCGCACGAACGCGTTCGCCTGCACATACAGCTTCGTCGACTTTTGCGCCGTCCCGGAAATGATGAGCGGCGTCCGCGCCTCATCGATCAAAATCGAGTCAACCTCGTCGACAACGGCAAAATAAAGCGGGCGCTGCACCATATGCTCTTTATACAGCACCATGTTGTCGCGCAAATAGTCAAAGCCGAACTCATTGTTCGTCCCGTACGTAATATCGGCATTGTACGCCGCCTGTTTCTCCTCGCGCGACATGCCGCTCAAGTTCAAGCCAACCGTCAATCCTAAAAACTTGTACAGCTCGCCCATTTCCGTCGCGTCGCGCGATGCCAAATATTCGTTGACAGTCACCACATGCACCCCGCGCCCCGTCAACGCGTTTAAGTAGACCGGCATCGTCGCCGTCAACGTTTTCCCTTCCCCGGTTTTCATCTCGGCGATGTCGCCTTCATGCAGAACGACGCCGCCCATAATTTGCACTTTATATGGATACAAGCCGAGAACGCGTTTCGCCCCTTCACGCACAACGGCAAACGCCTCAACAAGCAGATCGTCAAGCGATTCGCCTTGCTGGCAGCGGGCTTTGAACTCCTCGGTCTTTTGCCGCAGCTGTTCATCCGACAACCGCGCCATCTCCGACCCGAGCGCATCCACTTGGTCTGCGATTTTCTCCAGCCGTGCCAACTGGCGCTTGTTCGGATCAAATACCTTTTTCAAGACTCCAAGCATAGGAAACGCTCCTTGTTTTTCAATGGACTTACTTATTCATCATATCATTTACAGGGATCAGTGACAACTGTTGTACAGGCTTAGAGAGGGGCATGTCCAAGAGAGGGGATCACGCCTTGGACTGAAGCTGCTCAATCGCCGCTTCCGCATGGTGAAGGCGTCGATTCAGCGCATAAATTTCAAAACTTTTCTCCTCCACTTTTTCATGAATTTTGCGAAGCAATATTTGCACATCATCCACAAGCTGCGTTTCGACCCGATGAAGCGTCTCTTTCACTTCCGTCAATTCAGTTTCCACACCATCCAACCGAGCCTCCACGCCGTTCAGCCGCGTTTCCACACCATCCAATCGGACCTCCACGCCATTCAGCCGCGTTTCCACACCATCCAACCGAGCCTCCACGCCATTCAGCCGCGTTTCCACACCATCCAATCGGACCTCCACGCCATTCAGCCGCGTTTCTACACCATCCAATCGGGCCTCCACGCCATTCAGCCGCGTTTCTACACCATCCAATCGGGCCTCCACGCCGTTCAGCCGCGTTTCTACACCATCCAACCGAGCCTCCACGCCATTCAGACGAGCCTCCACGCCATTCAGCCGCGTTTCTACACGGTCTAATCGCTCTTTCACCATACTCATTTCTTGTTCAAGGCCGACGAGGCGTCCGCTCATCTCCGTCAAACGGTCTCCCATTTTTTCAAAGCGTTGGCGAGTCTCGTCTTGAAAAGCCAAAAATCCTTTCTCCATGTTGTCCAACTTGGACAAGATTTGACGCAGCAGTTCCTCCATGGCTCTCCCCCATTTTGATTTTTCCATACCATTATAACATCCCCTGCCCAAAAAAGCAGGGGATGCGCATAGGAGGGCTGTTCAATTCGCCTCAATCAATCCGTATCGTCCGTCTTTGCGGCGGTAGACGATGTTCGTCCGGTTCGTCTCGGCGTTCGTAAAGATGAAAAAGTTATGCCCCAACAAATTCATCTGCAAAATCGCCTCTTCACTGTCCATCGGCTTTAAACTGAAATGTTTCGTGCGCACGATTTCAAATTCATCTTCGCTCTCCGCCGCGGCAGCGCCGTTTGACACAGGGGCGGCCAGCTTCACTTCTTTCTCACGATCGCGCAGCTTCCGATTGACTTTCGTTTTATGCTTGCGGATTTGCCGCTCCAATTTATCGGTTACTAAATCGATGGCCGCATACATATCGTCGTGGCGCTCCTCGGCGCGCAACAACAGATGCGGAATCGGAATGGTCACCTCGATTTTTCCTTGTCCATCGTTGTATACTTTCAAATTCACGTGCACATGCACGTCATCGGTGCCATCAAAGTAGCGGTCCAGTTTCCCGATTTTTTTCTCCACATACTCGCGCAACGCTGGCGTTACTTCGATGTTTTCTCCGCGAATGTTATACATCATCGCTGACCACTCCTTATTTTCAAACTATAGATCCCTACATTCTTTACTTACCCACCAAATCCCTGCTTCAATCAAAAATATTTGCGAAGTTTTTGTGAAAATTACAGGAAAATATAGTAATATAGACATGGATATTTTTTCTTACGACGTTAGGCGTATGGAGTGTGTGAATGAATGAGAAAGGTTCATATTTCCTATGCAAAAAGCGGCGACGTGCTCGCGGTTGACTTGTTTGCCGCCAACGGCGGCGTGCTGCTCTCGCGCGGCGTACGGCTGACCAGCGGCTACATCCGTTCGTTGGCGCAAAAAGGGGTTCAATACATTTATATTGACGACAAACAAACCTATGACATCCGCCCGCGCCCGCTCATCAGCCCGACCGTGCGCCAGCAGGCGGTCAAGAAAGTGTACGAGACGATGACGGCGTTGATCGAACAAAAAAAGCTGCTCAGCCGTGTGTCTTCCCTCGATTTAGGAAAAGAGTATGAAAAAGTGTTCAAAGACATTTTGGACTACTTGCTCCAACAAGAGAACTTATTGATTAACTTATCCGACTTGGTCATCGCAAACGGATATTTTTTCCACCACTCGGTCAACGCCGCCACCATCGCAGGCGTCATCGGCATCGCCAAAGGCTACCACCCCCAGCAGCTGCTTGACCTTGGCATCGGCGCGCTGTTGTTCGACATCGGCATGACCCAGCTGCCTGACGGCCTTTGGCGAAAAAAAGGGATCTTGACAGAAGAGGAAAAAGACATCATCCGCCGCCATACGCATCTCGGCTTTGAACTGCTGCGGCGCCAGCGCAACATTTCGCTCTTTTCCGCCCACTGCGCCTTGCAGCACCATGAGCGGTGCGACGGCAGCGGCTACCCGCGCGCCTTATCGGGCGATGAAATTCACGAATACGCCCGCATCGTCGCCATCGCCGACGTCTTTGACGCCTTGACATCGGCGCGCTACCACCGAAGACAATACTCGCCGCACGAGGCAGCCGAATACTTATCTGCAGCGGGCGGCATGTTAGACTACGAGCTCATCAAGCTCTTTCTTTCCTACATCGCCATCTACCCGGTCGCCACGACCGTCAAGCTCAACACCGGGGAAGTCGGCGTCGTCTCGCAAGTGTTTCCGGGCTTCCCGCTCCGCCCCATCGTCCGCGTCATCAAAAATCCAGCGGGCGAGGAGCTGAAAAGTCCGTATGAGATTGACTTGCGGAAACAGATGAACATCACGATTGTCAAGGCCGTTTGACTCTTTTGCCGCTCACGGCAAAAACAGGCGAACGAATGCCGGTTTCATTCGCCCTGCCGCACAAAAGCGGGTGCCCTCGATTCCAGCAAGAGGACACCCGCTTTCGCTTGCACGGCTGGCAAAGCACCGCCGTTCGTTCTTCACTGCACAACATACCGCCGCAGACCGCTCTCCATCGCACTCTTCCACGCCTGAAACGCCGGCGACAACCGTCCACAGACAATGCGCTCTTTCGCCGCCGCATCGGAAAATTGCCCGTCAAGCGCCTCCGCCGCCTCCAACACGTCGGCAAACCGCTCGATATGGCGGACGAAATCGTTATCCTCGGCGAACAGCTGGCATAAATACACGTTCGTCTCGCCGATTTTCCCAAGCGCAAGCAAAATATCCCCAAGCAGCACATCGGCATGCATCCGCCGCGGATCGGAAAAGCTCGCCTCCACATAGTCGAGCCCTTCCTCGACCGTCTCGAGCAGCGAGGCATACTGGCGGATGACCGCCAGCGCGTCGCTCGTCAATTTCGCCATATCCCATTCCACCTATCGCCGTTTGTCGTAAAACATCCCGTCAAACGAAAGCGGCTGCTCATACGGGTGAACGTAGCGGGTGTTCGCCTGCCGCTTCGCCCCTGCCATCCGCAAATCATCGCGAATCTCATCGCGCACTTGACGAAGCCGCGCCTCAATCTCCTGATTCCAAGCGACGATCTCGCGGCCAAGCCGCTGCTCTTCCTCACTGTACGGCGGACGCAGCTTCCGAAGCAGTTCCTCGCGCTCCAAAAGCAACCGATCAACCATCCGAAGCCGCTCTTCCCGATCCTCAGACGGCCACGGCAATGCCGTCGCTTCAAGCAGCTCCTTCGTCACCCGCCACACATCATGCACCACGCCCATTACGCCTGTCCGCCTTCCGCGTATTGCCGCTGCCGATGGAGCTGAATCACTTGCTTCCACGTATCGCGAAACTCCGTGACATACCCTTCCACCTCGTCCAAAATCGCCGCATCCTGTTTCACATTCGCCTCGATCAGGCGGCGATAGATGTAGTCATACATCGTCATCATGGATTTCGCGACTTCATACTCCATCTTCAACGTCTTCATCAGTTCCAAAATGATGTTTTGCGCCTTAATCAAATTTTCATTGCGCGCCGCCACATCGCTCGTCTCAATTGCCTGGCGCGCGAGTTTGATAAACTTCAAGCACCCGTTATACAACATGAGCGTCAGCTCCCCAGGCGACGCCGTCTGCACGGCATTTGTTTGATATTGTTGATACGGGTTGTTCGTTGCCATCCCAATCCACTCCTCTTCTATGATGTTCACCCCATCGCAAAGCCAGCAACCCATTCAGCGCAATGGGCCGCGTCGATCCCGTTCACCGCTTACAGCGCCGAACGTCCTTTATTCGTTGCCAATCATGAGCAGGTCCGCCTCTTTACCCACTGTCACCGCGATGGCGGCCTTAACCTTCCCGCCGATCCATTACCCTTGCATGCCTCCGCCAAAGGCGTTCATCAAATACATACTTTGCTGATTGGCGCGCTGAATCGCCTCTTCCATCGCCGTAAACTGCCGGTAGTAGCGGTCTTCGATCAGTTTCAGACGGTCCTCAAACCGGTTAATTTGGTCATTAATTTGGATGAGATCGCGCCCGATCGCAAACTGTTGGTTCGTCCAAATCGTCTTCCCCGCCTTCTGTTCAATCTTCCCGATCGTCGCTTTAATCGTATCGCGCAGGCGGCGGGCGATGCCTTTCTCGGCATCCGTCGTACCGTTTTGATTAAACAGCTGGTACACCGCCTCGGGGTTTTCTTTAATCTTCTCCCGCAGCTTCGTTTCGTCAATGATCAATTTTCCGCCATCGAGGTAGTTCGACGACGTCGTAATGCCGAGCTGCGCCAACTGTGAAAACCCGCTCGGGATGTTCGCCCCTTCCACTTTCGTGTACAAATCCATCCGCATTTGACTAAGAGCGCTTGATAAAATCGAATCACCGCGAAGCATGCCGCTTCGCGCTTTTTCTTCCCACAGCTCCACTTGTTTTTCCGTCATCGCCTCTTTTTGCTCGTCGGTGAGCGGTGTATAATCGCGATAGCGCTCCTCCTTCAGCTCGGCGTTAATTTTGGCGATCACGTCATTGTATTTATCGACAAACCCTTTTATTACGTTCACCATCGCATCGACATCGGTCGAAACCGACACCGTCGCTGTCCCCGTTCCCTTCACGGTATACGTCACGCCATTAATCGTGAACGTGTTCGACGAACGAGTCGTCGTCAAGCCGTTAATCGTCACTTGCGCATCTTGCCCTGCGGTTTTTCCCGTCAAATCCTGCCCCGCCGCGGCTCCCGCAAACCCCAGCTTTTGCGCGAAAAAGTCAGCCGTCGCCTGATCAGCGAGCACCAAGCTCGCCTGCGCCCCTGTCTCTTTCTTCATAATCGAAACCCGCCCAGTTTGCTCGTCGTAAAACGCGCTGACGCCAAGGTTGGCATCGCTGTTCAGCTGGGCGATCAACCCGTCTAACGTCGTTCCTTGTTTCACCGTGATCGACGCCTGCTTCGTCGTCCCATCCCCATTCGTCACATTGATCGTCAGCGTCGTATCGGCACCAACGGAAAAACTCGCCTTGTCCACCCTCGTCCCTGCATCCGACAGCCAGACGGCCGATGCGGCCACTTGGTTTACTTGCATCGTCGTCGCCACATTCGCCGCGCTCGACCCTGCCGTCGCCGCCACGACCGCTTCATTCGAGCTCGAGACGGTTTTTTTGAGCATGCTGCTTTGGAGGGTGATGTTGGAAAACAAGTAATCATCCAACCCTTGCAGCAGCGTGTTCATCGACCGGTAGTCATCGCGTTGCCACTCAAGCAGCTGCTTTTTTTGCTGCAGCTTATCAAGCGGCATCCGCTCCGCTTTCATCAAATCTTTGACGATTTGGTCAATATCCATTCCGCTCGCCAAACCGCTAATGCGCAAATTCCCTGCCACGTGTCTTCACCACCGTTAAATTTTTCGATCCACCAATAACCCGACAAACTCCATCATCGCCGCATACGTATCCAGCAGCTTCTTCGGTGGAATTTCACGCACGACTTCTTTTGTTCGATCGTCAATGAGCTGGACGTAATACTCTTTTAAATCTTCATGTACCGCAAATTTTAGCGACGTATGGCTCGGCTGTAAAAACTCGTTCATTCCTTTCACAATTTCTTCAAGTTTTTCTTTTGAAATGCGCTTTTCTTCTTGTTTTACCGTCATTTGTTGTGAAGTCGTTTGCTCTTGTTTTTGCTGTTCTGCTGGACGCTCTGCTGTTTTTTCATACATATATGTGGAAGAAAGAGAAGAAGAAATACGTTCAATCATCACCGTTCGCTCCTTTACATATACGTTCCTACCATTTATATCGGATGAAGGGAGGAAAATTTGAAGTGGGAAAAGAAAAAACCTCTCTGATTCGAGAGGCTAGACATCACACCATGATTGCTACGGCTTTCATAACATATTTAATCGTTCAATCGCCTTTTCATATCCTTCATATGCCGCCTGTTTATAAAAATATACCGATTGCTCCAATTGTCCTGTGACTTCGTAAAACACACCGAGATTGTAAGCAGCTAAAAAGCTACCCGTTCCACGCACACGATCGTATTTCTCCGTTTCACCAATTTCTAGGCAACGAGTAAAACATTGCTCAATGAATGGAAACAAGTGCGCATATCGATCCATATGATAAAAAATCGCATCCATATAAAACAATCCGCATACAAAATGAAAATCTTGTGAATCATTTAGTCTCCCTTGTTCCATCGCGATGAGCTGTAATCCTTTTTCAAACGAACGAGTGGCGATGATTGTATACAAGTAATCAATCACTAAACTATGACGATACCACGCATGGAGTGGAGCAAGGTGATAACTTTCCTCAAAATACTTCTCCGCCATGTTAAATTGTTGCAACAGTTTATATTGCTTACCCACTTGATATAAAACATAGTCATCGTTTGGATGCTGCTTTAGTTCTTCAAGCAGTAACTGTAAATTCCGCTCGGTTTTATTCGTGTGAACATACCCATCATGATATACTTCCACGTCAATATTTTGACGCGGAAAAGGGGAATTGACTTGTTCGTGAACTTTGCCGACGTATGTTACACCTTTAGGAAGCAAGCGTGACAAGTAAGACTGCGCATATCGTTTCTCGCCGTTTTGAATGAATTCATTCACCATTCTAATACGTCCAATTTGTTGTTTGTTTGTTTCAATAAAATGTCGAATAGTACTTTTACACTCATTCACGATATACTCATCGGCATCAAGTACAAGGTTCCAATCACACGTGGATTGCATCAGCGCATAGTTGCGTGCCGCTGAAAAGTCGTTTACCCACTCGAAGTCAAACACTTTTGCACCGAATGAGTAAGCAATATCTTTTGTCGCATCGGTAGAACCTGTATCGACAATAACGATGTCATCAACGATCTGCTGAACGCTTTGCAAACAGCGAGCTAAATGTTTCTCTTCATTTTTTACGATCATGACTAGAGCTAATGTTTTCAACGTTTCACCTCATGAAAAAACTATATTGTTGTCACAAATAATAGATTCTTATTGCTAAAAAAAAAAAGAGTAGTTTATAAATATCTCATTTATGGTGAAAACAAAGTGTTTGTGCGTATGTCAGACTTAATTTTAGTCGTTGAGATTTCCTCTGTTCTCGGCAAGTATACAACTTGACAATAATCTCGTAAAAAATCAAATTTTCCTAACCAATCATTTCCCATAACAAAAATGTCTACATTATATGAAATGATATCATCAATTTTTTGGTTCCAGCTTCTTTCTGGAATTACTTGATCAACATATCTAATAGATTCCAGCAAAAGCTTCCTCTGTTCATAAGGAAAATACGACTCTTTCCCTTTAATTTTATTAAAATCGTCCGTTGATAACGCAACTATTAAATAGTCACCCAATTCTTTAGCACGTCTTAATAAATTAATATGTCCATAATGTAACAAATCAAATGTACCGTATGTGATGACTCTCTTCAACATTACTCCCCCACTGAAAAAAGTAGTCCATTCTTTTAATTAAAAATCCCACTTCACCCATGGATTTTAGTAAGATTCTCTTTAATTACTGCCCACACTCTTTTCGTAGACATTGAATCTTTATAAAAGTGAATAAGACCACATAAATATTCTCTCTCTACTCTATAATACGTATCATCATAAATACTTTTTAAAATTTCTTCTTCCAGGCTATGTTGGTCGAATACTTTCGAACCTGGAGTCCATCTTTCGTAAGGCTCTAACAATAACCCCCTTGTATTTTCATATTCATGTAAATCAACAGGAACAAATATCATCGGACGATTTAACAATAAGTAATCAAAATACACCGACGAGTAATCAGTAATTAAAAGGTCCACCGCATTTAAAATCTCATATAAATCAACACTATTCTTTTCTAGCATCTCACTTTTTAAAATAAATATATTTTCGTTTTCTTGAATATGGTCAATTACTATGGACTCTTCAGCTGGATGTAGTTTCACTAATAGTAATAAATCGTTATTTTTCAGAAAATTGTTAAATAATTCATTATCGAATTCGGACATATCAAATAGATTATTCCATTCCCTTTTCCCATCGTATCGATTTCCTCTAGGGGTGAACCTATAAGTAGGCATGTATAACAGAATTTTCTTTCCATTCAAATTTTTACCTACCATCTTAGATAACCTATGCTTTCCATCACATAAATACAAAAAGTCATTACGAGGTGATCCTGTTACGATATATTTATTGGGATTAGTATTAATACACTGATTCATAACATGATTAAATAGTTTAGAGTAGGACGTGATGATATCAACATTCTTCCATACTTTATCTATATGATCCTTGTATTTCTCTCCCTTGTCGACAAAACCCATAGCTTTTAATGGAAATCCGTGCCATGTATCTATAACAAGTTGTTTTTCATTAAACTTATTTTTATCTAACAAATAGTTCCCCTCGGTTACAACTACAGCATCACTATCTATAAGTTCTTTGAAGTATTCTTGTGATAGATCTTGCTTAAGTAGTTTAATATCAAATTCTTCCCTAATATCTTCGGGGATCAGCTTATACAAAGCTATTGTGTTTGAACCAGATAGATTTGTATATACTAGACAAATCTTTTTCTTTCTTTCTAAATGGTATCCGGTAATATCCTTTTCATCATTTTTAATAAGAAGGGAATTGATAAACCATTTTCCTCCTTCTCTAATAATCTCAGATTCACATAAAAACATTTCGGAGAAGGGGACTCCCTGTTCCGTCCCATTATTAGTTATAGTAAATGAAATGATTCCTTTTTTTCTTTTTACATCTATCTCCTTAATTTTACATGCATCAACAGTAGCTTTTACTTGCAGCTTACGCGCTATATTTTCTTCTAGTTGACTCTGAATCTGATTTAAAACAATTTCTCTCATTTGTTTTGAGAAATGTATAGTAGATAAATGCCCATAGCCACTCTCATAATCAAAAGAACCTATGCTTTCAATGGATTCTTTAATAGTCAAAAAAAACTCTTCTGTCACATTACTTTTAACACACTGACATAAATATTCCTCAGCCTTTTTCAAATCCGACTCTCTATATATGTGAAAAGCCGGATAATGTGTATCCACAAACAAATCAAATCCCAAGGCTTGGGCTCTTATACAAAAATGTCTATCTTCTCCCCAAAAAGAAACATTTTTTATCTCGTTAAAATTTACTCCAGCTTCTAACGCTTTCCTATTTATCAACGTACATGCTCCCAATCCCCCAACTTCATATATTCCTGGCTTTTTTAACGTCTGTAGAAACTGGAGGTGTCTTTGTTGAATTTGTTCTGTACTTAACTTTTCTCCCCTTTTACAATAATACTGGCTATATTGATCAAATAACCACACTTGCGGTAACTCTGGAAGGTCTGGTTGCCACTTCGTCCAGAAAATATTTGAAATAATATCTTTATTAGCATGCAACAACTGCTTTAATGTATTTGGATGTAATACAATATCAGAGTCAATTAGAAAGAGATAGTCAAAATTATTTTGAATTGCTGTGTGAATAATTGTATTTTTAAAATGAGCCACCTTCCAAATTAAATGTTCGTTCCAGTAATGTGTATTTTCATCACAAATATACTTTTGATGATCAGAACTGCTTAATATTTGAGCAGTATGATGACGTTTAGCAAAATCTAAAAGAATATTTCTCGAATCTTCACTTTCATTATCATCTATAAACAAATAATGAACCTCAAACCCATCGGTATTTAAATATTCAAGAGATAACAAAAAATATTGAAGAATGCTCGCCTTCTGATGAATAGGGCTTCCAATTAATATTTTTTTTAACATAACTCGTTTCCTTTCCATGTTTTAAGTTATTTTATTTTTAAGAATATTGTGATCTGTTTTAATAATTTTACTGATTCATTAACCATTTGCTATCAGGATATATATTTTGTGCCTTTCTTAAAATGCTTTTCATCTCTTCCTTCATGTCATTCAATTTCATTAACTCAATGACATATTTATAAAGCCGGAAATCTTTGTGCCCTAAACTAAATGCAAGCATACCGTACTGAATAGCATCAGAAATTTCGTTTCTTACAGTAAGTCCCTCGATCATATTGACAAATGCTTGAGCATCCCATATATACAAATCATTTATAGATCGATATACTTCGATAGCCAAGTCGATAAATCCATATTCATAGAGCAAATGTGCTATTCTCATATAAATATGTCGATCAAATGCATCCTTTAAGCTCCCAAATTGTTCAAATAACTCATACTCTTTCAGTTGAATCGTTCGCTCAAGCAAAAGCAAGTAAAATTCATGCGATGAAGTTTTCTCTAACTCGTTCATCATAAACAACAAAAACTCTTTTTCTTTTTGCTCCGAGACGAGATGAAGCAATAAGCGAACAACATCGAGTTCATTTGTTTTAAACGCCACGACCAATAAGTCGTACAAATCTAGACCACCCGTTCGAATATACGTTTGTAAATGAGATAGGGAGCTTTTTAATATTTGTTGTAACGCTTCTTCATAACGCTTTTGCAATATATTTATTTTTATTTCAAAACCATGCTGAATAGTTTCATCGTTTAACCTCGGAGCGTACCATTGCACTACTTTTTCTAAATGTAAAACCGAAGCAATGCGCAAAATAAGTAAAATAGATAGCTCATTGTTCGCTAATTGTTTATTTTCAATAAACTGAATGATTTCTTCCTCTCGATGAACACGTGCTAACAACTGCAACACATGATATAGTGCCTCGTAACTATTGCGATTGAAAGACAATGCGCTAGAATAGTGATACATTGCTTTTTGTAAATTTCCTTTATGCTTGTACATATGTCCGAGCAACATATGCGGATCATATTCGACATATTCAAACGTTTTAATCGTATGAGGATATTTGTTTTTATGTTCAAGCAAATATTCAAGCTGTTGTATCGCATCATCGTAACGATGTTGCAAGTAGTAAATTTCCCCACGCAAAAATGGAAAATCAGCTGTTTCGTTATATAAATTTTCTGCATCTGCGATAACTTGCAAAGCATCTTCAAATCTTTGTAAATACTTTAAGCATAAAATAATTTGCACAAGACAATAAGATACCCAGCTCAAACGAATGTCTTTTTTCTCTTGATAGGCTTGAATAAATGATTGCAGTGCCTTTTCTACTTCGCCTTTAGAAAGATACTCGTTTCCTAAATTAAAATAGTCAAAAGCAACGCTTTCTCCTGTTTTCATTTCATGCTCAAGAAGCGGGGCATTGCGGTCATGTTTTTTCTTTTCTGCCACTGCGTAATGCATATAACCGGTATGATATACGGTTAAAATTCCTTGCGAAGCTTGAACGTATTCGCCGTCTACTCTCCGCAACTGTTCATGGATGGCTCGATCGTATCGTAAATGTGGAGAATTGCGATAAATGCGCGTATGGCGATGTTGAAGAACACGCTCACCGTACACACCCATAAAGTTGTAGATGACAACGTCATACGCTTCCACACTGTCGTCCGTTTGCTTTAATATATCAATCATTTCTTTTAAATTTTTCTGATCGACGTATTCATCCGCATCGAGCACGAGAATCCATTCTCCAGTCGCTTGTTGCTGAGCAAAGTTGCGCGCATCCGCAAAACTATTCGTCCATTCAAAATCATATACTTTATTCGTATATTTCAACGCAATTTCTTTCGTTAAATCGGTTGAACCTGTATCCACAATAACAATTTCATCCACAACGCCATATACCGAGTCTAAACAACGTTGTAACACCTTTTCTTCATTCTTTACAATCATACATAACGATAAAAACGGCTTCATCTCGCTCTTCCTTCTTTCTTCATTCATGTATTAATCCACTATTTATATCGGATAAAAAGGGGAAGATGTGAAGAAGGATGATAGAAATTAAAACAATTATATGTACTTACTGTTAAGAAATACATTGTACCTAATTACCTCTCAATCAACACATTCATACCCGGTACTTAGCTAATTGATTAATTAAAATGATAGGCATTTAAAAATCGAACACAATCAGATAAAAAAGTTATTTTATCAACAGAGGGGTTTGCGAAATATGGAAATGAAGAACTTATTCGACTAATAAAACGGCAATATAATCTAAATTTTTCTTTAGATAACAAAACAGACTTATTCTTTAGGACAAACGGCAAATGTTTTATTTTATTCGTCTAATCAGACCATATATACATGAAAGTATGAAGCGTAAAATTGCTATTCCTTCCGATGTAAAAAAAGTGATTAAAAAGCGGACAACTGTTTACTTACCAAACACACTCCATATTACTCAACCTACTAAAAATATTTACGCCATCCTAGAGAAAATCCCTACCTTACACAACAAGTTATTAGATGAACATACATACAAAAATTATTTATACAAAAATTTCCTGTGTTAAAAATGGATAAAACAACAGTCAGATCGTATCAAATCGAACTAACCCAAGAACATATCCAGCAAATTAATACTTGTAGACAAATCACTGGTTTAACGATGAGGCAGATCGTTCATCTTTGCGCTATTCTATAACAGGCATATATAAGCTGAAAAAGAGACCTTAGAAAACCTAAGGCCTCTTGCTGTTTCATTAACGGAGTAATTGCAATACTCCTTGCGGTTGTTGGTTGGCTTGCCATGCCGCAACGTCTTTCGATCGTTGTGTAGACTATATCTTCACCTTTCTAGCCATTAGCTAGCGAAGGGCTGGGCACTTCGGGGATTTCCCCTACGGACTTCATCACCATAGCTCTCGCCTTAGGTGGTATGTCCTAGTCGTTGAACCTTCTCCAGAGTTTCCTCACAGGAGCTTGGCTGCTGATTGCCCAATCCTTTAGCTTTTTCCGCCGTCACGTCTGCCGTTTCCAGCTCCGTTGTGGCGCCAAAGGCTCTCAGGGCTTCCCAGCAATTCACCCAGTCATCCTCTTAGCCGTTTCCAGCTAAGACGCCCTTCCAATCAAATTACCGAAGTAATTGCAATACACCTTGTGGCATTTGATTGGATTGAGCCAACATCGCTTGTGCTGCTTGTGTAAGAATGTTGTTTTTCGTAAACTCCATCATTTCTTTGGCCATCGTGCGAACATTTGCTTTCACAAATGACTAGACTATCTCTTCACCCGCTAGCTTTTCGCTAGGTAGGGGCCGGGCACTTCGAATGATATAGGACGATGGAGCATCCTATTCACCCTACGGACTTCATCACCATAGCTCTCGCCTTAGGTGGTATGTCCTAGTCGTTGAACCTTCTCCAGAGTTTCCTCACAGGAGCTTGGCTGCTGGTCGCCCAATCCTTTGACTTTTCGAGCCATCACGTCTGCCGTTTCCGGCTACGTTGTGGCGTCAAAGGCTCTAAGGGGGTTCCAGCAATTCACCCGGTGATACTCCTAGCCGTTTCCAGCTAGGACGACTGTGCCTGTTGCTGCTTATGCAGCTAAGGCATAATCTACGTCGCGGATACGAGATTCTGCTGCTGTTAAGTTTTCTGCAGAAGTAGATAAGTTGTTAATTGTGTACTCTAAGCGGTTTTGCAATGCACCAAGTTTTGAACGCTCTTGTGATACAGCGTTGATTGCATTATCAATATTAGCAATCGATGCACTAGCCAATGCGTTTGAACCGACAGAAATACTTCCTCCATCAACTGTTAAAGCTGCAGAGTTCATTGTTGCAATCGTTAAATTAATAATCTGACCGCTATTCGCTCCAACTTGGAACGTCGCATTTAAAGAACCGTCAAGCAAGTTCTTTGTGTTAAATTGTGTCGTGCTCGAAATACGGTCAATTTCTGAAATTAATTGGTTCAATTCTTTTTGAATTTGGTCGCGGTCAATTGTTGTGTTTGTGTCGTTCGCACCTTGTACCGCTAACTCACGCATGCGTTGAAGGATGGCATGTGTTTCGTTCAATGCACCTTCTGCTGTTTGGATTAACGAGATCGCATCTTGTGAGTTTTTCGCTGCCATTTCTAAGCCGCGAATTTGTCCGCGCATTTTTTCGGAGATCGCCAGACCAGCAGCGTCATCCCCAGCACGGTTGATGCGCAGACCGGAAGACAGTTTTTCCATGTTTTTCGCTGCGGCGCCTTGACCGATCGTCAGTTGGCGATACGTGTTCAACGCCGCGATGTTGTGGTTGATTCGCATAATTTCTTCCTCCTTGAATGGATTTTTTCCACGTCCTTGTGGAACACGCTGGCACGGGGCGAAAGTCGGCCGCCTTTCGCCATATGCCACGCTCATTATTTATATCGGCTCATTTTTTAAAAGTTTAATAGGAAAAGAGAAAAAATTTTTTGGTGGGACGAAAAAAGCGCCGCTTGGGCGCTTGGGGGTTATGGTTGTTTCCATTGTTTCAGCTTGGCCGTCAGTGCGGCGAGCGACGCTTCGGGCGCTTCGGAGGCGGCGCTGTTTTCCGCTTGAATGGCGAGGTACACTTCTTTGCGATGGATGTCGATGTGTTTCGGTGCGTTGATGCCGAGTTTCACTTGATCGCCTTGGATGGCGAGGACGGTGATTTCGATGTCATCGCCGATTTGGATCGCTTCTTTCAATTTGCGCGTTAAGACAAGCATCGGGCCGCCTCCTTTATTTCGCCACTTTTTCTGGGAAGAGGCGATGTTTCGTTTTGTAGTCCGTGTTGGTTAAAATGACTTGCTTGCCGAGCCGCTTTCGGGCGTTGATGACGATTGGCGCCTGCAAGTTCGCCGTTGTGTCGTCGAACGGGTCGGCTACGGTAAGGATGACATACACCGCGACGTCGCGTTCGCTTTCGATGTCAAGCTGCTCGAGCGTGTTGTCATCGAGGTCGATTTCGTATGATGGAAAGTACGAAAACGGTTCGATCAGGACGAAGCCGAGCGCGGGCGTGTCGACCGACTGCAAGATGACAAACGGCGTGTCGGCGAGCGGGAGAAGGACGAACCGCTTCTCGTTTGCGAATCCGGGCAGGCCGTGGGGGAAGCAGATGATGTCTTCTTCCTTCACCGCCACGGTTCCGTGATATTTCGTGTCGATGTTCATGAATCGTTCCTCCTGCTTTGTCAAATGACGACGTCAATGTGAAGCGACGGGTGTTGGGCAAGATCGATTCGGACAGACCCCCGTTGGTAGCGAATGATCGGCGCATGAGCTTTCACGTCGATGCGCGGCGCGTGCGTGATCCAGTCGATCGCCAACCTCCCCGGTTCGTAGCCAATCTTGACGCTAAACGGCGGCGGAACGAGGGCGATGTTAAACTCAAGCGGCAGGTCTTCGCTGTTGGCAGCCGCTTGGTCGGCGAGCGGGTTGCCGCCGTTTTCAATGCGCATCAGTTCATCACCTTGGATGGCGGCGCGCTCGATGAAATTGAGCACCGCTTGCCGCCCGTCTTCGGCGCCATCGCGAATGAGCTCAAACACGTGCTTATTGTTCATCGCCGCCCACGCCCGCGACTGGTCGATCGTCAAGCGCGCAGGAACGGAAGTGATATTCATTTCCGCAGGCGGCTGTTCAATCGTCAGCTCGGCGGGCGGTTGAGTGATGTCAAGCCGCGCGGGTGTCGTCGAGACCGCCAGCCTCGCATATGTCGCTTCCATCCTCAGTTGTGGCACGCGCATGTCGTTCCTCCTTTCGAAGGCTGGATAGACACCACCGCACGAAAAGAAACGGTGGCCGCTAGACTGGCCCAACTAGACGGCCCGTCGGCAAAAAGCTGCCTTAACGCAAAAAGTCAACCAACGTCGGCTGAATGACGCGCGCGCCGACCGCCAACGCCGCGCGGTGGACGCTTTCTTGCGTTTTTAAGTCAATGATGACTTTCTCAAGGTCGACGTCTTCGTTGTCCGACAACATTTTTTCCGCGATCACTTGTTGGCTGTCAATGCGGTCTTCCATCAGCTCGATTCGGTTCATGCGCGCGCCAAGCTCGGCGCGGACGCCGAGTAAATGGGTCAAATGGTCATCCAGCTTGTCCAAATAGCTCGTCAGTTCAGCCCCTGTCGCATCCGGATTTTCCAAAGAAGCAGCTAGATCCTGCAAGTCGGAAAACAGCCCACCTCCCGCCCCAAACGCTGTGCTTGGCGGAATGTTGACAGAGATGTAAACGCCTTTGGCCAGCTCGATGTTCAATTGTTGGTCATTCGTTGACACAGCGATCGTTCCATCCGCGTTCACCGCGACGGGCGGTTCGGTCGTTTGGGCGCCGTTGAAAATGTATTTGTCGCCGATTTTCGTATTGGCGATCGTCACCAAATGTTCGGTCAGCTGGCGCACTTCTTTGGCGATCGCCTGGCGCTGCGTCTCTTCGTACGTATCGTTGCTCGCCTGAACGACGAGCTCGCGGATGCGCTGCAACGCCTGTGTCGCCTTATCGAGCGCGGCATCGGAGTTTTCGACCCAGTTGTACGCTTCCGAGAAATTGCGTTTAAACTGTTCAACTTCCGCTAAATTCGAGCGGTAGGCGATTCCCTTCATCGCCACAACCGGGTCGTCCGACGGGCGGGTGATTTTTTTGCCTGTTGACAATTGGGTTTGATATTGATCCAACCTTTCATAGCTTCGAGTGATTTGTTTCAACATATTATTCGCCAACATGCTTTGTGTAATGCGCATCCTCGTCCCCTACCTTCCGACGACGCCCATGCCGTTGATGATTTTATCGAGCATCTCGTCAATCACGGTAATTTGACGCGCCGCGGCGTTATAGGCGTGCTGGAATTTGATCATGTTCATCATCTCTTCGTCCAACGACACCGAACTGATCGATTGCCGCCTTTCTTCCACCGATTGGCGCAGCGTTTCGCTGTTATGTTTCATCCGATTCGCCTGCTCGCCAGCGACGCCAAGTTGTCCAATCCAGCCTTGATAGTTTGTTTCCACCGTGCCTGAGGCAAGCGGCAAATTGAGGGACGCCAAGTTGACGGAAATGCCGTCTTGCAACGAAGCGGTCGCATTGGACAAAAGCAAGCTGCGAACATTGGCGAGATTAATGGCGTTGTTGCCGTTTCCTGATTCCCCGCTTTTTGTCGCCGCGGCGATGTTATCCAAATCATTGGTGTCGGCGGCGAGCTTGATCGTTTTCGCCGCACCGTTCACCTCGCCGATCCCGTCAAAAAACGGATGATTCGTGCTTCCGTTTAAACCATAGCCTTGTTGATGAACGGCGTTGAACAACGTGCCGAACGTATAAGCGAGCTTGTCCAAATTGGCGAGCATCTCGGGATACAGCCCTGTCACGATCGGCTGTCCGTCGGCGTCGGTTCCGTTCTTATAGCCATATCCTTCCACAAGTCCGCGCAGCTTGCCGTTCGGAAGGGAGGAAAACGAAACGGCCGTTCCACCCATGTCAAGCGCCCCAACGCCTGTATCAGGCGGCACTTCGTTTACGTTATCGCCGTCCACGTCGCTGCCGTCCGGGAAGGAAAGGGACAAAGCGTTGCGTCCTTGGACGAGATACACTTTTTCATTGCCATTGAGGATGTATACATCGTACATGCCTTCTGCCGCTTTCGAGGCATTGCCGCCAACGGGGTGTTTCTCGACTCGAATGTCAATATATTCCGAGAGTTCGTCAATCAACCGATCGCGCTCGTCATATAAGTCGTTTGGCAAATAGCCGTTCGGTTCGATTTCGGCGATTCGGGCGTTGATATCGCTGATTTGCTTCAAAAGCGAATTGGCCTCCGTCACCGCCACCCCGATTTGCGTGCCGATGTCCGTACGGATTTGCGTCAGTGAATTTGACAAGTAATGGAACGTCTCGACGACGGCCAAACCGCGCTGGCGGACGACCGAGCGCGCCCCTTCGTTTTCCGGGTGGGTGCTTAAGTCTTGAAGGGCTTGCCAAAACTGGTCCATCGTTTTCGCGAGCCCGCTGTCGGACGGTTCGTTCATGATGTCTTCCATTTTCGCCACCGCGTCGGCGCGCGCTTCCCAGTAGCCGAGCTTGCTGTTTTCGCCACGATATTGGATGTCCAAAAAGTATTCGCGCACCCGTTCGACTGATTTTGCTTCCACCCCTGTCCCCATTTGCCCCGGGATGTTCGGGCGATTGAGCCCAGGCGTCGGGAACGGCGGCGTCGCCTCGAGTTGGACGCGCTGGCGTGTGTACCCTTCTGTATTGGCGTTGGCGATGTTATGTCCTGTCGTATACAAAGCCGCTTGTTGGGCCATCATGGCGCGCCGAGCGGCTTCTAGTCCATGGAATGTCGAGAGCATCGTTCTCCCCCTCACACTTTCGATTCAAACAGCGGGCGGTCTGGCGATGGCGCGTACTCTTGTGTGCGGCTGTAGGTGGATGGCGTTGGGGCGAACGTCTCGGCCATGGCCGTAACGAACTGCAGCGACTGCTCAATGAGCTGACGGTTTAACTCATTAGCCTCGGCCAACGCATTGACCGCCGCCATCAACCGCTCTCCACACTCGCGCAACTGTTGGCGCTCTTCCCCGTTCGCCATCGCTTGGCACGCGGCGATCGTCGCCGATTCGTCACCAAGCTTCTCCTTCAGCCAGCGCCGCCGCCGTTCTTCCAGTTGGCGAATGGCGAAAAGGTGTTTTTGTTCATCAGCTAAGAGCACCGACAACGCCTCGATGTCGTTTTTCTTCAACACTTCTGTCTTCCGCCGCGCCAGCGCTAACAAGCTTCCATGCAGCTCGACATGCGCCCGCAATAGGTGAATGAGTTCGGCAAATGTCATCGCGAACCGCTTCCTTTATCGGTGATTTCGGTAATAGTCGATCATCCGTTTGGCGACTGCCTTCGGGTCGACCGTATACGCACCGTTTTCGATTTGTTGGCGCAGCTCATCCAATTTCGCCTGCCGCGCCTGTTCCCAGCTTGCTGCTTCTTGCAGTTCCTTCGCTTCTTTGGAAATTTCCACTTGGTCGCTAGACGCCTTTCCTGCTGCCAACCGCTCGGTTTTAGCGAGTTGGCGTTGATACGGGTTGACGTTCATCGAACCGATATGATGGATTTTCATCACGTTCACCTCGCTTGACCGACGCTATTTACATCGTGCTATTGTTTATATCGGAACGTTGGTGAAATTGTTTAACGTTCTTTATGATCTTGGCTGTAATAAGTGGCGTGGCGGGAACGGAGGTTTCGTTCCTTTTCCGCCTCTGCCTGACGCAAGTCCGCTTGCAGCTTGCCTAAACAGTTAGCGCACAGCCGCCCCTCGCGGATCATCTTCCCGCACGAGTCGCACGGATAGCCGAGATTCGGAAAATGAACGAGCTGCAGCCGCCCCTCGCGAATCCATTTCGTAATCAGCTTTTCTTCCACTCCCGTAGCGTCAACCACTTGCGCCATCGTCGCCGTTCGATTTTCCCGTCTGCGCAAAAAGGCGTAAACGCGCTCAAACTGCCGCTCTTCCTCACGATAGCATGATTCGCAAACATCACGCGTCGATAGCTTGACAAACAGCCGCCCGCACTTCGAACAATTGGATAGTTCCGCCACCGTCTTCCCCTCCCGATTGCCTAATCAAACGGTTACGTATAAATATTAATAATCAGCCCTTGGATCTCGCCGACCAGCCGCAGAATGTCCAGCCCTTTTTGTTCGTGTTTCAACACCTCGTTCGTTAGTTCGATCAGCTTTTGGTCGACTTCTTTCACTAGTTTATAGATGCGCGCCCGTCCGCCGCGGCTGAATCCGCGCTGCTCTTCCAGCTGAAGGCCGTTTTTCACCGCGTCATCCAAAAACGATCGAACGAGCTGCTTATATTTGCGCAAATCTTCAACAGTCCGCGAGTCAGCGAGCTTTTTCCCTTGTTCTTCGATTTGGCGGACTTGCTCGTTGATCCGCTCCCACATCACCTCGCGGCGCGTCTTCGCCATGACCTCAGTGAATGACACCGATTCCATCGCCGTGTCGTCCTTGCGGCTGACGTTCGCCAACCCAGCGCGCGTCACTTTTTGCACTTCCATCGTCATCACCTCTTGTTACCACCATTATCGCACAATCATAGCAAAAGGGCGAGGCGTTATTGCCCCGCCCGTTGCGGATTCAATTAGCTTTTTAGCAGCTGCAAAATCCCTTGCGGCAGTTGGTTCGATTGCGCGAGCATCGCCTGCGCCGCTTGCGTCAAGATGTTGTTTTTCGTAAACTCCGCCATCTCCATCGCCATATCCGTATCGCGGATGCGGGATTCGGCGGAAGTTAAGTTTTCATTCGCGGTTGTTAAGTTGTTGATCGTGTGCTCGAGGCGGTTTTGATAGGCGCCCATTTTAGAGCGGGATTTGGATACAGAGATAATAGCGTCGTCCAGGGAACTGATCGCATTCTGGGCGTCAGTAACCGTTTTGATATTTAAAGTGCTGATGTTGACATTGTCCTCACCAAGAGAGGTTTTCAACTGTTGATTCCAGGACATGGTCAATGTTTGTCCATTATTTGCACCAAGCTGGATACTGATCGACTGATTAGCAGCAAGTATATTCATCTTATTAAATTGAGTGTCCTTACCAATACGGTCAATTTCCTCAATTAACTGTTGAAACTCGCTGTCAAGAGCCTCGCGGTCCGTATCTTGGTTTGTACCATTCGCCGCCTGCACTGCTAGCTCGCGCATCCGCTGCAAGATGCTATGGACTTCGTTTAACGCCCCTTCCGCCGTTTGGATCAATGAGATGGCATCCAGTGCGTTGCGTTCTGCCATTTGCAGGCCACGGATTTGCGAGCGCATTTTTTCCGAGATGGCGAGCCCCGCCGCGTCATCAGCCGCACGGTTGATGCGCAATCCCGATGAGAGGCGCTCTAAGTTTTTCGAAATGCTCGATTGATTGGCCGCTAAGTTGCGATAGGCGTTGAGTGCCTGAATGTTATGATTGATTCGCACGAAAATCCGCCCCTTTGCTTCTTATTCCCCATACGTAATGAACTGTTCGTAGGCAGCTGCTTTTTGTTTAGGTGACGCCTGCGCAGATAAAGCCCTGTTTTGCAGCGCTTCGTTCCACGCCGTGGCGATCGTGGTCGTCAGCTGCAGCACTTCTTGGACAGCTGTGACGTCTTTTTTCATATTGGCCTCAATGAGGCGCTCCGCCATATAGTTATAGAGCGCATCCAATTGATGGGCGATGATGCCCGCGTCATAACGCAGCCCAGCGCCGAGACGGCGAAGGATGTCGTTTCCTTTTTGCAGCTGTTTGTTCGCTTTCCAATGGTCTTTTTGTTTCATGGCCGCGATGGCCTCTTCCAAACATTCCATTAATCCTTCATATAACAACGCTGTTAGTTGCTGCGAATTTTTCTGGTAAATCCATTCCTCGGTGAAAACGTCCAACACCCTGCACCCCCATTGGCTCTCTGTCATTTATATCGGTCGTCGATCAGCCAGTGTTTAATGGTTTTTTTCAATTTCTCCAATCAAAATCAAAATTTCGGCAATGACCGCATACAGCTGCGGAGGGATGCGATCCCCGAGATCAAGCTGCACTAAATGTTGCACAAGCATGGGGTCTTCTTGAATATGGACATGGTGTCGTTTGGCGAGTTCAATAATCTTTTGCGCCACATGCCCGCTTCCTTGGGCGACGACGGTCGGCGCCTGGCCGCTCGTTTCGTTATAGCGAATGACCGCCGCCGTCGGACCGTTCATTTGTTTTCGCTTTTTTTGGTTAAAATAGGCCGACATCATATCGTCACATCATACCCTCTTTCGGCAAATTGTCGATACGGGCTGGCCGATGGAGCTGACGAAGGTTGTTCGTCTTTCCGCTGGGCATCGTTTGTCAGCTTCGCCACGTTCACCGCTGTGACTCGGTAACCGATCTCTTCCAATTTCTCTTTTGCCATGTCGATAAACGGCTTCGCTTTTTCGGCAAAATCGTCACGGTCGTTGCGAAGCGTAATCGATAAATTCCGCTCATTCGCATGAAGCAAAATGCCGAGATCTCCTAGCTTTCTCGTTTCTAGCAGGAAATACAATTGGCAGTTTTCCCAGTCGATTCGCTCGCCATGTTGGCGGGCGTTGACATAGACATTAACGTTCTGCACTTCGTTTTGCCATAACAGCGGCAAGGTGAAGAAAAAGCTTTGCCACCCCGCCGTGCCATCCCATTTGTTTAGCAGCTGCTGGCCGGTCAAATTCGTTAACGCTTGCTCCGCTTGTCGTGCAACGGATTCATTTCCACTTTGCGCCAGCCGCAGAAGCACTTCCTTCATATTTGGCGATGCCGATTCCTCTTGGCTCCCCTTCAATACGAGCCATTCGGCCGCTTCATGCTCATGCGTCAAGCCGAGACGGCGAATCGTGTCAAACACGTGTCTTGCTGATGGCCCATCGGCTGGCGGTTGCATGACTTGGTTCATTTGTTCCAGAAACGCTCTGGATGGATCGACGGTTGTTTCACCTTGCATCCTCACAAAATGTTTCACCCTCGCCTCAGACGGTTTGAACACAAGATTCGCTAACATGTTCTTCACTTCGTTCACCATTTTCCGTGCTTCAGACACATTGCCTTGGCGAAGCCGTTTTTTTGCCTCAGCGAGCGCGGAGCTGGCTTTCATCAACTGTTTTTCCGTCGTCATATCGGTAAACAGCATGATGTCGCTTTTTAAAATGGTGTTGTCCAACTGTTTGATCGCCATTTCCAACATCGATGCGGCTTGTAAGCGGGCGGCGGGGTTGTTGTTTTCCGTCAACTGCGCCACCGTCTCTAGCTGGCGCATCACATCGCGCTTCACGGTTTTAAAATCAAGCGCGGCCTGCGCCATTTTTTTCGTGACTGTTTGCACGAGAAAGTTTTTCGATTCGAGCGACAAAGCCGCTTGCCATGGTCCATCAAATAGGGTGTCGACATCCAGCGGGCGATCGGTAGACACAGACGGGAGCGACGCCTCAATCTCATTTAACGTTTTTAACACCGTCTGTCTCGCGGCGAGCTCCCGTCCTTTTTCCATCAGCGTTCGCGCACTGGCAAGCGAGTCGGACCATGCTTGTTCCCAGTGAGGGTGGGCGCGGAATGCTTCGGCGATATCCGCTGCAACGGCGTCCAACGCTTTTTCCAAACGGGGCTCTTGCTGCAGCGATTTGATTGCTCGGCGAATGGTCTCACGCAACGCACGATCCACTTCATCCGCCGCATTCCGTTCTACATTCGGCGCGTGAACCACTTGTTGGCGGACGTATTCCACTGCCTTCGACAAGTTCGGCTCACGAGCGGCTTGTTCGCGCACTTGTTGGAGAAGGACGGCTGCTTGGTTGGTTGGCGCCTTTTCCGCCCAGCCTGCTTGGCGCTCGAATCGCCCCGCTGCCACAATCGGGTTCTTTGACAACTCTTTCGTCGCGTTTTGTTCTTCTCGTTTAGCCAGCGTAAAGTCAGGATCAAGTCGGTTGGCAATCTCAGCGAATTGCACCCCTAACGGTTTCCCATGCAGCGCCTCATGCACAGCGACAAGGTGAGTGCTCGTCAGTTCCAGTTTTTTATTGATGACAATGCGAACAGTTTCTAATTTTTGCTCTATGGTGCCTGGAGCTTCGGTGAAAAACGTTTGCAAGGTGGAAACGGTCTCTTTCGTGAACGATTGCCCGTGTTTTTGCAGCCAAGCTTCGACTTGCCTTAGCTCGGTCGACAACGGTTCAGCGGTGGAAAAACGAGCCGCTTGTTCATTCATCTCTTGTGGGGGGCGGGGAACGATTCGCGCTACAGGAACTCCCTCTTGTTCAGCGACGATCTTGATCGTCACACGTCCTGCCTGTGGCCACTCCCCTTCTGCCCGAACCCGCACATCCGTTCCTTTGAGATGGACAACCGCTTCGTCACCTTTTTTCTCCTTGATCACTGCGTCATACGTTTCACCTTTTTGCAGCACAACAGGCTGGTCAGGTGTGATCATCGTCTGTTTCATAAAAATGTTGCGAATTTCCATCTCCGTTCACTCTCCGCTCGATCGGGTTGCTACTGTTTATATCGGCATCCCGTGGGTAAATGTTTAGCCCACTCACGCCCTCACCAACGTCAACGCCCCAACTTCCGCCGCTCCTGCCTCAAGCAGCACGTGGGCCGCGCGGCGGACCGTAGCACCAGTTGTGTAAATGTCATCGATGAGGACGATTCGTTTTCCAATAAGCGGCGGACAGTCGGGGAGGTAGAACGGATTGTCCGTCTCGAGCCGCTCACGGCGCGTTTTTTTCGATTGTTTTTCGGAATGTTTGCGGGCAAGCCAAGGAAAGGACGGGGACGGGAGCAGGCGGGCGAGAGCTTCCGCTTGGTTGAAACCGCGTTCATACAGGCGCTCAGGGCTTAGCGGAATCGGCACGATGTGCCACCCTCGACCAAACGATCGACGAAATGCATGGACAAACGAGCGGCGAAATGCATCGACGATGACGTAATCACCGCGGAATTTCCATAAGGCAATGACTTCTTTCATCCAGTCGTTGTATATGTACACAGAGCGGTTTTTGACAATCACCCCTCCCCACTGTTCATCTTCTTGCCAACAGAGGCAGTCGGCACATGGCGAGGGCGACGCCTCGTCGAGTGGACGGCCGCACATCTCGCAAAGGCGGCCGTCAATGAACACAAATGAACCTCGGCAACGCGGGCAAAGGACGTCAATGTCTTCAAGGAACAGAAGCTGGCGCCAGCTGGCGATCGGGTTGTACGGTGAATGGCAAAGAAGGCAGTTCATCGATGCAGCAGCCCCCTTTTCTGTGCCGTCTCATTCATATGGACAATGTGGCGGCGCGCCCGCACCATTTCCGTTGTTTTCCCGTGGTGGAAAAAGCGGACGTCTCCATCGGGAAATGCCGCGCTTCTTCCGACGCGGCCTGCGATTTGGACGAGGGCGCTTTCTGTGAAAATACGGTCTTCCGCACCAAGGACGGCGACATCGATGTTGGGCACCGTCACTCCTCGTTCAAGGATTGTCGTTGTGACTAACAGCGGCACGCGCCCATCCCGAAACGCCTGAACGTATTCAGCACGGTCTGGGGCTTCGGCGTGAACGCCGACGATGCGGTGATCCACCTGTTGCAACAGGCGCGTGACCGCCTCCAATTCATCGATGTGTGGGACGAACAAAAACGCTTGCTTTCCTTGTTCCAAACGGCGAAGAACCCAAATGAGGACGTTTTCGGGCAAACGGCCGCGCTCGAGCCGCTTGCGCCAGTTTCCGCACCATTCGAACGCGGGGACGGGAAGCGGACGGCCATGGTAGCGGGCGGGAATGACAGCGGCTTGCCGCTTGCCGCGCCGAATGTCAAGTTGCCAAGCGCGGGAGGGGGTAGCGGTCAGATAAATGAGGCTCGACTGTTCTTTCCGCGCCTGGCTGACGGCGTATTCAAGCATCGGTTCGACCGCGTACGGAAAGGCATCGACTTCATCGATGATCATCACATCAAATGCGCGATACGCGCGCAACAGTTGGTGAGTAGTAGAAAGAACGAGCGGGGCGATCCGCCCGCGCTCCTCGCTTCCTCCGTACCAAACCGTGAGCGGAACGCTCGGGAACGCCTGGCGAAAACGGGGGGCGAGTTCGCGGACGACATCGATCCGCGGCGTGGCGAGGCCAACGCGCCACCCTTCCTCCAATGCGGCAGCAATGGCGGGAAACAAAATCTCCGTCTTCCCCGCCCCACATACGGCCCAGACAAGCAGCTCCCGTCCATTCAGAACCGCCTGTTTAACCACCATCGCCGCTTCCTTCTGAGCGGCAGATAGCGTTCCGCTCCAAGCGAGCGGCGCTGCATATCGTTCTGACGGAAGCGGCATCGCCACATGAACCAAGCGGGTACAGGAACTGATGCGGCCCATTGTTAAACATTTGCGGCAATAGCAGCAATCCGTCCCACAGCGGGCGCACGGCAACGAAGCGAACCATGCCTGATTATCATTTCCGCAGCGCCCACAGCGCCACCCCCGTGATGTTTGGATGAGTCCAGGCTGTTCATGAAGCCAACTAGCGTGCAAAGCAGCATCAATGTCGGCATGGGGAAACGGGAGTTGTTCTCGCGGAAGCCGCTGGCCGTATAGCCATGTTATAAGCGGTGAGGAAACAGACAATCATGATCCCTCCTTTTCGTTCGACACATAGGTCGTATCCTTGAGGCCATTAGCCTTTTTCGACAAAATTCCCGGGGAAATATTGACAATGTTTCTGGAGAATGAACATGGCTCGACAAATTGTGGCAATCAAAGTGAAGAAAATGCAGATAACAGTGGGGATTTTGCCACACACTCTTAGAAGGGCGGTGGCTTCGTAGACCACACGGTGTTTGTATAGGGGAAATGAACGACTGAACAACAAAAAACTTTCCTCATGGTTGCAACCGCTTATGTTAGACAAGCAGGCGTTTTTCGCCCATCTTCTAGAAGGCCGGTGAAAAAAAGGAAGCCATATGCCAATTAGCGGCGTTTTGCCAAAAAGAAAGCTGCTTCGGCAAGGTTTCCCCAATTGGAACACAGCTGGGATCGGCAGTGTTTTGCGCTAAATCACCAGCCCTCTAGAAGGATGCGAAAAGAAGTGCAGGTGTTCAGGGGTTCCATTTAAAAAGCATCCATCCACTCCCTAAAACTCCGTAAAACCACCGTGGCCAGCAGAAACAATCAGACGCGACAGATCAAACCGCAAAGGTTCTCCAACGCACAAGGCGGTGCGAAGTGGAACGATCACGATCAGCAGCGCCGCCTTGCAGGTTGTGTTGACTAACGACCTCATGCGAACGAAGCTCGCTCGCCTGTGCCATTACGGTCGATACCATGTCAACCCGAGCGCGCCTTCGCCGACGTGAGTGGCGATGACCGGGCCGAAATAGCTGATGAGAAACTCGATGTGCGGGTAGCGGGCGGACAGCTCATCGCGCCAGCGGCGCGCTTCGTCTGGTTGATTGGCGTGGATGATGGCGGCTTTCAGCGGCACACCTTTTTCCGCGTCTTCGGCGAACAGTTCTTCAATGCGCTTCACCGCTTTTTTGCGCGTGCGGATTTTTTCAAACGGTACGATCACTTTGTTTTCAAAGCGAAGGAGCGGCTTGATTTGCAAGAGGCCACCGATGAACGCCTGCGCGCCTGTCAGCCGCCCGCCGCGCTGCAAGTGGGCTAAGTCATCGACCATAAAATACGCGCGCAACGTTTGTTTGATTTCGTCTAAACGGGCGATGATGTCCTCTGGGTTGCGGCCTGCCCGCGCCATTTCCGCCGCTTCCATGGCATAAAATCCTTGCGCCATGCAGCTGATTTCCGAATCGTACGCCAAAACGCGCAAGCCGTCGACCATCGTCCCCGCGGTAACCGCTCCTTGATACGTGCCGCTGATGCCGCTTGATAGGTGAATGCTGATGACCGCATCATACCCTTCCTCGCGAAGGGTGGTGAACAGGTCGACAAACTCACCGACGGCTGGCTGGGACGTCGTCGGCAAGGTCGGATGCTGCTTCACTTTCGCAAAAAATTGTTCCGTGGTTATATCGATTTCTTCACGATACGCTTCCTCTCCAAAGATGACGCTGAGCGGAATCATGCGAATGTCAAGCCTCTCGCGCACCTCTTTGGGGAGATAAGCCGTACTATCCGTGACAATTGCCGTTTTCACTGGCGCCCTTCCTTCCTGATTCAGGGTTTTCTTCCATTATACCAAAGCGGTGGGCCGCCCACCACTCATAAACGAAACAGGCAACATCACGCCAACATGGGCCGCCCTAAGGTTGATGGCCGTAAACCGCCAAAAGAGCGTCGTGTCACCGAAACCGAAACGCAAAACGTGGTTATCTCATCAATCTTGATACCGTTCTTCTAAACGATTGATGTGAGGAAACGACGATTTTCGCCACCCTTCAGGCGGGGAGCAGCCCGCGCATTTCTCCCATTCATCGCGCAAAGAAAACAATCGCTTGCTAGAGTTAGGAAAGAGCTTAACGGATCGTCATGACCAGCTAACGCCAACCTTCCCGATGCTTGTCCACCCCGTGGGGCGAAACATCGCCGCGGCAGGCGCTCCCCGCTATGGGCGACAACACAGCCTAATTCGCCCAATAGTGACAAAGGTCCGCGGTCAGCGCACTTCCACCCAGCCGTTTTTGATCGCCACGACGACCGCTTGCGTCCGGTCGTTGACGTTTAACTTTTGCAAGATGCTGCTGACGTGGTTTTTCACCGTTTTCTCGCTAATGTAGAGCGTTTCGCCGATGGCGCGGTTGCTTTTGCCGTCAGCTAAAAGCTGGAGCACTTCGCATTCGCGCCGCGTCAATAAATGGAGCGGGCGCCGCACCTCTCGCTTGACCGCTACGCCGCCTCTTTCCGACGTCAATCGACGGTATTCGCGGATCAAATTGTGCGTCACTTTCGGATGCAAATACGAGCCGCCTTCCGCGACAATTTTCACCGCTTCGATAAGCGTATCGGCATCCATTTCCTTGAGCAAATACCCCGTCGCCCCCGTCTGCAGGGCGCGCATGACGTAGTTTTCGTCGTCGTGAATCGATAGGACGACGACTTTCGTATCGGGATACGCCTCGATCAGCTGTTTTGTCGCCTCAACTCCATTTGTATCTGGCATATTAATGTCCATCAGCACCAAATCGGGTCGGTATGTTTCGACGATCGAAAGCGCTTCACTTCCGTCGCTCCCTTCGGCCACGACTTCAAAATCACCTTCAAATTCTAAAATGCGTTTGATGCCCTCGCGGAACAGCGAGTGGTCATCGATAATCGCGATGCGTGTTTTCATCGTTTCCTCTCCTCCTTGTTTGTTTCTAAAGCAGAACGGTCAAGTGGGATGCGGATGAATACGGTTGTGCCGCCGCCGAGTTTCGAGCGAACCGCCAACGAGCCGCCGAGCAGCTCGACACGTTCCCGCATCCCGATCAAGCCGAACGCATTTTCTTTTTTCACCGATGGGTCAAACCCTTTGCCGTCGTCTTTCACGCTGACAAGCAACTGTCGACATGTCACTTCCATTTTGACGTCAATATGGCGCGCTTCGGCATGCTTTAAGGCGTTTTGCACCGACTCTTGGACAAGCCGAAACACCGCCGCCTCCATCCGCGACGGCAGTCGAATTTCCTCACCGATATGCACAAAGGAAATACGGACTCCCTTACTATATTCTTCGGCCGTTTGCAGGTATTTTTTTAGTGTCGGAACTATTCCTAAATCATCGAGCGCCATCGGCCGCAAGTCGTAAATAATGCGGCGCACCTCGGACAAGGCCGAGCGCACCATTTGGCGAAAATCGCGAATTTCGGCGATCGCCGCCTCAGTTCCTCGGTCTTTCATCACCTTTTCAACGAGATCCGATCGAAGGAGCACATGGGCGAGCAGCTGCGCTGGGCCGTCATGAATCTCCCGCGACAGCCGCCGCCGCTCTTCCTCTTGCGCTTCAATGATTTTGAGGCCGAATTCTTGTTTTTGTCTCGCCCCTTCAATAATTTCGCTGACTTGGCGGAAATCGCTGTTCAAGTAGTTAAGCACAACCGTAATTTGCCCGACCAAATGATCGGCGCGCTCGATGATTTGCAACAGGCTCGCTAACCGCCGCTCGAGCTCATCACGGCGCAGGCGCAATTGTTTCTCCCGCTCGCGCACCACCGTCAGCCTCATGTGCAGTTCATGCGCTGCTTCATACGCCTCGCGAATATCTTGTTCGGAATGGGACGAAAAGTGTTGGCTCACTTCCGACAAGCGGCGGCGCGCCTGGCGCGCTTCCGCTTCGAGCCGATCCGCCTCTTCAATCGTCTGCACGGTCAGCCGCTTCACCTCTTCCAACTCGCGCAACAAACGATCCTGTTCCTGGCGCGACTGCTCACCGATCTGAAAAATTTCATCTTTGCTATGTTGAACGGTGTCGATCATTTTTTCGAGAATTTCATCTAACTGCTTTACATCCCAACGTTTTTCCCCTTCCATTTGCCAACCTCCAGCAGCGCTGCCAAGCAGTATGCACGAGCGCCAATAAAATTTATTTGAAGGAAAAAAGTTGTCGATTTATAATAGTAAAAGCATGCCCTATCTATCAATCTTTTATCTTCAGTTTACCATAGTTAGGGTAAAGCGCTAGCTGTTTATGCAAAAAATCAGCAAAAGCAAAAATTCCCACGCTTTTCATCATCGAGGTGTTTTGCTTTGTTACAAAACTATTACACCGTCAAAGGATACGGCGAACACGAAATCGTGATCGAAAAGTCACGGTTTATTTGCTACATCAACCGCGCTGAAACGGAAGAGGAAGCGGTCGCGTTTATTCAACAAATCAAAAAAAAACATTGGGATGCGACACACAACTGCTCCGCCTATTTGATCGGCGAGCATGATCAAATCCAAAAGGCAAATGACGACGGTGAACCGAGCGGCACCGCAGGGGTGCCGATGCTTGAAGTGCTGAAGAAAAAAGGGGTGAAAGACACCGTCGCCGTTGTCACCCGCTACTTCGGCGGCATTAAGCTCGGTGCGGGCGGATTGGTGCGCGCTTACGGCCGCGCCGTCACCGAAGGCTTGAACGCCGCAGGCATCGTCGAGCGCCGTCTCATGCGCATTATGCATGTCACGATTGACTACACATGGCTTGGAAAAGTGGAAAATGAATTGCGGTCTTCCGTATATACTATAAAAAATACCCATTATACCGACCGCGTCACATTTGATGTTCTCGTTCCAGAAGACACCCAGCTTTTGTTTAGTGAATGGGTGACCGAATTAACGAACGGAAGGGCAGACATTCAAGGGGGAGAAACAGAGTACGTTGAAACCGATCTTCCTTCCCGTCCGTAAGAACGAAAACGAGTGAAAAGGAGCTCCTTCATGATGACCAACGAACGAAAACTTCATCGAAAGAAAATGAAGAAAAAAAAGCGAAGACGGCGCCTCGCGTTTGGGTGTTTGCTGCTTTTTCTAGTATTGGCCGCCAGCGGTCTCGGTTATGCTTCTTTTTTAATGCATAAAATGAAAACAGCCATGAATGAGGCATATGAGGAGATTGGCACAAAAGGAAATACGGGCGACCATCTTGACCCAAAAAAGGATAGTTTCACTGTGTTGTTTATCGGCATTGACGACAGCAAAACACGCAACTTCCAGAGTGATACGCGATCGGATGCTTTAATTTTGGCCGCTTTTAACGCTGATACGCAACAGGTGAAAATGGTGAGCATCCCGCGCGATTCGTATGTATACATCCCTTGTGAGGATAAGTACGATAAAATTACTCACGCCCATGCTTACGGGGGAACGAAATGTACCATTGAATCCGTCGAACGTTTATTCGATGTCCCGATCGATTACTACGTCAAGATGAACTTTTACGCCTTTATCGATGTTGTCGATGCGCTCGGCGGCATTGAAGTGGAAGTGCCATATGACATTCGGGAAAAAGATGCTGAAGACCATCGGAACGCCATTGTCCTAAAAAAAGGATATCAACATCTAAATGGCGAAGAAGCTTTGGCATTGGCGAGGACACGTAAAAAGGACAATGATATTGAACGCGGCAAGCGGCAACAGCAAATTTTGCAAGCCATCTTGAAAAAGGCGAGCCACGCTGGTTCGATTTCGAAATATGATGATGTCATTGAAGCGATTGGAAGCAATATGAAAACAAACTTCACTTTTAATGACATCAAGGCATTGATTTACTATGTATCAACCGGCAACCCGCTTCAAACCGAATCGCTTGTCTTACAAGGAACGGATGATAATGATGGAGTGTATTACTATCGATTGGATGAAGAATCGGTACAACAAATCTCCGATGCCCTTCGCTCCCAGTTGCATGCGTCAGCTGAACAACAACGAAGTGAAGAGAGAAATTGAAACGCACAATGGGTGTCTCGAACGTAGCGGGACACCTATTTTAATTTTGGCGTTAAAAACCAACCGTTTCTCCTCCAATGAATGATTCTTGTCCGCAGCCAAGAGCAAGGGGGCTTAGAGCGTTCATGAAAAACGGTGCTCTCCCGTCAACAACGCGGTTGCCACCTCCTGAAAATGTGAGTTTCTCCAGTAGAAAAGCTGATGGTTGCCTCACATTATGGATGATGCCACCGCGCTTTTAGGATTTCTCCATTTGAGACATATCTTTTTTGTCGGACCTATTTTCCATTAGAATCCCAACAAAAATAATGAATGTCCTCTCCATCACATGGTCGTCCAAACGCTCTCCTGCGCTCAAGCTGAGAAATGGGGATCTTCTTAACCAAACGCGTCTTTTATCAAGATTCTCCGTTCAAGAAAGGCCATAGCAACGCTATGGTTTCAATGATCAATCCCCCTTCCACGCGTATAAAAAAGCTGTCCCGCGTCTTGGGACAGCTCGTCTATTTCATCTTTCCGTTTACATAACGAATGCCTTGGACGATTCGTAAAATCGGTCGGTAATTATGGCCGACTAAGCCAATTTTCTCCGCCATCACTTCGAGCGCCAACACGACAATGGTCAAAATAATGAGTGATACCCAAGCGGCTGCTTTGGATAAAATGACGGCGATCAATCCAAACAAAGCGCTCACACCGTAAATAATGAGCACCGTTTGGCGGTGGCTGTATCCGAGCCGAAGCAAGCAATGGTGCAAATGTGACTTGTCTGGCGCAGACAGCGGCTGCCGCTTCAACAAGCGGCGAATGATGGCGAAAAACGTGTCAGAAATCGGCACCCCTAAAATGATCACCGGAATAATAAACGAAATCGCTGTGACGTTTTTAAATCCTAACAACGACAGCACAGAGATCATATACCCTAAAAAGAGCGCCCCTGTGTCACCCATAAAAATTTTGGCAGGGTGGAAATTATAAACTAAAAACCCTAAGATGCTGCCGATCAAAATGATGCTCATGCCAGCGACAAACAAGTCGCCTTTTAAAAACGCCATCCACGTGACGGTGACTAAGGCGATGGCAGAGACGCCAGCCGCTAATCCATCCAAGCCGTCGATTAAGTTGATGGCGTTCGTAATGCCGACGATCCAAAGGATCGTAAGGGGAATGCTGAACACGCCAAAATGCAGTTGCGAGCCAAACGGCAAATTAATGTATTCCACTTGAATTCCGCCAAACACGACAACGACAAACGCAGCTAACAGCTGGCCAGCCAGCTTGACTTTTGGGGAAAGTTCGATTAAATCGTCAAGCATGCCGGTAATAATAATGATAACGCTGCCTAACAAAATGTGCGTTTCCAAAGCGTTATCTGGATCCAAAACCAGCACACCAATGATAAAGGCAATATATATGGCTAATCCGCCCAACCGCGGCATAATTTTTTGATGCACTTTCCGCTGATTCGGCCGATCGGTGGCGCCCACGATAAACGCCAGCTTTTTCACCAGCGGTGTAATGATCACGGAGGCAAAGAAGCAAAGCAGTAAGGTCAAAAAGTAACCCATAAAAAATCCTCCTTAATCTTATCATAACCATCCATTTCATTTTCTTGTCCATCGATTTTTTCATTGTTTGCCAATATGTTGGGCTACCAACAACAAATCGTTTGCATAAAAGCGGTGAACAAAGAAAACACTATAAAAAATAGAGTCGCACCATTGAGGATTATATCATAGACAACAAAACTATTAAATATTTAATTTTCACTAGTTGAATGCCTTTACCCTTATAATCATTCGCAAGTACGGATGAAAAGCGGGGCGTTAATTTACATTTTTAGGATGAAGGGAATGGATATAGAGGATAATTCATGCATTTTGTATAATATTTTCACATTTTGGCTTGTCTGAGACGCCGGTTATGATACAATAAAGAATGAGGACCGTCCTCCGTTTTGCATGGGGTATAGCCGAAGGGGCGATGGACGGGGTTGAGGCCGGGGAAGATATCTGCTTGCTGATGCGGATATCTTCCTTTTTCCATAATAAAGAGCGCTCTGCCAAGCGGCAGAGCGCTTTTTTTGCATCTTATAGCGGATCAGCGGCAAATTACGATTGGATGATGCCAAGTTTCCAATGGCTGAAATCCGGCTCTTCTTTTTGGACGAGCGATGGCGGAAAAATGAATGTCCACGGTTTGCTCGTGTTCGCTTTAATCTCTAGGCGATCTAATTTAAAGCCGCCCTGGGCAACGACATCCCCTGCCGCATCTTCCACTTGAAGCGGCAGCTGCTCAAGATAAATCGTCTTGTCACTGCCGTTACGAATCAGCACGGCCACACGGAGTTCGCCATCTGCCACAACAGCTTGAAGGCCAAAAAAGTTCACTTCGCCGGCCTTGGGCGGCCCCAACTCATCGACTAAGCGCCGCAGCGCCTCTTTTTCCGTTTTCGGCAGCGCTTCCTCCCAGCTCTTGTCTAACTCGAGCCGATGTTTCGGCTTCAATTCAAACGCCAGCTTCCACCCCTCACTCGGGATCTCATCCATCCGCAATGTATCATGGCCGAAGATAAAACGCCACGGGCGGCTTGTTTTCGGCGGAAGTTCGCCGAGCTCCCGCAAATCAAATTCTTTGCGCGCCAAGACGCTCCCGTCTTCCCGAAGCAATAATAAAGGAACACGACCGATTTGAATCGACTTTGGCAAGCTATGGCGCACAAACGCTGATACGACAATTCCATCCACTTCTTTTGACCAACTGATGCCCGACAACGAAATTTGGTTAGGTTTTAACGGTGGCAGTTCATTGTTTAAAAACTGAAGCACGTATTGCTCTTCGGCGGGCACGTTCCAAGATGGATGAAGCGATAATTCAGGATATACGTCTTCCTCGCTCGTGACTTCCCCTGCTTCTTCCATGATTTCTTGAGCTGCTACGGTTGTATCGCCACCGCTTTTTTTCTTTTTTTTAAAAAATGAAAACAAGGAACATTCCCCCTTATGATTGGCTTTCTTCCTGTTCTAACGATTGAAGCAATCGCGCCGTATGAACACTGATCTCTTTTTCGATCCCTTCATACATCGCCTGGAACATCTCAAATCCTTCTTTTTGGTATAGACGAATGGGGTCTTCTTGTTGGTAATGGCGCAACCCTATTCCTTCTTTTAACAGCGCCATCTGATCCAAATGACGCATCCAATGATCATCAATGACGGTCAACATCACGCTTCTCAACAACGCTTGCAGCTGGTCGTGCGCTTTTTTCTTCTCAAGAAACGCTACGTACGAATCAACGGCTTCCGCAACGTTTCGTTTGACATCTTCCACATCGGCCGGGGGGCGGTCAAACTGAATCGGAGTTCGGTATATGATTCGGTTCAATTCTTCCGCCATACGTTCGACATCCCATTCCTCAGGAATTTGTTCCGGCAAGGCGTACGCATCCACAATCCGGTCACAAGCGGAGCGAATCATCGGAATGACAAGCGCCACACGGTCGCTTTCCTCGAGCACCCGATCACGGATTTGGTAAATGACGTTGCGCTGTTCATTCATGACATCATCGAGCTTTAAGTTATACTCTCTGACCGAGAAATTCATTCCTTCCACGATTCGCTGCACTTTATCGACAAACTCATGAATGTCCTTGTTCAAAATGCATCCCGTCTCATCCGTTTTCAGCTTCGCCTTTAACTTTTCTGTTTCCTCCGCCGCAAAGCGCCGGAACATATCATCCTCAAGGGAAATGAAAAACTGGCTTGACCCGGGGTCCCCTTGGCGGCCAGCCCGTCCTTTCAACTGGTTGTCAATCCGCCGGCTTTCATGGCGCTCCGTGCCGAGAACATGGAGCCCGCCAAGCTCATCGACTCCTTCGCCAAGCAAAATATCCGTCCCGCGGCCGGCAATGTTCGTGGCAATCGTCACCCGCCCGCGTTGTCCGGCCCGGGCGATCACTTCCACCTCCTGTTCAACCGTTTTCGCATTGAGCAGTTCGTATGGGACTTGCTCCTGATCTAAATACTTCGCCACTTCTTCCGACTGCAAAATCGACGTTGTCCCAATTAACACCGGTTGCCCGCTCTCATGGCGGCGTTTCACTTCTTTCGCGGCGGCAACGTATTTATCATGGCGGGTCATATACACCCGGTCAGGCAGGTCAACGCGGATTTTCGGCTTGTTAGTCGGGATCGGAATGACGTCCATCCCATAAATGCGTTGGAACTCTTTTTCTTCCGTTTTTGCTGTTCCCGTCATCCCGGATAAAATCGGGTACATACGGAAATAATTTTGAATGGTAATCGAGGCGTATGTCTTGTTCTCTTCCGTAATTTCGAGCCCTTCTTTCGCCTCAATCGCTTGGTGAAGGCCGTCGCTTAGCGAGCGGCCTTCCATCACGCGTCCGGTAAAGGCGTCAACGAGCAATACTTTTCCATCGCGGATGATGTAATCCACATCCCGTTCAAATAAAACGTGCGCCCGCAACGCTTGAATGACGTAGTGGTATAACACTTGATGCTCTACATCATACAAGTTATCAACACCAAACGCTCTCTCTACCTTCTCAATGCCTTCATCTGTCAGGTTAACCGTTTTCGTCTCCCTGTCGTATATGTAGTCGACCTTCCGTTCAAACCGCTTGACTACTTTCGCCGCGATATAGTGAAGCTTGGTGCTTGAACGCGTTTTGCCCGCAATAATGAGCGGCGTTTTTGCTTCGTCGATCAACACGCTGTCAATTTCGTCGATGATCGCATAATGGTATGGACGTTGCACTTTGTCTGAAGCATCGTACACCATATGATCACGCAAATAGTCAAACCCAAACTCCGTGCCGATGCCGTATGTAATGTCGGCTTGGTACGCCCGCTTTTTTTCCTGCGGTGACATTAACGGCAAGTTGAGTCCGACCGTCAAGCCGAGAAATTCATGAATCTGGCCGATTAAATTTCGGTCGCGCTTCGCCAAATAGTCGTTCACCGTAATGACATGTACCCCTTTTCCTTCTAACGCCCGCAAGTAGCTGGGGAGGGAAGCAACGAGCGTTTTCCCCTCCCCCGTTGGCATTTCTGCAATGTTTCCTTCGGCCAAAACTAGACCGCCGATCAACTGAACGTCAAAATGGCGCATCCCGAGCACTCGTTTCGCCGCTTCACGAACAACCGCGAACGCTTCCACTTGAATATCATTCACTGACTTGCCGGAAGCAAGCTGTTCTTTCAACTCATCGGTCTTCCCACGCAACTCGGCATCGGTCAGTTTTTCCATCTGCGGTTCCAACCGGTTAATTTGCTCAACCACTTGCATATATTTTTTTAACTGCCGTTCATTTGTATAGCCAATCGCTCTTTTTAAGAGTGAAAGCATTCGTATTTCGCTCCTCTATGACGAATTCTTATTTATTATACCAAATTTATAATCTAGACGAAACGAACTGACGATATGTTAGTTTTTGGGTATTCATCCAATCTTATAAAATTTCCGTACAAACATGAAAACGGCGGCCACCAAGTTCCCCCTCTTGCACCATCATTATCCTGTCGATGAATAAATTACTTGTCGACAAATTTTGTCGAAAGATGTAGAATGATGTCGATAGGGTTGAGGTTGATAAGCCAGTCTCTCGTGCAGAAGGCTGGCGCTTTTTTTTACTACACACGAGGGCATAAAGCCCGTTTTTTCGTTTGGGCAGGAGGAAGATGCGATCATCGTCACTCTCGCTCCGTTGTTATCAAGCCGTTCTCTCATGACGACACGACGTTTTCGCTGTGCATTGGAATCGCCTCCATTTCATCGCTGATGTGTGCTCTCTCGGCACAATCCCCCTATTTATTTCCTCGCTTTTATAGCCAAACGCATAACTCCCCTCTGTTTAGGACATACTACCGTATCAGTGTTCCGTTTGGCGTTGGCACTTGGCATGACATCCTCATATCACCATGCTATACTAGTCGATTGAACAGGCACCTCTAGTTATGCAAGGGAGGGAGAACGGTGAAAGTATTAATCATCATCCCGGCGTATAACGAGGAAGCAACTATCCGAAATACGGTGCTCAACTTGCAGCGCACATGCCCGTATGATTATATCGTGATTAACGATGGTTCGACCGATCGAACGGGCGATATTCTTGACCAGTCCGGGTTCCACCACCTTGATTTGCCTGTCAATTTAGGCATTGGCGGAGCGATGCAAACCGGGTATCGCTATGCGCTCGAGCGCGGTTATGACTACGCCATTCAGCTTGATGCTGACGGCCAACACGATCCGAACGATTTAAAAACGCTCGTTAGGGAAATCACCACGTCCGGCTATGACATGGTCATTGGTTCCCGCTTTGTCGAAAAAACGAATTATAAAGGAAGCCCGTTCCGCCGTCTCGGCATTCTTTATTTCTGTTACTTGCTTTACTTCGCGTGCGGTGTGAAAATTACCGATCCGACATCAGGGTATCGCATTGTCAATCACCGTGTGATTCGTGAGTTTGCCCGCGAGTATCCAATTGATTATCCCGAAGTGGAAGTCATCGCCCACCTTGCCAAAAAAGGATATCAAATTAAAGAAGTGAAAGTGGAAATGAATGCGCGCCAAGGGGGGCGGTCATCCATTACCCCGTTTAAATCGCTGTACTATATGACGAAAGTCACGTTCACCTCATTAATTCGCGCGATCTTTTCGTAAAAGAGGTGAAAGGTCATGAGTAGCGTTCAATGGATTACAGTGGCATTGGCTTTTCTATTCTTGATTCAAGTCATTTCCTATTCGGTTCGCAACCGATTGCGGGACAAGCAAGCATTTCTTTGGTTTTCTTTATCCATCATCGGGCTGTTGATCGCTTTTGGCCTAGAGCCGCTCAACCATTTTGCGGCCATGCTTGGCATTTCTTATATGCCGACGCTCATTTTTGCCATCGCCTTTTTAGTCGTTTTGAACGTCTTGATGTACCAATCGATCGTCCTTTCCCAACATGAGGAAAAAATCAAGACGCTCATTCAAGAAATCGCCTTAATCAAACAGAAACAGAAAACAAACGAACATGGGGAAGAGAAGGATGAACATTAGTAATTGGCTATGGATCGGACTCAACACCGTTCTTCTTGTCGCTGGCCAGTTTTTATGGAAATACGGCATGGCACGGCAGAAGTTCGAGCTAGACGTTATCTCCATCATCAAGCTATTATTCTCACCGTGGATTTTGCTTGGATTGGTCGTATACGGAGCGGCGACCGTCATCTGGCTGTTCATTTTGTCGCGCGTTCCGCTTAGCGTCGCCTACCCGTTGCAAAGCATCGCCTACGTGCTGGCGGTATTCGGCGCCTATGCGCTCTTTCACGAGCCGCTTTCTGTCCCAAAAATCATTGGCGTGATCCTCATTATGCTCGGGGTCTCATTCATCGGTTTTTCCGCCCATGGCTCGTAACGATCACTTAAAGGAGTGACAACGATGTCGTTTCGCTTTCATCCGAAAATCGCCGCTTGGCTCGTGGTGTTCCTTGCTTTCGCTTTGCGCCTTCTCGCTTTATGGACATACGGGCTGCATTTGACGCTGAACAGCGACGATATGGGATACGTCCGCAGCGCGAAACAGTTGCTTGAAGCGGGCATGCTCACCTATCATCGCCCCGATGAGCCGACCGTCCACATTATGCCAGGCATGCCGCTGTTGCTCGCCGCTGTGTTTTCCGTTTTCGGTTCAGGCGCGATCGGCCTGTATGCCGCCAAACTCGTAATGATCGCCTTTGGCGTCGGAAATGTTTATTTGATCTATTTGCTTGGCAACGATCTCGGCCGCCCGTGGGCGGGCGTGATCGCCGCCCTAGGCACAGCACTGTTTATCCCTTTGATCGAAACCGACAATTTAACGCTGACCGAAGCGCCGTTTTTGTTCGGTTTCCTGTTGTTCATCCGTTTCACCATTCGCCTTGGCCGCCATCGGCACATGGCCGATTTTTATAAGCTGATGGCCGCCTATTTGTTTTGCCTGTTTTTCCGACCGACGATCGCCCTTATTCCATTCGCCCTGCTCGGCTATTTTTTGCTCATTCGCTACCCGCTTCGGCTGGCAATCAAGCAAGCGGCCATAGCAGCCGTACTTGTCGTTCTCGCGTTGAGTCCCTGGTGGGTGCGAAACTACATGCATTACGGGGAGTTCATCCCACTGACCGGCAGCTCCGGCGACCCGCTCTTGCTTGGTACATATCAAGGGTACGGCTACCGTTATGGCCCATCGTATAAAGAGGTCGTCAACACGATCGAAACACAGCATCCTCACATGAGCCATTATGAAAAAGAAAAAGTAAAAAAAGCGATCGCCATCGAGCGAATCAAAACGTGGTACCATGCCAACCCAAAACAATGGTGGGAGAGCTATACGATCAAAAAAACGAAAACACAATGGGGACAGCCATTCTATTGGATCGAAATTTTTGGCGTTTCGAAGCAAGAAATGACCGCCTGGCACCAACGCATCGTCCGTCTGGCGTTCGCCTCCGCTTTGTTCGCTATATTGACCTTGAGGTGGCAGCGGCGCGAGCTGTTGTTTTTCCTTTTGCTCATCACTTACTTTACGGCATTAAACAATGTCTTTTTCGCCTACCCGAGATACAATCTCCCATTAATGCCGATTTTGTTTTTATGGATCGGGCTGTTTCTCTCCTCAATCCCATGGCGCCCAAGCCGCAAAAAAGCCGCCTCTCCATAAAAGCGGAATAGGCGGCTTTTGGCTACGGCTGCAATAACCGTTCAAACTGACGAAGCGAAATGTGTGGATACACCCATTGTCGTCTCAACTCAAACACCGATTCCCCAGGATAAACGGTCCCTTTTTTCGTCGTAAACGCCATGGTAAATCCCGCTTGTTGGACCATATCGACGACCCGTTGATCATAGGCGCCAAACGGGTACGCGATGGCTGTCGCCCCGATTTTTTCTTTGCTCGCCAGTAAATCAGCCATCACGTCCTCATATGGCTTAAACAGCAAATACGGGCCATATTCCTGATCCGACAAGTGAAAATGGTTCGTATGGCTTTCAAACGCAATAATATCACGCATTTGGACGATTTCTTGTTTGCTTAAAAACTGCAAGCCTGCCGGGTCGAACGGCTGCGGAGCCGGGCGCATTCTTCCCGTAATCATAAACACCGTTGCCCGAAAACCGTACCGCTTAAGCAATGGGTACGCATATATGTACGTTGACTTCAATCCGTCATCAAACGTAATGAGCACTGACTTCGGCGGCAGCAACTGCTCGTTTCGCACATAGGCAAGCAACAGATCTGGAGTAATCGCCGTATAGCCGTTCTCTTTTAAGTATGTCATTTCTTCGAAAAACTGACTGAACGGAACCGTGGTTGTCGAACGAAACAGCGGCTCATCAGAATCATCCAATATATGATGGTACAACAACACCGGCACACCGTGATCCTTTTCCGTCACATGCTTATAAACGTATCCGTCCCGCCCACCGAATTCAATCAAATAAAACAAATCGGTCTCGGCTTTGACCGGATAACGGACTCCAGGCTGGATGGAACCGATCGCCTGTTTCCTTCCATTTTGAAAACTATACACCTGCGCTTCTCGCGTCGTTATCACACTTTTTCGCAGCCGATCCGATTCGTGGTTGAAAGCATACGGGCGCCCAAGCTTCGCTTCGTTCTTTTTGACCATCCCTTTGACAAACCCGTATTGGATGAAAAAATAGTGTTCATTTTCATCAACGACTTCAAATACCCTGCCGCTATACATCGTTCCAACTTGTTGCACTTCATTCGCCACATAGGCGTATACCGGCGCCGATGCCCCTTTTGATTGAATAAACAATGGGACCGTAGTCTCCGCTTGCCCGCTTTTTTCCCACCCAAAAAGCAGGAAAAGGAAAAAAGCAAACCAAACGAACCGATACCTCAATGATCCATCCCTCCGTTTTATTTCTATTTGACTATGACTATATCTCTATCATTTTACCACTAAATTTCTCACTAAAAAAACCAATCTATCAAAAAATGTCCAATCGTGACATATAGACTTCGTTTATACTAAAATATGATTATGCCTACACCGATTGATGGAGGAATAGACGACATGATTTACCGAAGCCATCCGTGGAAGGAATTGCTTCACCCGAACATCGCTTTTTGGCAACTAAAAGAAGCGGAACGAGTGAAACGCGTCATCCCAGTCCTTTTGCTTTTTCTGTTCTTCTCTGCTCTTCTTTCGTTTGTCCGTGCGTATATCGGCGTCGGGACGGAAGAGTTGACCAAACATCTTCCCCAGTATACCGGTGAACAGCGGACACTGTTGCATTTGTTGTTTGCTGCTGGGCACATCGTGGGCGGGATGGTCGTTCCGTTGCTTTTTTTCTCCATCAGCTCACTTGCGTTTTATGCGTTGTTTGAGGAAACCGATTTAGCGAAACTGATCGCCGCCCAACTCCCCGTTTGGCTCATTTTTCTCATAGGAGAAGCGGCGTTGCTTCTATTGGAGTGGGCGTTTGGCCTCGATCCGCTGACCTCGCCGTTTTCGCTCGGCGTCTGGGGTCCTTATTTGACGGACGACCGGTTCGTATGGGCGCTGTTGCACTCTGTTTCGCTCTTTTCCGTTTGGGCCGTATATATACAGATGGTTGCCTTGCGCATCCTCACAGATCGATCGATCGGCCGCATCGCTGTGACAGTCATCGTCGTTGATCTCGTAATCGCCTTTTTCGCGGCCGTCTGTACGGAATTCCCATTCGAATGGTTCCAATCATGAAAGGAGAGGTCACCGTGAAACGAGCGTTGACCGCCGTCTTGGCCATCGGCCTCATCGGCGTCCAGTTTTACGCAGCGTTCGCCGATGACAGCCGTGTGCCCAAATCGGCTTACGCGAAAGAATGGACGAAACCAAAACAACAAAACGTGCAAGAAACGATCAAAACAACAGGCTTTACCGCTCCAGCAGAGCGGACATTCATCTATTACGACCCGCAGCGTGGCGCCATCGATGACATTCTCGTGAAGAAAGGGCAACCCGTTCAGCCTGGCACCCCGCTGTTGCGCTACCGCACAGACGTCATCGACCGTGAGCTTGCCCAGCTCACGTCGAAGCAACAACAACTAGGCATGCAGCTTAGCCAACTGTCCGAAGAGATCGAAAGCTATCAGTCCATGGCCGCTGCCGCACCAGAAAACAGCGTTGAAAAACAGCAATGGGAAGAAAAAGCAAAAGAAGCAGAGCGTGAAAAAATGGAATTAGAGTGGCAGCAGCAACAATATGAACAAGAACGGGCCGAGCTGCTCAAACAAAAAGAGGAACAAACGGTCGAAAGCACAGTGGACGGCATCGTTGAAGCCATCGATCCGAATCCATCGAACCCGTCCCGCCCGCTGATCACGATCGCATCTCACACGATCGTCATTCAAGGGAAAATCACCGAATCGCTCGTCGGGAAGCTTGCCATCGGTCAAGCCGTCACGATCCGCCTCCCGAACGAAGCGAACGAACTAAGCGGCACCGTGAGCGACATCGGCTCATTTCCGATCAATGAGCCAAGCTTCCGGCAACAAAGCGAATATCCGTTCACCGTACATCTGATTGAACAAGCCGAACGTGCTCCTAAGCCGCAACCAACGATTCCGTTCGGCTACCACGTCGACATCACGATCGTGACAAAAGAAAAAAATGGGGCGATCACCGTTCCTGCTGAGGCCGTATGGCGCGAAAACAATCGGGCGTATATCTACGTCATCCGCAACGGCCAGCTCGAAAAACGGCGCGTCACCTTAGGAATGAAACAAGGCAACCGCCAAGAGATCGAACAAGGCTTGACAGGAGAGGAATACATTATGGTTCACCCGAGCCGCGACCTAAAACAAGGAATGAACGTATGGATGCCGCTCGAGACCAACAAGCCATCGAAAGAAACAATCCAACAAGTGCGGAAACGGGACATGGCGAAGTATTTCTTAGAAGGGGTTTTCGGGGCGTTTTAAGTGTATAAGGCTAAATCAAACCCGAGAGCAAAGCGGATTGCTCTCGGGTTTTTTATTTGCTTTCGGAAACAATTCCCCGAAAGTTATTGCATTTTAGAAATCAGCACGTGCAAAACTATCATGGATTTAGTCCCCTCTATGGCATCAATTTAGCGCTTTTCAAAAATCTGCAAACGATTTTCGCCATTTGCGCCCGTGTGACGCCCTCATTCGGGCCAAAATCCCCGTTCGCTTTTCCATGGACGATGTCTGCCTGATATATTGTTTCAACGGCCTCTTTCGCCCAGTTGCCGATTTGGCCTTGGTCTTTAAAATCAGCCAATGTTTTCTTCTGATCAAGTTGGGCAAAATCGTATTGGACAAACGGGAGCTTCATCGCTCGTTCGATCATCACTGCCGCCTGTGCCCGAGTAATCGGTTCATCAGGCCCAAAGGTGCGGTTTCTTTTTCCTTGAATAATGCCGGATTGTACGGCTGCCATCCATTCTCCGGTGCGGGCAAACCATTCTTCCCCTTTTACATCTTTAAATCTCCCGTCATACACGGCGCTAGGCAAACCGAGTGCGCGAGCAAGGAGCACGGCGAACTGAGCGCGCGTCATCTCAGCGTTTGGCGCATAAGTGGTAACTGAAATTCCTTTGACCATTTGTTTGGCGGCTAACGTTTCGATATATTGTTTTGCCCAGTGGGTTGTCGTGTCCCTAAATGACGCGGAACCTTCCACTACGATGTACGTGGAATTCGTCAGCGATTTTATGATCGCTTTATTGCCAACAAACAGCGTCGGCACAGCGGTTACTGTTCCATCTTCGTTCAGACGAACCGCAACCGCCCGCGTTGGCTGGAACGCCTTTTGAACCGTCACTTCACGCTCTATATATTGGCTAAATCGGTCGATGTTCTTTTCCTTTCCTCCTGCAGAAGCTGTTACATGAAATGCCACGGCATCAGATACAACCTTCAACGGCAAGGCCGGCGCTTCAGTGGCCGCCATCCCTACGGTAATATTCATTTTCCCGATATCGACACCAAGGTCTTTGGCCACACCCGGAAGCAGCGTTTGGATCTCGGCAACTGGAAGTTTATACATCACCTTGTCCGTTTCAGCCACAATCACCGCACGGCTCACTTTTTTGCTCGCCTGTTGGAAGAGGGACGCAGGGACAACAATTTTCACTTTCTGCCCTTTTTCGATATTGCCGACTGAGACCACAATTTCTTTTTCCCGCTCCGATAAGTAGCGGATCATATTGTCGACATCCCGAGCCGAAATCGATGCTGTTTTTTCAGTCACTTTGCCACTTTGCTCTTTCGTTTCGATAGCGGGTTTCACAATCACTTTCCCGTCTTCCACTTTCACTGGCGCCCCTTCTCCATCCGTCGGCACACCGTTCTCAGGTGTTGTGCCCCCCGGTGTTCCGCCTCCTGGTGTCGCCCTACTTCCAGGCATTCCCCCGCTGGAAGGCGGCGTCGACAACGTTCCTTCACGCAATTGCTTCGTCTCCAAATTCAGCACATAATCTTTCGTATTTTTCGTGATGGCTCCACCGTCGTTTTTGAACACGGCCGCTTTGCTTTCCACTGACGGTTCGATATGGATCGTCACTTCTTTTTGGTGGGCAGCCGGCATGAACGTGTATGTGAATGCCATTTGATCGTTGATCGGCACCCGCTCGCCATTGATCGTCAACACGCCGTTTTTAATGGCATTGCCTTTGATGGTCACATTGGTTCCTTGTTTCTGGACTTCCTCAATGACAACCGGCATATCGATCCATCGTAAAATGCGGTCTTGCACAACCATCGTATTGTTTCCTTCATTGTGAACGGTCACTTTCAAATCGGTGCCGATCGCGCCATAACCATAATAACTGACGTCATCATCTCCGTTGTCTTCGCGCGTATGGTCAGCCAGTCCTTCTTGATCCCACGACCCGCCTTTGACATACTTATACGTGATCGTTTCCCCTTCTTGCACCTCGGTAGTAAATTGCCAATCCGGCGTCACCGCGCCATTGCGCGACATTTCCCATGCGCCTGTGTTCCAGCCGTTCAAGCTGCTCGGAATCGTAATCTGGGCATCTAACGGCGTATAGTCTGGGGCTTTGACTTTAAAAATGACTTTCACCATCACAATGTCCGGTGTCACCTTGACCGCGTTGGACGCCACGACATTTCCGGCGCGGTCATACAGCTTGACAACGTACGCATACTCAGTTCCGTTTTCGACATCGTAATCTGTAAATGAATCGCCGATCGAAGTGGTTGTGTGCACGATATCACCGTTGCGCTCGATGGCTAACAAATAAGCATCCCCATCTTTTTTCCCAACAAACGTCCATGATAAATTCACTTGTCCCGATTCAACCGCAGGCTGCCGCAGCTCGATGGCGTCTGCTGGCGCTATTTGGTCGCTGTTGTCTGCCGCAAACGTCACTTGTTTCTCTTCTGTATACACCCACTCCTCGCCGAGGTTGGTCGTCAGCGCATAACGATACGTATACGTCCCTGCAGCGAGGGGAGTAAAGGCAGCACGGAACACGTTAGCGTTGCCGTCTTGTCCTTCATAAGCAGCTTGGTACGATTTCCAATCTCGATCATTTGGATCTTTGACTTGCAGCACTGCTTGCAATCCATCGGCTGCTCCTTTGTTTGTCACATCGTCGATGTTTACTTTGACATCCACTTGTTGCGGCTTGGACAAATCCAGTGTGGCATCGCTTAACGTTGTCACGAATTCGATATTGTCACTCGTCAACGGATAATGGGGAACAACACGATTCGTTTCCACCTTCGGCGATTCATTCCCGTTTTCATCGACCGCCGCAACGGCAAAGTAATAGGCTGTTCCGTTCGTCAACGAACCGATCGTGGCCGAAGTTGTTTCCGTCTCTTGCACCATCGTATAACCGGCCCCTTTTAACGTGGACTCGTAAATTCGGTATCTCGACGCATTTCCTTCCCACGTTAACGTCACGCGGCCATCCGAAGCGCTCGCCTGCAAATTTCTGACTGCTGCCGGCATTTCCGCCGTCACCGTCCCAAACATCATCCGTCCATCCAAGGCCGGAATCGTGACCGTCAACGTTCCGCTAGCGACCGTAGCTTTCCCGCCATCATGCAACTCATCCGTAAGCACGGTGCCGTTCGGAAGCAACGAAGCGACGTCAAGCGCCACCGTCTTGTCCTCATTGCCGCGGTTGACGGCAATGAGCGCCACTTCACGCCCGTATTGGCGGGCAAATACGTATACATCCCCTTGCGCATACACCGTCTTGATGTCGCCATGGGCCAACAACGATTGATGGTGCTGGCGAATGTGCCCCACTTTCTGATAATGGGCCAACAGATTTTGATCTTCTTTGCCCCACGGATACGTGCGGCGGTTGTCCGGGTCTTTTGAGCCAGTTACTCCCGCTTCATCGCCGTAATAAATCGTCGGCGCTCCCGGGTATCCCATCTGCAACATCACCGCCAGCTTGAGCCGCTTTTTCCCAAGTTCCTCATTATAATTCGGATCAAGCTCCGCCCGCTCGGATGAATCCGTTCCGTGCCCAAGCAGAAAGACCGCCCGCGCTGTGTCATGCGAACCAATTAAGTTCATCAGCGCATAAAACGCTTCACTTGGGTAGTCTTCCCTTATGGCCGTCAGTCGCTTGTCCGCCTCTTCTGCATTTCCGTTTTTCAAAAAATCAAGCACCGCCCCGCGGAACCGGTAGTTCATCACGGAATCGTACTGGTCGCCGAGAAAATATTTTGAAGCGTCATCCCAAATTTCTCCTAAGATAAGTGGCTGTTCCCCGTTCTTGAGCGTCGGGCCGCGGTCGTATGATCCTTGAAGCAACTCTTGGCGAAACTCGCGCCAAAACGCCGGATCCACCTCATTCGCTACATCCAACCGCCACCCAGAGGCGCCGCGGGCAATCCAGCTTTTCGCCACCGAATCCGATTCGCGAAAAATGTAGTTCGCGAGCTCATCGTTGTTTAATTCACTCGGATACGATACCTTCTCCCCTATCACGGACTTAAACTCAGGCAAGCTGTCATAGCCCCACCATGACTGATACTTATAACGACCATCGACTTTTTCGTTTTCAATATTGAACCAAAGGTGAAACCCATACGGGCTGAACGTCTGTCCCTCTTGTTTGAACTTCTCTTCCACTTGTTTCCGCGCTTCTTCCTCGCTCAATCCTTTTTCGTTCATCAAATCGTAAACCGCTTCCCAATATTCATACGCACCGACGGTCGGATAGCGGTGGTAGCGGTCAAAGTAAATCGAATCGTCGGATACGTGGTTGAACACCCCGTCTAAGATGAGATGCATCCCCCGGTTCGCAAGCGCCTGCACAAACGATTGAAACTCTTCCGGAGACCCAAACATCGGATCCAATTCTTTGTAATTGCTTGCATCGTATTTATGGTTTGACGGTGCATTGGCGATCGGATTTAAGTAAATCGTGTTCACCCCAAGCGACTGCAAATAATCCAACTTTTGTTCAATTCCGGCGATGTCTCCGCCGAAAAAGTCATTCGACCATTCGCCGTCGCCATCGTAGCCGCTCGTCCCTTTGAGACGCGGATTATCGGGCAACTCCGACCAATCGCGATGCTCAATCGGCTGCGCCCCACGTGCCTGCTGCTTGCTGTTGTCATTAGAAGGATTGCCGTTGAAGAACCGATCCGGGAAAATTTGATACACGACCGCCTCTTTCATCCAGTCAGGCGTCCTGTAATTCGGGTCATACACCGTCAACTGGAACAGCTCTGCACGGCTGTCCACGGCTTTCCCCCATTGCCCTTCTTGCGTATCTTCGCCGTATTCCACTTTCGTTCCGGCATCTTGAGCAATAAATTTATACCCGTACACCCCCGGCGCAGAAGGGGTGAACACAGCCTCCCAATATTCATCATCCCCGAGCACGCCGACTTTTTCCATCGTATAGACTTTGGCGGTTCCGGTCGTCGCATTTTTCACATACACATCCGCCTTCGTCAAATCGCCTTTTTTCGCCGCAAGACGAAGCGTCACCTTCGTTCCCGCTTTCACCGCGCCAAACGGCTGGCGGTATAACGCATCCCATGTATTGTGTTTCAACCGCTCTTTTTGAACGATGCCATCAGAACCTTGAGGATGATAGTCGGTGTATACTTCTTTTGTTTTCGCATTGAAAAAGAACGTAATCGTCGTTGTCTCCAACACGTTTAAGCGTGCATTTTCTTGCGGATAGTTTTCATCCCAATTCGTCCCGAGCACAATTTTATATTCATACGATCCTTTCGGCACCTGCGTCGTAAACGTGTACACCGAATCCAAATCATCATCAGTCAACAGTGCGGTCGATGTCCCCGGAGTCCATCCGTTGTTCTCCTCCTCATAGCCGATGGCCGGCAGCACCGTCCCGACAAGACGCGGCTGTTTCTCCTTCGCAATCGCCGTATACCATGTCGAATCAGCGATCGCATGCGTCCGGTCATTGTAATAAAACGTCACCTCAGTTTGCCGATCCAGCTCCAACACCAGATTTGCGCCATTGCGGCCGCCGGCGCCGTAATTTTCATCCCAGCTGCCGTTGATGGCGATTTTGTACTCATAGGTCCCGGCTGGCAGTGTCCCGGTGAATGTATAAAGCCCATTTCCTTCATCATGCATCACGGTCGCCGCAGCCGAGGGGTCCCATTCTTTCGTATGGCCCAATTCATCTTGCAAATTACCGACTAGCGTGATCGTCCGTGATTGCGAGACCGTGGATTCGGCCGTCCACCGATGCGCTCCATTCCCTAGAGCGTTAGAATTTCCTGCCTCGTTCGCAGCGGCAATCGCTTGGAAAGGAGTCAATGCCAGCAACAACACCGATGCCAAAAACAATGATAACGTTCTCCTCACCCTCTTGATCATCCCCCGCTCCCTTCTCCTTTGTTTTGCCAACTTCCTTTTCTCCTTCCCTTTTATATTTTGATGCAATCGTTTGCACAAAACGGTTGATGCAAACGATTTCATCAATGTTTATCTTATACGAATAAACAGAATATTTCAACTATATTTTCCCCACGTTGAAAAACGAATCGTTCCGTTGTTCTATTTTCGATTCGTGTCAAACTCAAAATTGTTTAAATTAGATATTGAAAACGATTACAAACAAAAATTATAATAGACGTAAACTTTCGAGGTTTTGCTTCCTTTTTACTCTTTTTATGCAATCGTTTTCCTTGATTTTTTGGAAGCTAAACCGTCGAATGTAACATTTGATTAAGGAGGAAGGGAATCGTGCTAACGTTTCACCGCATCATTCGAAAAGGGTGGACTTTCCTGCTCGCGTTTTTGCTCACTGCCTCGCTGTTCTGCCCAACCGGACAGCCCGCCAAGGCTGCCGCACCGTTTAACGGCACAATGATGCAGTATTTTGAATGGTACTTGCCGGATGATGGCACGTTATGGACCAAAGTGGCCAATGAAGCCAAAAACTTATCCAGCCTTGGCATCACCGCTCTTTGGCTGCCGCCCGCTTACAAAGGAACAAGCCGCAACGACGTAGGGTACGGAGTATACGACTTGTATGATCTCGGCGAATTCAATCAAAAAGGGACCGTCCGCACAAAATACGGAACAAAAGCTCAATATCTTCAAGCCATTCAAGCCGCCCACGCCGCTGGGATGCAAGTGTACGCCGATGTCGTGTTCGACCATAAAGGCGGCGCCGACGGCACGGAATGGGTGGACGCCGTCGAAGTCAATCCGTCCGACCGCAACCAAGAAATCTCGGGCACCTATCAAATCCAAGCATGGACAAAATTTGATTTTCCTGGGCGGGGCAACACCTACTCCAGCTTTAAGTGGCGTTGGTACCATTTTGACGGTGTTGATTGGGACGAAAGCCGAAAACTGAACCGCATTTACAAATTCCGCGGCATCGGCAAAGCGTGGGATTGGGAAGTGGACACGGAAAACGGAAACTATGACTACTTAATGTATGCCGACTTGGACATGGATCATCCTGAAGTGGTTACGGAACTGAAAAACTGGGGCAAATGGTATGTCAATACGACCGGCGTGGACGGGTTCAGGCTGGACGCCGTGAAACACATTAAATACAGCTTTTTCCCTGACTGGCTTTCCTACATCCGATCCCAGACAGGAAAACCGCTGTTTACCGTCGGCGAATTTTGGAGCTATGACATCAACAAATTGCACAACTACATCACCAAAACGAACGGAACGATGTCTTTGTTCGATGCCCCGTTACACAACAAATTTTATACCGCTTCCAAATCGGGCGGCGCATTTGACATGCGCACTTTGATGACTAGCACGTTGATGAAAGACCAACCGACATTGGCCGTCACCTTCGTCGATAATCACGACACCGAACCCGGCCAAGCGCTGCAGTCATGGGTTGACCTATGGTTCAAACCGTTGGCTTACGCATTCATTTTAACCCGTCAAGAAGGGTATCCATGCATTTTTTACGGTGACTATTACGGCATCCCAACGTATAATATTCCTTCCTTGAAAAGCAAAATTGATCCGTTGCTAATCGCGCGCAGGGATTATGCTTACGGTACACAACATGATTATCTTGATCATGCTGATATAATCGGATGGACAAGGGAAGGCGTCACTGAAAAACCGGGATCCGGACTGGCCGCACTGATCACCGATGGGCCGGGAGGAAGCAAATGGATGTACGTTGGCAAACAACACGCCGGAAAAGTGTTCTATGACCTTACCGGCAACCGGAGTGACACCGTCACCATCAACAGTGATGGATGGGGAGAATTCAAAGTCAATGGCGGTTCGGTTTCGGTTTGGGTTCCTAGAAAAACGACCGTCTCTACCATCGCTTGGCCGATCACAATCCGACCGTGGACTGGTGAATTCGTCCGTTGGACCGAGCCACAGTTGGTGGCATGGCCTTGATGCCTGCGATCGCGTTGTAAAGACATTCCGCTCTATCATTGAGGCAAAAAACACGGCCTTGCCCGCCATGAATGGCGGCACAAGGCCGTGTTTGATGTTACCATCCATTTGCTTGCTTCAACTTTTCCTTCGATGGAGTTTCGTAGAGGATATAGGCATTGATGTTTGTCACGTAATACCCGCCGCCGACCGCGTACTGCCCGCCGAAGCGCGCGTCATACCCGTAGACGCGGTACACTTCCCCAGGCTTTAAGATGCGGACGAACACAAGGCGCCCATCCTTCGTCCGTTTCCATAGATTGATCGGCTTTTGCACCGTCAAGCGGCCGATTTGCCCTTTTCTCAGCTCCACGCCATCCCAGTAGACTTTTTTCACTTGGCCTGGAGGAGTGGTTGGCTTTTCCGGCTGCTTTGGCGGGTTGGGCTTTTCTTCCTTCCAAAGCGGCAGGGCAAATTCATATTGGGCAAATCCACTCGGCAAGGTGGCGACATAGCGGATGCTGCCGTCTGGCGGCAAGTATTTTTGCGCTTCCGGCGACGATTCAAAAGTGACGGTCACCGGCGCTTTCCCTTTCACTGGCGCAAACCGCCAGTTGCCATCCGCCGACGGGTTGATCGTTCCGTTTTCCCGAATGTAATCGATGATCACTTGCCGGTTTTCATCCGGCGCAGCCAAAATCGTGTTTTTCCCGCCTGGATTGATGATCCGGTTCGTCGTCGCCCGGTAGTTGTTCGTTGCGACGATAAATTCCATGTTCGGCGTCACCGGCTTGCCTTCGAATTTCAAGTTTTTAATCCGATTCACGTTCGGATTGATCACATTTTGGTTTTTATCGTATTTCGCCGGCTCGGTGACATCGATCTCGTACGTCACGCCATCCATAATGTCGAAGTTGTACGTCGGGAAGTCGTTGTTGACAAGCGGCTGAACGTCTGTCTTGTTCGGGTCAATTTGGTTGAATTGCCCCGCCGACCACTCAAGCCATTCTTTCAACTCGGCTCCCGTAATTTTGAGCGCATACACCGTGTTCGGATACAAGTACAAATCAGCGACGTTTTTAATGGCGATTTCCCCCGCCGGAATGTCGGTATAATAGCTTGCCCCGCCGCGTCCGCCGGCTTTGAACGGAGCGCCAGCCGACAGCACCGGAAGGCCTTCATATTTCGTCCCTTTCAACATCTTTTCGACATACCATTTTTGCGCATTCGTGACGATTTGCACGGACGGATCGTCTTTGATCAGCGCAAAATAGCTGTTGATCGGGCTCGTGGTTTTTCCAACCGGGCTGCGGACGTACTGAATCGTCGCTTCATGTTCCGCTTGGATTGCCTGCTCAACGGCCGGGTCGCTGTCGACAAGCGGCGTTTTCGTCGCCTTGTCATACACTGGACGGAGTTGGGCTTTCGCTTGCGTCACTTTCCATTTTCCGTCGACTTGCTCGACCGTCAAGTCGATCACGCCGAGCGTATCGCCCCATGAACCCGGCATCGTCACCGGAACACCGTTGATCGTGCCAGTTTCATTGTTGATTCCGTTTCCGTCCGGAAAACCTGGTGTTGTGCCTGGAAGGGCCGGGAATTTTTTATGCTGGTGGCCGGTTAACACGGCGTCGACCCCCGGAATTTGCGTTAAATAATACGATGCGTTTTCCATATTCGGGCTGTTTCTGCCGGTCTCAATGCCCGAGTGCGATAGCACAACGATCAAATCGGCCCCTTCCGCTTTCATTTTTGGAATATACTTTTGCGCCGACTGCACAATGTCTTTTGCTATCACTTTCCCTTGCAAATTCGCTTTGTCCCAATCCATGATTTGCGGCGGCACAAAGCCGATGACGCCGATCTTCAGCGTATGCTTCTCCCCGTCTTCATCAACAACTTCTTTCGCTAAAATGTGATACGGCGTGAAATAGTTGACATCGTTATCCGGATTTTGGTCATGGTCATCACGGTACACGTTCGCATTCACGATCGGCAGCTTGGCATCGTCATACACTTCATTGAGGAAATCCAAGCCGTAGTTGAACTCATGGTTCCCAACCGTCGCCGCATCGTACTTCAACAAATGCAACAGTTTCACCGCTGGATGCACTTCTCCGTCTTGCAGCGGCTTCACTTTGGCACATAGTCGCCAAGCGGCGTTCCTTGAATCAAATCCCCGTTGTCAAACAGAAGCGTATTCGGCTGCTCAGCGCGCGCCTGCTCGATCAATCGCGCCGTTTTTGACAACCCGAACTCATTCGTCGGACTGTCTTTGAAATAGTCATAGTTCACAAGGTTCATATGTACGTCCGTCGTCTCTAAAATGCGCAGCTTGACGACATCTCGATCCTCCGCGCCTACCGCTGTCGACCCAAACGAAGGAGCCAGCAGCCCTAACGCCAGCACCACGCTTGCCGCCGCGTATTGCTTCCGTTTTTTCAATGTCCATCCCCCTTTAGGAATTCGAAAAATTTGTACCATTGTCATCATATCACAAAAAAACACAAAATTGTTAGAAAAAACACCCAAATCCTTGACAACAGCTTACCAAAAACAACAGAAAACGAAATCAAAGTATGGAATCCTGCTTCGGATCTTCAAGCTCAGCAAGAAACCATCGCCTTCATGATTTCAAGGAAGACGAAAATTAGGAAAACACAGTCTGTCTCGAGGGATAGTGAAAAGAAGCCGTGATTCACCATGATCGTAGCCCCTGGAGAACACATCCATCAACATTCTCCGTTAATGTAAAAAAGTGTCCCGCCGTCTGGGGACACCTTTTCCTTTCATTTCTACAGCAACTGAAGCAATGCTTTCTTGTTCGCTTGCACTTGTTCGTTCAACGCCTTGACTTTTTCTTTTACCTTCTGAATATCGGCGTTGTTGGCGCCGACTTTCTTTTCAAGGGCGCGAATTTCATTCGTCACCGCCCGCAGCTGGTTGGACAGCGCGATGAGCTGGCCGATGAGGCCATCAATTTGCTCTTGTTTTTCTTCATCGAGTTCCTCTTGGTCTTCACCAACCGGTTGTGGAGAAGTCGGAGACGGCGTCCCCGTTACCGTTTGCCCGCTGGAAGCCGGAGCGGCAACGTCATTGGCCGCTGCGGCTTGTCCACTCGGAGCGTCAGATGCCGCTGTTACTTCTGCCGGTTGAGAAGCGGACGGCTCGCCCGTTGGCGCCAAATCCGCAGGCGTCGGCGAGGCTTGCGTATCCGTTGCCGGTTCCGCTTTGCTCAATGCTTGAATGCGAGCGGTCACTTTGTCTAACCGCTCTTCAATTTGGCTTACTTTTTTATTTAACTGCGCCAACTTTTGCGCAAGCAGTTTTTGTTGCTTGGACAATTCTTGTTTTTTCTTCGCCTCTGCTTTCCTTTGTTCCGTCTTCGTCTTGACGACGATTTCCACTTTCTTCACCATCGTTTCGCGCTCATGCGCTTTGCCCGCAGGTTTGGCGGCCGCCCACGTCGGAGAGGCGACAAGCATCGACGCCACCAAAATCGGCCATCCTTTCTTTAACATTACCAATTCCTCCTTAAAACACAAAAAAGCCATTGATGCTTACATTTGCACCAATGGCTTTTACTTTTTGATGATGTCAATGATCGTTTTCACTATGCAGCCTGAACACGGTTGACTGCATGGACACGGACAAGGAAAGATTTTCACTCATGGCTCCCCCTTCTTGTTTATTTTATTCCCCCTAGTCCTCGCTGATCAGTTCTTTGACGACTTCAGTGGCAACGGCAACTAACACTGTTGTGATAACTTTTTCCCACATGCTCTCTCACCTCCTTTCAGCCCTACTCACGACAGTTATATAATAATGTCATGAAAATTTTCGCCCACGAATGCCCATCTTCTGTTCGGACGCATCGAACGTGCCGGCAATGAGGCAATCGTTTTTCGTTTTGTCGTGAGATTCGCAAAAGAAATGGCGAGAGTCCATCTTATTCCCGACTGACTCGTTCTAAATAGCGGATATAGTTTTGTAGTAAGTAACGATCTTGCCGATCTGGAATTCGACGCAAAGCGGATTCAATCTCTCTTTCACTGATCTCAATCTCTTCTTCCACCACTTCTTCCAACAATAAGTGAACAAGTTCTTCTTCACTAAGCATCTCGCCATAGCTGTCTAATCCATAGCTGTATTCCCGATAGTACGACTCACCGTTCATGATGATGCGATGGTACTTCGCCATGTTTTCTTCCCCTTTCGCTATCTTCAACTATACATCGTATAACGTATTCGCTCCCCATTTTTGATCCATACCTCATACAATAGCTCTCTCGTTTCTTCCTCCACAACCATCCCCGCAATCCACTCATTCCCTTCGTCATCGACATACATAAACGCCTCTAATAAAAGCGGATTCGGCAACTTTTTCACATGCTCGGCAGGAATGAGTAAGTCATCGATCTCCTCATGGTCAAATGCATACGCTTCGTACCCGACTTCCTCGCTGTTCACTTCCACGCCAAACTCGCTTTTCATCTTCGCCACGAACGATTCAAGCATCATCTTTCCCCCTCACACATATCCTTTTTCTTTGAGCGACACAAACCGTTCACCGCCCACGATGACATGATCCAACAATTCAATCCCGACAATCCTCCCCGCCTCCGCGAGCCTTCTTGTCACATCAATGTCTTCCCTTGACGGTGTCGGGTCGGTCGAGGGGTGATTGTGCGCCACTAAAATCGACGCCGCATTTGCCAACATCGCCGCTTTGAACACCTCACGCGGATGCACGATGCTTGCATTCAAACTCCCGACGTGGCAAACGTGGATCGCGTTCGGCTGATTTTTCGTGTCCAAACAAACAACGACAAACTTCTCCCGATCCGCATCCGCCAAAAACGGCTTCAACAACTTGTACGCATCCTCCGGCGACTGCACCCGCCGCTCCCTGTACAACACACTCCCTTCCCGAACGAGCTTCAAACTGACGATATTCACGCGCTTTGCAGACTGCATATGATTCCCTCCTGAAATAAAAATAGCCCCCATTCCAAAATGAAATGGAGGCGTTCAAAGGTATAATATATGTTTCAAATAATGTTTGATGCGGAAAAAAGAAACAGAGAGCCACTCAACGACTCTCTGTCTCTACTAATCTTCGACGATCTTCGGGGCGTGACAGGCACGCTGCCCAATTCACCAACACCATTTGACAAAGAACCGAAAAAGAAAAGCCCCGCAGAGATTTCTCTCCGCAGAGCTTTTCAACATATTCTTGCGGTGACAGATATCTAAATTACTTAGATACAGTAACAGTAATATCACCTTTTAGTTCGTTACGCAAAATAGAATTATCAGTAATATCGTTACCTGGAACATCTTTAGTAGTAATTGTGATTGATTTAGCAGTGTTTAAAGTAACATTTGATACAGTTACGATAAGGTCTTTAGAATATCCAGGAACTGTTGTAGCTGTAGCAGTATCAACAGCTACTGTTGCTCCGTTATTCTTAATAACTAATTCATCACTAACAACAGCACCTTCATCAGTCAAAGTAACCGCTTCAGAGAATGTTAATCTAAATGTAGCAGTTCCTGTTTGTTGATTATAAGATGTTAATGATGCAGCAGTTAAAACAGGAGCAATGTTATCGTTAATCTCAACAGTTTGAGTGTAAGCTTTGTTCGTTCTACCGTCTAAGCTTTGCACTCCATTGATTGTGAATACCGCAGCATCATCATCTTTAGAGATAGAGTCTGCTGGAAGCGTAACTACTGCTACTTGTTGACCTGGTTTCAATGTAATTGTTGTACCGTCAGGAAGAGGTTTACCATTTAAAGTATATCTAGAAACGTCAGTTGCAGAACCTGCAACAGAACCACCTTTTACAGCTATTCCAAAGTCAATTTCGAATTTATTTGCAATTGGTTGCCTTGAAGCGTCTAATGCATTTGTAATAGCATTAGCAGGAAGTTCAAATGGAGTTGCAGCTACAGTACCAAAATCAATTGTTCCCTTGTAAGCTGCACTTTCATTTGCTGCAAATGCAGTATCAGTTACAATTCCTTTAGCAAATGTGAAGCTGTAAGTTCCTGATAATTTAGCAGGATTCGCTAAGTTAAATGTAACTTCTTTTGCTCCAGCTGTTACACTAGCATCATCCGCAAAGAAGTTATCCACAACAACTCCATTGCCGTTTACAACAGTAACTAAGCTTTCATCAATATTAGTATTTTCAGCTAAAGCTTCACTGAAACTAACTTTAATAGAAATCACTTCACCAGCTGCATTTTTCTTGAAGCTTAAGCCTGTAACTGCTGGAGCAGTTGTATCTTTAGTTAATGATACAGTTTTAATAGTATCTTCTAACTTGTTGCCTAGTTCGTCAGCAATAGTATCGCCATCTGCATCTGCTTTGAATAGAACAGTTAAGTTGCGTGTTGTTTTATTTGTATAGAAGCCACTTTCAACAGTTTTGTCAATTGCTACTAAGAACTTAGTTCCAGTCTCATCTCCTGGTAGTGCTGTTACTGAATCAACATGTACATCTTCAAGAGCTTCATCTTTCAAAGAGATAAATCCTCCATTAGTAACTGTAGCAGCATCTACTTTCTTGCTGAAAGTAACTAAAACAGTTGAATCTCCGTAAGCCTGTACACTAGAAACTGCTGGTTTAGTAGTATCTTTAGTAATTGAGAATGTTTTTGATACTAAAGATGTTACATTTCCAGCACCATCAGTAAGGTTTACAATTTCAATAACATGAGATTTAGTAGCATCTAACGCAAGATTTGATAACTCAAGTTCAGTTACTCCACCATTATAGTTAGCAGCAACTGATTCGCCATCAATTTTCACTGTTCCAGCTACAACCGGCTCAGAGAAAGTCAATTTCACTTTGCTAGCAGTATCGTCATTAGTAACTGACTCAACTTTCACTAATTCAGGAGCAGTTTTATCTTCCACAACTACAGTTGTAGCATATTTAGGGAAAGTCACATCTGTGTCAGCTTTAGTTGCTACTCCATCAACAGTAACTACTAAAGTCGTTTTTTCTTCAATTGGAGCTGAAAGTCTAAGAACTACAGATTTACCGTCTTTTTCAACTGTAGCAGATGAAACTGAAACTGCTGCGCCAGAAACAGTATAATTACCTTCGTCTTCAGCAGTATTCTTGTCTACTTCTTTATTGAATGTTACTTTTAATTCATAAGCGTTAATCGCACTTACCGACACAACCGCCGGAGCCACATTCAAGTTCGCCGCACGATAGACAAAGCGCGCAAAGTCACCGCGCGTGATGTTTTCGTACGCGCCGAAGCTTGTTTCTGTTTTGCCGCTCGTTACGCCGTTGTCGTAGAGCGCTTTAACGAACGGAGCCCACGTTGCGTTAACGTCCGTAAACGGAAGGGCGCTGTCATTTTGCTTTTCTAATTTGTAAGCGTTGGCGACGATTTTCGCCATTTCGACGCGGGACAGGTTGTCGTAGGCGCCAAATTTGCCATTGCCTTTCCCGTTCAAGATGCCCGCTTCCACCAACGCGTTGACGTATTTCGCACGGTCTTTCGGCACATCCGTGAAACCAGCGTCTTTTGCGTTGTCGACATCGAGCTTCAATACTTTCGCCAAGATGACCGCTGCATCCAAGCGGGTGATTTGTTCGTAAACGCCGAATTGCGTTTCCGTTTTGCCGTTTGTTGCACCTGTCGACACTAAGAAGTCGACCGCTTCTTTGTATTGCGACGCAACGTCGGTAAATCCTGCGGCTAAAGAGGCGACAGGAGCTACCGCAGATGCAACCATGGCTGCTGTTGCTGTCGTCGCAGCAAACTTGCGATAGGACTTAGGTTGATAAGCCATGAATGATTTCCTCCCCGTTTTGCATGTATTTTTATTTTTATAGTGAATCGAAGGCATCAGGCTGATTGGCATGCCCATGCCGTTCGATCGGTTAACGAGATTAGGAGTGCAGCTTCATGTGATGATGAGACAACAACCTTCCACCCACATGAGTATGTATGTCAGTGCGGTGGAAAAGATTCCACCGTATGGCACGGAACCGCTAAAACTCCCAAGCTCAACTACTATTCTATCAAAAGTCTGGGATTTTTCAACTGTTTTTTACAAAATTCTTATCACACTGGACGAATCGGAAATATATAACTCACAAACTCCATTATACAATAAATTTAAGAATTGTAAATATTTTTATCAAAAACCACGCAGGCGTTATGCCTGCGTGTTCGATGATTGGGCGCTGGCCTGATGGACGAACGCCATCGCCAAGCCCGAGATGAGCCAAAAGATCGTGTTCAGCTGCGGGATGAAAATTAAGTTGTTTGATAAGTTTTGCACCATGAAGGTGGCGCTGCCGGCGATTAGGGCGACGATGATCAGTTTGCTTAGGCGGTCGGATGACGCCAAGTAAAGGCGGAGCAAGTACACATAATACACCACATAGATGGCTACGAAGGCAAAAAGACCAAGGAAGCCCGTTTCCGCCCCGACTTTTAAATACGAGTTATGGACGGAATATTGGTCATGGCCGATATACAGTTCCGGATATTTCGTGACATACTCTTTGTAACGGACTAAATAGTTGCCGATGCCGACGCCGATGACCGGATTTTCTTTCATCATCGCCCAGCCTGTCTTCCAAAGGGTGACGCGGGAAACGACAGCGCGGTTGGTTGTCGCTTCGTCTTGCGTTGCTTCTTCATCATCAGGCTCCTCATCCAACAATCCGCCGTTTTCATCGCCGTTGTCACCGGCGAAATGGTCGGCCAGGCCGCTTGGCAAATGGCGGCTAATGATTTTTTCCATCGCATAGACGGCGGAATAGGTGCGCGACTGTACGTCGGGCATGAAATAGACGATCGTGAGCAGCACGACGAACGAGATCAGAATATGCGGACGAAGGGCGTTTTTCACGAACGTTTTTGGCATCAGCAAGATCACTAGTGCGAATCCGCCGAGCATGGCGACCCAAGCGGCGCGCGTATAGGTTAAGACAAGGTTGATGACGTAAATGGCGTATACGGCAAACATCAGCAACTGCGCTTTTTTATCGCGCCAATAGACGACGGCGAATAAAAGCAGCGCTGGGATGACAAGATTGAGAAATGACGCGTAATAGTTCGGGTTGACGAGCGTGGAGTCCACGCGCCCTTTTGCCTCTTTCAAGGCGTACAGCCCCGCTGTGTTAAGCGAAATGCCGAAAATGTATTGGATCACGCCGTACACGCCGACAAGCAGGGCGGAAAGACCGAACGACTGGGCAAAGCGCACGTATTGCTCGCGGGTGAACTGAACTTTGACGACAATGAAAAACAAAACGACATACGACAAATAACGGGCGAGCTCCATCATGGCCGGAGCGAGGCTGACCGCTTTGACTAACGAGACGATGGCGATGATCAAAAAGGCTGCAAACGCCAACGCGATCGGTTTGAACGGAAAATCGTTCAACTGGATGCGCCGCTGCCGATAATCGACGAGCGCCGCCAACGTGATGAGCGGAATCATCACGACCTCGGCGGAAAGCGGCAGCGGACCGATATACGTTTTGTACGAAACGAGCGGAATGAGAAAAAGCGCCCATAAGACGGCGTAATAGGTCAACGGTTGTCTAACTCGCATCGTTTAAACTCCTTTTTTCCTAGTTCGGTGGATGGCTAAGACACGTTCGTACGTGGCCATCGTTTCTTCATATAAGCGCTGCAAAGAAAAATGAGTGGAAGCGTGCTCGTACAGCCGCTCCCCCATCATTTTCAGCTCGTGCTTTCGGCTGTGCGCTTCGCGCATCGCTTGGGCGAGGGCAGCGCGATCGCCGACTGGGACGATCCACCCCATGCCGCTCGAGGCGATGAGTTGTCTTACCCCGCCGACATCGGTGGAAATGACGGGCAAGCGTTCATTGGCCGCCTCAAGCAAGGCGAGCGGGAAACTTTCGCTATAAGAAGCCATTAAGGCTACATCCGACAGCGCGTAAATGTCCGCCACATCGCAGCGAAACCCGAGAAACTGCACTTGACGCCCGATGCCGCTTTGTGCTGCTTTTTCGCGCAGTTCAGCCGCCAGCGGGCCATCGCCGACAATAAGCAGCTTCATAGCGGGATCGGAAAGCCAGGCGAGGGCGTCAAAGACGAGGGCATGTCCTTTAATCGGGTGAAGGCGGGCGACCATCGTGATCACCAAATCGTCTTCCTGAAGCCCGAGGTCAGCGCGCTGCAACGTGTGCGGACGGGGGGCATCATCGAAGTCAATGCCATTGTAAATCGTTTGAATCCGTTCACCGGCGATGCCAAGCTCCATTAAACTTTCTTTAAACCGCTCCGAGACAGCAAAAAAATAGTCTACCTTCCGAAGCGCCCATACGTTGAGGCGGGTGAACCATTTTCCTTTCCACCCCGATTTCATAAAGTCGAGGCGTGGGTCGCTATGGACGGTGGTCATCCATGGGATGGCGATATTCCGTTTGATAAGCGCGCCGTACAAATTGGCGCGCGGCCCATGCGTATGCAAAAGGTCGAAACGTTCTCGGCGAATGAGCGCGACAAGCTTCGATAGCACGGACAAATCGTAGCGGGATGATTGGGCAAGGAGGCGCACATCGATCCCTGCTTGGCGCGCCTCCATAGCGAGCGGCCCGTCTTGGAACACGACGAGCGTCGCGGTGCCCGGGGCAAACTTGGACAAGAGGGTGACGACATGTTTGCGCGACCCTCCTGTTTCCCCGCCGCTAATGACGTGCAACACGTTCACCGTCATCTCTCCTTAGCAGCCGGACTCGCCGGCTGTGCGTTTTTCGGTCAGTACTTTCCAGAGAAATTTCGGCAAGGCGAGCTGGCGTTTGAATCGTTTCGGGTCGGTGACGAGCCGGTACAGCCATTCGAGGCCAAGCGTGCGGAACAGCTTTGGCGCCCGTTTGACATGTCCAGCAAACACGTCGAAGCTTCCGCCGACGCCTTGAAACACTTTTACGTTGAGCCGATCCATATGCGCTCGGATCCATAGCTCTTGCCTCGGGCTGCCGAGCGCGACAAACAGTATATCGGCATTGGCCTCATTAATGGCGCGGACGACCGCTTCGTCGTCGTCCACATACCCGTTCATATAACCGGCAATGCAAAGCCCAGGGTATTTCGCCTCGAGATTTTCTTTCGCTTTTTTGACGACCTCTTCTTTGGCGCCGTACAAAAAAACGCGATATCGTTTTTCCACCGCGCGGGCGATGAGCCGTTCCATCAAGTCGATGCCCGTCACCCTGGATGCGAGGCGCCCGCCTTTTAGTTTCGAAGCCAGCACGACGCCGATGCCGTCAGGAATTTGGTATGTCGCCGTGTTAATCAGCTGTTTCAATTCCTCATTTTTCCCCGCAGCGATCACTTTTTCCGGGTTGACGGCAATAATCGTCGACTTTTGACCGGCTGCCATCCGCTTTTCGATATCCGTGAGAATGCCGTCATACGTTAAGGTGGAGACGTATACCCCTAGATATTGCTCTTTTCCCATAGCTGATCATACTCTCTCCGATGGATGTTCTTGAATGGCGCGGACGACCGATAAATGGCCGATTTTATAGACCGTCACGTCTTCATTGTCAAGACTGATGCAATTTTTCGTATCGAAGACGACTTTGGTTTTCATCGGCGCCAATTCCTCGGCTGTTAGTGTTTTGAATTCGTTATGGTCAGCCAAGACAACGACAAGGTGCGCCCCATTGAGCGCTTCCTCTTTCGCAGTAAGCGAAAACGGCACTTGCGACGGCTTGACGTGCGGGTCGTAAGCACGGACATCAAACCGCTCGTTCCGACATAGCTCTTCGTAGATTTCAATAGCCGGGCTCTCGCGCACATCGTCCGTATTGCCTTTGTATGTCAATCCGAATACGGCGATGACCGGCGCTTCAAGTTCTGCGGTCATTCGTTTGATTTGCTCGACGACAAAGTGCGGCATGGAGTTGTTAATGCGCCGCGCTGTTTGGATGAGCTGCGACTCTTCTTTCGCCTTTTCAACGATAAAGTACGGATCCACCGCCAAGCAATGTCCGCCGACACCCGGGCCTGGGAGATGGATATTGACGCGCGGATGTTTATTGGCTAGTTCGATGACTTTATGGGCGTTGACGCCGACGCGTTGGGCGATTTTTACGAGTTCATTCGCTAAAGCGATGTTGACATCGCGGAACGTATTTTCCATTAATTTTGCCATTTCGGCGGTTACGGCTTCCGTCTCGATCACTTCGCCTTTGACGATCGCCCGGTAGACGTCGGCTGCTTGTTTCGCCGCCTCTTTCGTGACACCGCCGACGATTCTTGTGTTTTCCACGAGCTCGATTAAAATGCGGCCAGGCAAGACGCGTTCCGGGCAATGGGCCAAATACACATCCTGCTCTGGGTCAAAGCCGTGCTCGCGAATAATCGAGGCGACGACATCGTCCATGGTGCGCGGCGGAATGGTTGATTCAACGATGACGACATTTCCTTTCCGCAAATGCGGCGCCACTGATTTGGTTGCTTCAATGACGTAGTCGATGTTGGCAGTATAATCGTCGTGAATCGGTGTCGGAACGGCAATGATGAACACATCCGCCTCTTCCGGGGCGAGCTGGGCTCGGAATTTCCCTTCTTTGACGACTCGGTTCACCAGTTCGGCTAACCCTGTTTCTTCAATATGAATGTCGCCGCTGTTGATCGTCGCAACGACGGTTTCGTTCACGTCCACGCCGATGACGTCAAATCCGGCAGCGGCAAATATCGCTGACGTCGGAAGTCCGATATAACCTAGCCCGACGACACACACTTTTTTCATCGTGAAAACCTCTCTTTTTGTAAACTAGACTTCCCTTTTTTCGAGCTTTTTCGACCAATCACGTTATAGTATAACAAACCGAGATTCATTTTGCATCATTGAATCTACTATAGGCAAATGCTACAATTAAGGTTGATTTTTGTGGAACGATGTTTGTTTAGAGGAGGAGTTATGTCGTTGAAAATTGTCATCTCTGGCTTTTATGGACTTGGCAATACGGGGGATGAAGCCATTTTAGAGGCGATCATCGACAATCTTCGCGCCGAATTGCCAAACCCGGATATTACCGTGTTTTCCTTGTCTCCCGAGCAAACGGCGAAAGCGCACGGGGTGAAAAGCGTATACCGTGGATGGCGCCATGATAATAAAGGAAAAATTCGGGCGTTGCGCGAAGCAGATTTGTTAATCAGCGGCGGAGGAGGATTGCTTCAAGATACGTATCCGACCCGCTTTTTGTTCGGTCCGCTTCCTTATTATTTATTGATCGTGTTTTTAGCGAAGCTGTGCGGAACGAAAGTTATGTTTTTCTCCCAAGGGATCGGACCCGTGAATACGACGTGGGGAAAAATTTTAATGAAATTGTTTGCCAATATGGCTGATTTTATTACTGTCCGCGATGCGTATTCGAAACAGTTGCTCTATGAACTGGGTGTGACGAGGCCGGAAACGGTCGTCACCGCTGATATTGTCTTTGCCTTTCGTCATAAGGAAGATCATGCTTGCCTTGAAAGTCTTCGGCTTCGCGGCGACGAACAGCTTGTGGCGGTATCGGTTCGCCCGTGGCTTGACCGACGCGACTATTACGGGAAAATCGCCGATGCGCTCGATCAGTTGATCGAACTTGAGGGCATTACACCGGTCTTCGTACCGATGGAAGGACGTCATGATGTACACGCGTCCGAGCGAGTCGTCGAACAAATGAAGCACCGGTCCGCTTGCCATATTCTCGGCCCGGATTTTACACCGAACCAATATTTACATTTTATTAGCCAATGCCGTTTGACGATTGGCATGCGTTTGCATTCGCTCATTTTTTCGGCTTTGACAGGCGTCCCGCATATCGGTCTCAGTTATGACCCGAAAGTAGAGAGTTTGCTGAAGCGCTCCGGTATGTGGGACTATTCATTCCGCCTTGAGGAAATTGACGTCGACCGGCTCGTGAACAACGCCCGTTATATGCTCGCTGAGCGTGAAACCGTCCGTTCGGTTGTTCAAAACAACGCCAAGCAAATGCGGCAAGAGGCCATGGAAAACATTCGGCTGTTGAAAGAAAAATTTTTCCCGCAAGGAGAAGATCGCCGATGAATATTTTGCTAGCGACCGTCTTTGACTATCCGCATGCCGGGGGGCTATCCACCCATGTGACTACATTGAAAGCCGGGCTTGAGGCGCGGGGGCATCGGGTAGATGTCGTTTCGTTCAGCGACGTTCCCCCAACCAAGCAAATGATGCTCGCTAAGGGACCGAGTTTTTTGCTGAACAAAGTGTCGAAAGGAACAGGCATTATTTGGAGCCATGCAGTGAGGAAGCGGCTTCTCTCCCGCCTGATCGCCGACAAAGCCGCCAGCGGGCGATATGATGTGATCAACGCTCAGGAAGTGTTTGCGACGTTGGCCGCGCTGCCATCCGGCATCCCAACGGTGACGACCGTGCACGGCTATATGACGTACGAAGCCATCAGCCGCGGAGCGGTGGTGGAAGGAAGCCGGCAGGCGCAGCACTTGTTGGAGAAAGAAATTGAGGCGTATACGAAAACACGGAAAATTATTACCGTTGACCAGCGCATTAAAGAGTATGTACAGAAAAAAACCGGGGTGGAAGCGACCGCCATCCGCAACTTTATCGATGTCGACCGCTTCAAACCAGAGAAAGCGAACCGGATCGCCTACCGAAAAAAACACGGGTTGCCTGAAGACGCGGCCGTCATTTTTGTGCCGAGACGGCTGACGAAAAAAAATGGGGTCATTTATCCAGCGATTGCGTTGCCGCACGTCTTGGAAAAATACCCAAACGCTATGCTCATTTATGCCGGAATGGGGGAAGCGTACGACGAGTTGAAATCGCTCATCGAACAGCAAGGGTTGAGCGAAAAAGCCAAACTGCTCGGCGCCATTCCGCATGAGACGATGACCGAGTATTATGCCCTCTCAGACATTGTGCTTGTCCCAAGCGTCCACTCGGCTGGAGTCGAAGAGGCGACATCCATTTCCGCCTTAGAAGCCATGGGATCAGGATCACCGCTCATCGCTTCAGCAGTTGGAGGCTTGAAAGAGATTGTCAACCACCGGCAAGACGGCCTGCTCGTCGAGGAAAAAAATGTGGATGAACTCGCTCAAGCCATCATCGAACTGCTCGATCATCCGGAGTTTGGGCAACAACTGGCACAAGCAGCGAGACGAAAAATCGAAGACGAATATTCCCACTTATCGGCAGCGAAAAAGTACGAAGACATTTATCGAGCCGCGTTGGCACAATAACGTTATGGCCGTCTCTTTACCATCAGGGGCGGCCTTTTTTCGATTTTGGATGAAGGAAGTGACATGCATGCCATCATTAAAACGGACGGCGATTTGGATTACACTGCTTGCCCTCGTTGTCAAAGCAGCTGGTTTTTTGCGGGAAAGCATCATCGCCAAGCAGTTCGGCGCCAATGAATATACGGATGGCTACTTGTTGGCGTTTTCATTTATTACGCTCGTGCTCGCCGTCATTTCGGTCGGATTCAATAATGTCTTTCTCCCGTTGTACGTTCAGGCGAAACAACATGATCCTAAAGCGGCAGAGCGAAACGCGAACGGTATTATGAACGCCACTGTCCTCATTTTTTTGCTTGTAGCCATTCTCGGTTATTTGCTGGCTCCTACATTCGTCCCAGCCATTTTCGGACGAATGGCCGCGGTTACCAAATCAGTAGCGGTTCACATCACGCAAATTTTCTTTTTATTTATGGGCGCCATTGCCTTAAACGGCATTTTAGATTCGTATTTGCAAGGGCGGCGCATCTTTGTGCCATCGCAAATTTCAAAGCTGTTGGCCACTTTGATGGGCGCAGTGTTCGCGCTACTGTTTTCGGATGTGTGGGGCATTTACAGCCTCGCTTACGGGTTTGTTTTTGGAATTATGTTAGGCATTGTTCTAATGTTTGTTTATTTGTATCGGAGCGGTTACCGATGGGCGCCGACGCTGGCCATCGATCCTGATTTTCGGCAGACGTTTTTGCGCTTGCTCGTTCCTTCGCTATTGAATGCATTTGTCGGGCAAATGAACATGTTTATTGATAAAATTTTCGCTTCGGGCACGATCGAAGGAGCGGTCACGTATTTGAATAATGCCTCGCTGCTCGTCAGCATCCCGCATACGATTTACGGTACGACCGTCGCGGCGATTTTATTCACATTGCTGTCCGAGCAAGTCGACAAGCCGCGCCAATTTCAGCAAACGTTTTTCACTGGCATGGAGCTTTCCTTCATCACGTTAATGCCGGTCGCGGCCGGGCTGTGGGTGGTTGGTGATGCCGCGATTGCGTTCGTCTATGAACGCGGCCAGTTTACGGAAGCGGACACGCACCGCACGTATATCGCCCTGCTCTTTTATTTGCCGCTCATCGTCACCCAAGGTCTGCAATATATTGTCGCCAAAGCGATGTATGCGAAAGGGAAAACAGCAGTCGTGCTGCGGATTAGCGTCACAACGATTGTGTTGAACATCATCCTTAACTATCTGCTCGTTCAATCTTTCGGGTATGCTGGGATTGCGTTGTCGAGCTCGCTCGTTTCTCTCTACTACGTTACTGCCTGCTCGATCACCGTCTATAAAGAGTTCGAACGCGGGGAAGCAAAAAAATTGCTGTCCTTGTTGATCCGCGTCGGCAGTGCCACGGCCATCATGGCTGGATTGCTCTATGGGCTGAAAGAAGCGGCCGGCATCCACCAGTGGCCCGCGCTTCTGGCGCTTGCCGTGCTTGTTCCGCTTGGTGCAGCCATTTATATCGCGGGCGTATACGCCCTGTATCGCGAAGGGTTTTACCGGTTGCTGCGCACCCTCCGCTCGAAGCGGAAACCGAAACCGTCGGCATAATGTCCTTCTTCTCCGTCGCCTGAAACGACGAAAGAGGCTTACCTCTCTCCTAACATAGGAAAAGGTGTCTCGAACAGTTCGAGACACCTTCTTTTTTTTACTTAACGATGGTCAGAGGAGACAATTTTTTTTACTTAACGATGGTCAGAGGAGACAATAAATCGCCGCGAATATACGCCTTTTGCGTCGGCAAGTCCGGAACGATTTCATACCAAACATAGCCGTCGAGCTGTTTCGGGGTTGTTCCTGCCACCGTCACCGGCGTGTTCGCTTGTTTATATTCATACCAAACTGGCGGAACAACCGCTGGCTGCAGTCGAACATTGACACTTTCCGTGTTCGTCGCCATTACCGTATATCGTCCGAAGTCTTTTCTCCCTAAAAATTGGTCGACCTGATACATCCATCCGGCAATTTTTTGCCCCCAATACGGATCAGATGCATAACGAACGTTAAAACCAAACGATTTGTCTCCAAGCACCGCACCGTTATAACGCCAATCACTCGGATTCGCGTATCGCCCCGCGACGATCGTTTTCGCCATATAGTCGATGCACTCTTCGAATGAAGCGAACGAATCCGCACTTCTCAGCGGATCGCTGTCATACGCTTTAATACCAAACAAGTTGTTCTTCTCTTGAGCAAGTTCACTTAAACCCCAATTGCTTTCTAAAATCGCTTGAGCCAGCAAGTATAAAGCGTTGACTTGGTACTTCTCTTCCGCCTGTTTAAACGCCGCACCGAGCTCTTTCAACGGACTTGCAGAACGATAGGCGGCAACGAATCGATTCAGCTCATCGGCGGTATAATTCGTTTTTGTCCGCAACGACAGGACATTGAAATATTGGTAGGCTGTCCCGACAAGCTGGCCAGCCTCATTATAAAACGTATCGCCATCCCAGCTGTAGTATTTCTGACCCGCGAGCATAAATGACGGCGCTTTTCCGTATAGGTAGCTTTCATACGTATTGCTTGTCGTGTTGTAAATGACATGAACGAGATTGCCGTTTTCCACTTTGTAATACGAGCGCCCTTGCAAAAGCGCTGTCGGAACGAGCAACACATCCGCCTGCTTCACATATCCAATGGTGTGGGCGATTTGGACTTTTACTTTTTCCTCGTCAGCTCCTAAATATTTCATTTCTGTATTTGGAGCCACATAGGTGAGCGAGGCGCTGAAATCGGCGTTATAAATCGTTGCCGTTGATTTGCCTGGAGCTGGTTGGGCAACAGCGTAGCCATTTGCCATTTTCACGATTTTCATCCCTTGGACGATCACTTGAGAAGCCGGATTGGTTAAGGCCGCTTCAGCTTGGGCGAACGTGGCATACCGCTTTGGCCAAACGATGAGCTCCCCTTTTTCGATCGCCCCAATTTGATAGGCCATTTCCGGCATTTGTTCGGCCCACACTTCAAGCAGGCGATACAAAAACGCCGCCGCATGCGCCCGCGTCGCTTCCGCTTTCGGATCGAAGCGGAACGATGTTCCATCCTGATTCGGAATCCCGCGGATAATGCCGTAATGAATGTTATTGGCAATCGCCAACCGCGATGTGGACGAAAGATTGTCGAGATCAGTAAATGAGGAAAAGTCTGCTTTATGCTTCTCGATTTCCAAGTAATCGAACACGCGGTCAATCATCAGCGCCATTTCTTCTCTTGTAATTTGTTTATACGTACCGAAGGTGCCGTTGGAATACCCTTCGATCAGGCCAGCCGCACTTGCTTTGTAAATGCCATCGGCCAGCTTTGACGATGGCGAAACGTCAGAAAATGAAACGGTTCCTGCCACTTTAGGCAACTGCAGCGCTCGAGCAAGGAACGTCGCAAACTGACCACGCGTCACTCCCTCGTTCGGCCGATATCGGCCGTCCGGATACCCTTGAACAATCCCTTGGTTCACCATGGCCCGCATTTCCTGCTCCAATTCGATGCCGGTAATATCATCGGCGAACGAAATGGAACTGTTTACAAACAACAAACTCAATGCGAGAACAAGACTAGCGATTCGACGCAATCATTTTCCCTCCCCCGTTTTACTTATGTATTAGATTGATAGAATGATAGACGAAAGACGCCTATGAGACAACGACAAAAGGATTGGTATTTCGACATGGACATAGTCATATTCTAGCAAATATTGGAGATTCATGCATTACATTTTTATTACTTTCCTATTACATTTTTGTTCCGTTTGTAATGTTTTTGAAAACAATAAGAAAAAGTACAGGAATTTTATTCAATTATATAGTAATATTTTATATGATTTCTAATTTATGAAAAAGGAGAGAGGACTTTGAAAAAACGACACCGCTCTCGAGCTCTTCTGTCGCTAGGCATGGCTTTTTCGCTCGCCTTGTTGGGGGGCGGCCCGCCAACTATGGCAGCGGCAGCCATGACCAAACATTCGGCCGACGCCTCCGTGCTGCTTGACCGCCTTGGCCTTTCCAGACAATCAAACGAATTTAAAACAACGGCACAAGGAAAAAGGAAGCCATCCCCTACTTTTAGCGATGATGAACTGATTATTAAGTACCGTCATCCCCTCTCTGTCCAAGAACATCAACAATCAGGGGGAAAACTTGTTAAACGCATTGCTTCCTTACACTATGATGTTGTCAAACTAACAGGGAAAAAGAATATGAAAGAGGCGATACGCCGGTATGCGGAAAACCACAATGTGGTATCCGTCTCGCGCAGCGCTCAGTTTGTTCCGTTCTCTACTTCCGCCGATGACCCAAAAAAGGCGAAGGCGTACTATTTAACAATGTTGCAAGTCGAGCGCGCTCTCTCGCTTGCCGGCCCGCATCCGGTCAAAGTGGCGGTCGTTGATACAGGGATCGATGCGAATCATCCAGAGCTGAAAGGAAAAATCATCGCCAATGACAATGTGATGAACCCGCTGCAAAAAGGAGCTGTCGATGTCCATGGCACGCACGTTGCCGGGATTATCGCCGGTGAGAAAGGCAACGGCATCGGTGCGCATGGCGTCTTCCCGCGCGCCCAAATCATTTCGATTGATGTGTTCAATCGTTCATTTTTTAGTTCAGACTATATTGTCGCCGAAGGGATTCTAGAAGCAATCCGACAAAAAGCACAAGTCATTAACTTAAGTTTAGGTTCTTCTGTCCCTTCACCTATTGTTGAAGAGGCGATTCAAAAAGCGTTAGCGGCCAATATTACCGTCGTTGCTGCTGCCGGCAACTCAGGAATGCCTATGTATGAATATCCAGCTGCATACGAGGGGGTTATCGGGGTTGGGGCGATCGATGCCGACCGGAAGCTGACTTACTTCTCTACGTATGGACCGTCTGTAGACGTTGTCGCACCTGGCGAAAACATTTATAGCTCGGTGTATGACGTAGATAAACAATCCACGTTTGCCGAACTAAGCGGAACATCAATGGCCACGCCAATGGTGACGGCTACGGTTGCGATGCTATTATCCAAAAATCCGAAACTGACTCCGTATGAGATTCACTATATTTTAAACAAAACTGCCAGCGATTTAGGGCCAAAAGGCTACGACTTGCAATATGGACATGGCCTGGTCAATCCGGTCGCCGCCCTGCGGTTTAACCCGAAAAACGTTCCACCGATTCCGTCCGCAGCCGAACAAGATGTATTGAAAAAAGCGAAACGGCTGCACATGACCCGGGCGACGACGCTAACCGGGACGATTACACAGCTCGGCGAAACGGACTGGTATGCACTCCCCGTCCAAAAAGGCGAATATGTCCAAGTAAAAGTGAACGGAGCCGCGGACTACGACTATAAGTTTGACATTCTCTTTTTCCAAAACGGACAATCATCCGCATCAACCCGTCTATCTGTGAACGATACGGTTCAAGGAAAAGAGGAAGGCTATTTGTTCACCGCGCCAGAAGAGGGAACAGTCGTGATCGGCGTCAAAGATGCCCTTGGCAACTACAATGAGAACGGGGCATCCAAGTATACGCTGTTTGTCAGCCGGGAGGCAACCCTGCTTGATGATGGCAACACCGCCGAGCAGCCGTTTGTAATCCGTTCACTGCCATACCGATCGATTCAAGAACACGGCGCGCTCTTCTTTACGAACGAGCAGCCAAACAACGCTTCAGACCAACTAGCGGCAGGAACAACGGATTCAAGCGATGGGTCATCTGATGGAAATGATCAAGAAGGAAAGGCGGCGCCATTACCGGGGGATAGCGATTACTTTTCTTTCTCGCTTCCTGCTTCTGAGCAATCGGCCGAACAAACCGTTCATGTCTCATTGACAGGAGTGGCTGGAATCGATTCGGCCTTAAACTTGTACATCATTGAGCCGCAAGCACCGTCTCCGGAAAATAGCGGAGAAATGCCGATTCCGTCCGATGGAACCATCTCTACGCCAGCGCCGAATCCTGCTCTGAGCCTATGGCCGATCGATTCTGCCAACATGAACGGGTATGGTGAAGGGGAAGAGCTGACCTTTAACGCCGTACCAGGCATGCAATATATCATTGAAGTCACGAACAAACCGGTCAGCGATCCGTTTATGCTTTCGTTGAGGAATGAACTAGGCATCGACCTAACAAGAAACTTCTCTTCTCATTTACCTTATGAGCTAAACGTCGATGCAGCGACATTGCCTGCGGACGAGGACGGATTTCCGATGACAAGCGGACAACCGGAAGAAGACCTGAAGGACGGAAATATCGAAGGATATATAAAGAAAAAAGAGAAATGGCAACAACGTTGGCAGCAAGCCGCATCCGGCATTGTCGTGTTCGATGGTGATGATGACTGGAGCGAAGCCGTACGCAAAGCAGCCAAGCCGTACGAAACCGGCCAAACCGCAAGCGAATATTTCCAATACAGCGGGGATGAAGACTGGTTCGCCTTCACGCCAAAACAAGACGGCATTTACGAATTTCGATTTGCCGCCGATGAACAACACGATGTGCCGTTGGCGACGATCTTCATCTATGACGAAAAAGGCAAAACACTCAACTATATCGGTTCCAACGCCAATTACAATGATTTCAGCTTCGAGCCGAACGCTCGCTATTCTATCGGCTTAAAGAAAGGAACAACATACTATATCCAGCTCAATGAAAAAATGTATCGCCCTTCGATCAAACCATATGCCATGACGTCTATCTTGCTGGCAGGAAACGTCAATGATCGATTTGAAAACAATGATGACTTTGATCATGCGACGACGATCGGCTTAAAAGCCATTACCGGAAATTTCGCATCAGCCCAAGACATCGATACGTACTACTTTCAACCGAACCAAAACGGGCTGTACGGACTAGCCGTCACTCCGGCTCCTATCCCATCGAAATATGCGTCCTTGCCGGCAGAATTGCGGATGCCGATCGATCCAATCATCCTTATTGTTGAAGATACAAATAAAAACAAAAAGCTGGACCCAGAGGAAGAGGGACGCCTGTGGATCATTGACAACGGGCTGTCCAACGATGAAGAGCGCGGCGCGCTGAAAGCAGACAAAACGAAAGGATATTTTATCGTCACCGCTGACTTTTACGGTAACACAACTGTGACGCCATATGTGTTCTCCTTGGCATCGGCTAATCAGCAAGACGAAGACCGTAACTCCACTGTGCGTCACAACGTACCGTCCAAACCATTGCCGCTTCGAACTCCGAAGCAAGGCACTTGGTATAACACCGGGTATATGAACGTGTCATCGTCCCAAGGGGATGTAGACTATTACAAATTTACCGCCCGTGAAACGGCCACATATACGATACAGTTGCACGTTCCTTCTGATCTTGACGGAGCAGTGACGATCTATAACGCCAATGGAAAGCTGATCGCCAAAGGAGACTATTATGCAAAAGGGGATGACGAATACCTAACCGTCAAACTGTCGAAAGGCAACTACTTTATTAAAGTGGAAGACGTGTTTGGCAATGCCAGTGTCAGCCCATATAAATTGGTGATCGAGCAGCATTAACAGGCCAGAAAAGCGTGCTGCCGCCAGCAACGTCCCGACAGAGAAGAAAAGGTGTCCCAACGGCGGGGACACCTTTTTCCTATCGATGCACATTAATTAATCTGAGGCTGCGAAACGATCTGCCCAAACAGCTTCTCCATTTCACCGGAATCGCTCATTTGCCGCGCGGGCTGTAAAAACGAAAAATTCCAGTCGTTTGACAAACTGATATGGACGAAACGTTCCGTCGGGATACCCTTCCGTGATTCGGGCAGAAGCCAACTTGGCAATCGCCTCATGCCCGGTCACTCTTGTCGTCACATCTTTAAACATCACAGACGAACCGTTCGGCAGCGGATACGCTCGCGATAAAATGATGGCTGTCTCGGCGCGCGTAATCGGCTGCTGCGGGCGGAACGTTCCATCCGGATACCCGTTGATCAGTCCGCGCTCATAGGCAGCTTGAATGTAGCCAGAGGCGAAATCGGATGAAGAAACATCCCGAAATACTGTCACCCGCTTAGTCCCGTCAAGATGCAGCGCCCGACCGAGCATCACTGTTGCTTCAGCACGTGTGATCGTCTTGTCAGGCTGAATCGTTCCATTGTTATAGCCAGACACAATCCCTTGGCTTGATAGGTAGACAATCTCCCGCATATACCAAGCGTTTGCTGACAAGTCCTTATAATCGGGATCTGGTACGCTCACCGTAATGGAGACGGATAACGCGGATTCTGTCCCATCATTGCGTATGGACGCAAATTCGTACTCATATGTTCCTTTAACGACATAATCCGTATACGTACCCGCTGTTTGCAGCGTTTCGATTCGTTTTCCGTCCCGATATACACGATACCCTTTCACTGCGTTTCCTGTTGGGGTAACGGAAAAAGCCACTTCTCCTTTTTTTACCGACAATAGCTCCACGTTCAGCTCGGGCGGTTGGTTGGACACGGCCTGTACGAGTCCATAGCCGTACCACGGGTCCTTCCCGGGCGTCCCTAAATCCAAGGCACGATCTCTTAACATTTGGCGCAACTCGATATTGGTCCGTTCCGGATATTGCTCCTTATACAAAGCGAGCACCCCTGACACAAACGGCGCCGCCATTGATGTTCCAGACATGCGCGTATACCCGTCACGAGCGCCGTCACGGTCCAGATCAACCGGAACCGTACTGTACACATCTTCCCCGGGGGCCGCTACTTCGACCGCTGATCCCGTCGCCGAATATGGCAATCGAACATTTTCTTTATTCACAGCAGCGACGGCGATGGCACTGTCATACTTCGCCGGATATTCAACCGTATCTCCTGCGCCGTTGGCATAGCCATTGTTGCCAGCGGCAGCAACGACTAAAATCCCGCTTTCATACGCTTTCTGAATGGCCGCTTTCAAGGCAGGGGCATCTTCTGGGGCAGCCAAGCTTAAATTAATAATATCGACACCCTGCTTCATTGCCCATTCAATGCCTGATAAAATCGTGGACACATTTCCTTCACCGTAGCGGTCTAGCACCTTCACAGCATAAATGTTTGCATCAGGCGCCACCCCGACCGTCCCGATATCGTTATCTTTTGCCGCAATAATTCCGGCAACGTGAGTGCCATGTCCGTTATCATCTTGATAAGAATGAGGGCAAGAGGACAACAAGCAAACACCGTCCGCGACACGCAGATCCGGGTGATTGAGGTCAACACCCGTATCCAAAATGGCGATTTTCACCCCTTTTCCTGTTAAACCATGGGTGTGCATTACGGGAGCTTTCACCTTTTCCACTCCCCAGTCAGTGACTTGGCGGTCAATGGCCACCGTCGTATCTTGTTGTACGTAGTCAACCCCCGGCCAGCGACGCAACAACTCGACAGCCGTCATCGGGACCGTCGCTGCCACCGCAGGGATCACTTCAAACCGTTTGGTGACATTTCCCTGCAACGTTGTCACCGCTTGTTCATCCACTTGCTGTTGAAATGCGACAATGACATGGACAAACAATGGATGAGAAGCAGCGGACGTGCGAACCGGCACTGCCGCTGCAACGATAAACACGATACAGATGGCGAACATCCACCACTTTTTTATCATCTCAATCCTCTCCCCAACTCCCGCATCAACCAAACGGATCCGCTATGTTTCCTTCGCCAAATCCGCGGCCAAACATCTTGGTGAAGCGGAAGGAGCATCATCTTTATGGCTACTGAACCCGATCATATAACGGTTGAAAGTTCAAACCGGTTTCCGAGGCGTAGTAGTCAAGAATGCCAAGATAAATGGCTTTCGCCGCCTGCTCTTGCCAATATGAGGAGCCTAGTTTTTCAGCATCCTCCTTGCGATCGATAAAACCAAGCTCCACTAATACAGCGGGCATACTGTTTTCACGCAATACATGCAGATTGCCTCTTTTCGTCCCACGGTCAACAGCATTCCACGCCTCAACGAGCCGCTTTTGAATAAACTGTGCCAACTTTTGGCTCTGTTCAACATATGGATTCGTCGCCGCGGCGCTGTAATAGTACGTCTCTGTTCCCGTTCCGCCCCCAGCATTCGTATGAATGCTGACAAATACGTTGCCTCCCTTCTCTTTCGCAAAGGAAACACGGCCGCTTAGTGGAACGAATACATCGGTTTCCCTCGTTAGAGCCATATTAAATCCTGTATTTTCAAATAACGATTTCACTTTTAAGGCGACGTTTAAATTAATATTTTTTTCCACGAGACCGTTTGCTGTCGCACCAGGATCGCTGCCTCCATGCCCAGGATCAATGATGATCATCTGTGTTTTTAAATAGTTTGATAGCTCATCCCCTGCATCCGGTGGTGAAGCTTCCCCAACGGCTAAATAACTTTGGCTCACAAACCCTTCGATGCTTGCTGAACGTACGTACACCCAATTGCCGATAACATGCAGGATATCAACGGGCTCCCCTTTATATAGGAGACCAATGGAGCTATAACTGGTGGACGGACCACGACGGACATTTAGCGCCGAGGCATTGACCACCGCTTTCCCGGCAGATGTCAGTTGACTGTTGACGCGATATTGCGGATTGATGGCTCTTGCAACAAATACGGCAAAGTCCGCCCGGATAATCGGCTCATTTTCGCCAAATGTGCCATCCGCTTTTCCTTCCGCAATCCCCTTGATTTTTAATTGCTGCACCGCCGTTGATAGCGTAGCTCCGCCAAGCGAATAAGCCCGATTAATGAGCAGAGCCATTTCCCCACGCGTCACAAGTTGATCGGGCCGGAACGTCCCATCTTTGTAGCCGCTGATAATGTTGCGCTCGGCTGCTTCTTGTATGTATCCAGAGGCAAAATTTCCTTTTCCAACATCTTTGAAACGAGTGTCGCGTTGCTCCCCGTCAAAGTTTAACGTCCGCCCAATAATGGCAGCAGCTTCCGCCCTTGTTACATATTTCGATGGATAAAAATAGCCCGATACACTTCCTAGCACAAATTCCCCTTCGGCTAAGTAATAAATTTCATTTTTGGCCCTATGGGTCGTGCCCACATCGTGAAAATACGGAGCAGCCTGCGGGTGACTCATCGGCACCAGCCACACCGCCAGCCATATAAGACAAAAAGCGACAAGCATCTTCTTTTTCATACACCCAATCTCCCTTTTCGACGCGTTTTTCTCTTATTCTACCATAAATGCCAGATGTCATGAATAGATACAAAAGTGTATTTTTTAGCGAGCAAAAAAGCGGCAGTCAATATTGCCTGACTACCGCTTGAACGTGTCAACCTGCTCTTTTCCTATTTTGCAATGGTCATGCGAAAACAACGTTGAACAAGAACATGCCAAAGAAAAGCAATCCGTCTAATGGGTTCCATTTTGATCGTGCGGGAGATCTTCTTGCTCCGTTAATCGACGAATATGGTACTTTGCCTCCATTTTACACGTATAATCAATATCGGGGATGCCCAGCCGGTCAATGAGTTCACTTAATGTCCTCACCTCTTGTTCCGTCGGCGGCTCACTCAATATTTTCCTGATTACTTCGTTAATTTTACCAGCCATTTCCTCATGAAAACGGGGATCGCGCTTGACCGCATCGTCTAGCTGACGAAACCATGATGCATGTTTTTCCGCGTATTCTCGCCAATAAGCCAAAAATTTGTCCATTCCATATTTTTGCTCATCCCATTGGATCGATTCCATATATTTCTCAAACGCGGATGAAATCGATCTTGTCACGCTGATTTTGACTTCTTTTGGGAGATGGTTCAACATCGTGCTCTCCTTGACCTCCTCTCTCCCATCAAGTTCTTCTTGCCTATTTTCCCCTTCACAGGCAGACACATGCAGCCATTTACAGTTGAAACGCCTTTGGCCGCTGTGCGGTATAGCCGAAATGGTATAAAATGGCCTCCACAATTCGTTTCGAAGCTTGTCCGTCTCCGTACGGATTGGCGGCTTTCGCCATGGCCTCGTATTCGTTTCGGTTCGTTAAGAGCTCAGACGCCATCCGATAAATCGTCTCTTCATCCGTCCCGGCCAGCTTCAGCGTCCCGGCTTCGATGCCTTCCGGCCGTTCGGTCGTATCGCGCAGCACGAGGACGGGCACGCCAAGAGAAGGGGCTTCCTCCTGCACGCCGCCGGAATCGGTCAAAATTAAATACGCCCGCGCGGCGAAGTTATGGAAATCAAAAACATCAAGCGGTTCGATTAAATGAATGCGCGGGTCATCGCCGAGCACTTCGGCCGCCGCTTCCCGCACCGCTGGGTTCAAATGGACGGGGTAGACAACTTGGATGTCGTCGTACGTTTTGACAAGACGCTTAATAGCTCGGAACATGCCGCGCATCGTTTCGCCAAGGTTTTCACGGCGATGGGCCGTCAGCAAAATCATCCGGTCGTTGCCGATTTGGTCGAGAATGTCGTGGTGATAATCGTCTTTCACCGTCGTTTTTAACGCATCGATCGCGGTGTTGCCGGTAATAAAGATCGACTCCGGTTTTTTATTCTCTTGGATTAAATGGTCGTACGCTTTTTTCGTCGGCGCGAAGTGAAGATCGGCCATCGCCCCGGTCAGCTGCCGATTCATTTCTTCTGGAAATGGAGAATATTTGTTCCATGTGCGCAGCCCGGCCTCGACATGGCCGATCGCAATTTGATGATAAAAAGCGGCGAGGCTGGCGACAAACGTCGTCGTCGTATCGCCATGCACGAGCACTAAATCCGGCTTGACTTTCCGCATAATGTCATCGAGCCCTTCTAAGGCGCGGGTCGTAATGCCGGCGAGCGTCTGGCGGTCTTTCATAATGTTCAAATCGTAATCCGGGCGAATGCCGAATAGATCCAACACTTGATCCAACATTTGCCGGTGCTGCGCCGTAACGGTGACAATCGGTTCGATCCACTCGGATTGTTTTTGCAACTCCAACACGAGCGGCGCCATTTTGATCGCTTCAGGCCTTGTGCCGAAGATCGTCATCACTTTCCGTTTCGTTCCCATCGTTTCACCTGCTTATCCCGATTCATCCATGGTCATTTTGGTGCGTCCTTGTATCAGTTTGATTGTTAAACTCCAACAAAATAGACGTTTCATCCCATCTCTAAAGAAGTGGGCTTTCACGTCTATTTTTTGTAAAGAAAACCTCAACAAATTACATTACCATAATTAAGGCGCTTGCTCAACTTTCGGTTTTCCATTTCCAAAAACTCATGTCTCAAAAACGCCCTTGCTTCTACCGACATAACTAGCAGCGCTAACCTAACAGCAGCGTTTCCCTTTCCCCTTATCAGACCGGTGAAAAAAGATCGCCTCTAACGAGCGTGAGACCCACAAAAGGAAAAGCCGATGTGGCAGGGGGTCTCCGTTTGAGAAATACGGCTGGAAAGCAGGAGATTTCATTCCATCCCCCTGCAAGGAGAATGATGATCCAATTAAAAACAGAGCGCAAAAAAGGGGTTCTTTGATGTGGGAGGTGCTCGCAAGCGGTCAGCATCAAGCAGCAGGCGATGTCCACCGGCCTTCTCGGCAATCGTTGGCCGCTAAACGAAAGAGCACGACCCCGTTTAGACGGTTCGTGCCCCCTCTTGCCATATCGCGTTGCGCCGTGCTTTCTCTTGTTGGAAACGTGATCCGCCCGCGCCAAGCATTCATGGCCACGGAAACAACGAATCGTTTTTGCCAGTCCCATCATTCGTTTTCCTAGCCGTAAGGGCTTTGGGCAGCCCTTGAAAAAGCCATAGCATACATTAATACCGCTTTGCCCCTAAATACCGTTGCTTCCAATACGGGTTGTTCAATTGGCTGATCGTCACACCTGTTGAAGCACCGCTATGGACGAACTGGCCGTTGCCGATGTAAATGCCGGCGTGGGAAGGGCCTTTTTTATACGTCTCAAAAAACACGATGTCTCCCACAACGGGGGAAGGGACCGGTTTTCCAGCATTCCAAATGTCCGCCACCGTCCGCGGCAATGAAACACCATGCTGCTTGAACACGTATGTAAGAAAACCGCTGCAGTCAAAGCCGACTTCCGGAGTTTCGCCGCCCCAAACGTACGGCGTGCCAAGCAGCTCAGCCGCATCTGCAATGAGTTCGATGACGTCGAGTGTGGGTGCGGGATCTTGCCCTTTGGATGCAGGAGTTTGCCCCATAAGACGCTCATGCGTAGCGTCATCCACGATGCCAGTCGCTTCAAGTTTGGCATCTTTTTGGAAACGGCGGACGGCGTCAGCTGTCACCGTTCCGTAATAGCCGGTGATCTCCGGGTAGGTAAAATAGCCAAGCTGTTTTAGTTTCGTCTGAACCTGCTTCACCTCTTCACCGCGTGCACCGATCGTCAACTTCATGGCTGGACGCCCTTCTTCAACTGGAGGAGCCGTCTTTTTCTTCACCGCATCAGCAATGCGCCCGAGCGTTGTTGGGTCGGCCGAGCCGGTCGCTGGCAAGCCGTTGTCCTTCTGGAAACGGCGGACGGCGTCAGCGGTAATGGTTCCATAATAGCCGGTGACTGTTGGGTAGGTGAAATAGCCGAGGAGCTTTAGGTTTGTTTGCAGTTCGCTGACTTTGGAACCGCGTGAACCGATGTTGAACGTCACCGAAGAGGACGATGCGGCGGCTGTCTGTTGACTGACCGCTTGCCGAAGACGTTCGATTGTCACGGCATCGGCTTTGCCCGTAGCCTTAAGTCCATAAGCTTGCTGAAATTGCCTCACGGCCGCTTCAGTCACCGTTCCGAAATAACCGGTGATCTGTGGGTATTGAAAATAGCCGAGCTGTTTGAGCCGCTGTTGGAGCACTTTCACATCATCGCCGCGCATGCCGACGGATAAGGTGCGTGCAGTGGGGACGAACGCCCGCAGTTTCGCGTAAGTCGCGTCATCGATGATGCCGGTCACTGGCAAGTTCGCAGCCTGTTGAAACGCCCGCACCGCCTCTTCGGTGATAGGGCCGAAATAACCGGTTGCCTCCGGGTAAGAAAAAAACCCTTTTTCCTTTAATAACTGCTGCAACTCTTTCACTTTGGCGGAGCTCATACCTACTTTCCATTCCGCTGCCTGGCTGTCATCCGGCGCCAAAAAGAGTGCAGCGGCAAAGGCGGTGGCTAACACAACATGGCTTGACTTCACTTTCGTTCCCTCTCCCTTCCCTACTTTCGGTCTTTCCTTTACGGCCGTCGGCATTAACCCCGTGCGCCACTTTGCGGCGAAAACCGACAATCAAGCACCTATTCCGGCAAAAACCGACGCCTTTTCCTCTTTGTTTTAAGTATAACGAATATACGCTTTATGAGGAAACATTTTTTTTCATTGGGAAATAGAGGGAGAAGAAAACGGCGATCCTTTACCGTTTTTTACGATTGTGACGAGCAGGACATGTAAACAAATAAGAAATGCGGCGGTGATCACAAATATAGATCGACTGTAAAATGTCATCAATGAATTGCCGTTCCATGGCCAGCCATTCATTGGTACGGATCAACACGTATTTTTGTTGGAGCTGATTCCATTCGTAGAGGGCAACGGCTAACTTTTTTGAGTGGAGGTCCAGTTTGACGATAAACATGTAAAGTTGACTGACACATTTAAACACAAAATAAAGTTGGGCCTCATCCGAGCAGGTGACTGTGCGGAATAACGCCTCGCCTTCGAACGAAAAACGCCCCTGCTCCTCTTCGCTTCTTAGGCACCGGAGTGAATCAGTAAAATTGGTCGGAACGATCGTTTTCAACCGCGTCGAGAACGGGTTTTTCATTTCCTTAATAAATACGCGGTACGTTTTTTTTCTTTTTTTAGCTTCATTTCGTTCACAGACAATGAAATCAGCGAGATAAATATTCACTTCTATCCCTCTTTTTCTTGTATTAATAGTAAATATTTACCCTTTTTTACTTATTGTACTATGTCTAATGAAAGGAAGAAAGATGTCGACTGTTGGCAGAAAATACGATATTGTTCTAATCATGAACATATAAGGACAATGTACTGAAAAGGAACAAAATTCGTCATCGCGCTTTCCTATCTTTAAGATAATGATGTAAAGCGTGGTGACAAACGGTGAAAAACATCGGCGAAGTGTTGAAAAGGCTGCGGAAACAGCAACGCTGGACTCAAGAGCAGCTGGCTGAGCAGTTGAACGTATCCCGCTCGCAAATCAGCAAGTGGGAAAACGGCAGCTTGCTCCCTGACATCCAATCGCTTGAAAAATTGTGCCATTTATTTCATGTCAGCGCTGATTTTCTTATTGGCAGCGAAGTTCCGCGGCAGGAAATGCTGCGTGAGGTCAAGAGGCTTTACGAAACAACGGAAATGAATGAAAAGACGCTCGCCGCGATCGACTATTTGCTGCAAAACCAAGATATAAGCGAGGCGATGTATACATTGACAAAATTGCCTGACAAAAAGCGGAAGCATGTTGAAACCATGTTACTGACGATCATTAAGGAGTATGCGGAAGCCATCAGCTGACTCCCTTGTCCAACCATGCCCAAGCAGAAGAAAGCGCTAACATCAGTTGCTAGCGCCATCATTGGGGAATCTTTGGGGAAACGTTCTTTCTCTTGGGGATTCGTTAAGAAAGGCATGAATGCGGAAACAGTTAGACGTGCTCCGGCCATTCTTGCGCTTTGCCGGAGTGGAGAAACTGAACGGAATCGGCGACGACTTCAGTGACATAGACGCGCTGGCCGTCTTTATTGTCATAGCGGCGCGTCTGGATTCTTCCTGTTACCGCCACCATCGATCCTTTTCGGCAGTAATGGGCAGTATGTTCCGCTGTTTTCCGCCATAAAACACACGGAACGAAATCGGCATCAATCCCCCCTTCTGCATTGCGAAAGTTTCTCGCCACCGCCAATGTAACAGTTGTCACGGCCGCCCCTTCGGCCGTGTAGCGAAGTTCCGGGTTCTTCGTCAACCGGCCGACAAGCACGACTTGGTTGATCATGTTCCGCTGCATCCCCCCTTTCTGTCCACCGCATTCTTATCATAAATGATCCTGTTTTTTGACGTAAAATCGCAACTTTTGCATTTTTCTGCGCAATCTATCCATACAATCGCTGAAAAAAGCGAAGATTGCGTCGACAATGATGCAGAAAAATGATGTTTTTGCCACTCCACAGCAAAACCGCTCGATAGCGTTTGCGGCCGTGGGCGCATCATCCGGTTTTTCTTCTCCTAGCTGCCTATGCTATAATCGTGGGTAAGACAACGGTAATGAGGTGGGCGAGATGAAAACGTTCAAGCTTGTCGGGCTCTCAGTCATTGATGGAGAAATGCGCCGCCAAGACATCCCATTTATTGACGGCCTAATTATTAATAAAGAGGACGGCCAAAACCGCTGGCTCGTTGAAGCGTATTTAGATGATGACTATGAGCCGGTGTTTGCCGACTTGAAAGAACAACCGGAGTTTCAGCTGCAAGTGACAATCACCAATCCGGGGAACGACCCGGCCAACATGCTGGTCGCCATCCGCTCGATCACTAAAATGAACGGTCATATTAGTGTCCTCATGGAAGGGCTGATGATTCCAAGGCGGACTCACTTGGCTGAAGTCGTGCTGGCCGGCCTTGTCGAAAAAGGACTGCAAGGCGAAGCGCTGCTCAAAGAATTTCGCCAGCAAATGCACGAACGGCATAGCGCGAGAACACATCATGAGCGAAAACGATAAAAGGCTAGAGAACGCACTCTAGCCTTTTCTTTTTGACACCGGATGGGGATGGCTCGCACCTTGCTTTGCTGGAAGAGAGGCTTCTTTCAACACTCCGTTAAGCGTCTAACGCCGCGGCATAGCCGTGCGAGCGACAGTGTCGGTCCGGACTGGGCGAGCAGTGATGATGAAGCGCTGCGGAGCAGGACCGATGAAACGAAACGGGTAGCATGTCGTTACCGTCAACGTTGGTCGCGCCTTACTAACGAGAACCGTCCGGTCATCGTCATCGACGATGCGGATGTTAACAACGCGGTAATGGACGGAAGCGTCGTTCGTCCGAATGATGAGCGCATCGCCGATACCGATTTCTCCAAAGCGGCGGAACACGGTGTCGCGATGGCCGGACAACACGACATGCCCGCTGCCGCCCGGCCAAGCGCTCGCCGGGTAATGGCCGACGCCGCGGCGCAGTTCTTGTTCGCGGACACCTTCATACACGGGAATCGCCGCCCCGAGCTTCGGGATGGCAAATTCGCCGAGATAGGCGCCAAGCGGCGGGGACTGAGAGGATTCGCGACTCTTGGAAGAACGGGCAGCCTGAGGGAGCGTTTTCGCTTCCGGCTCGGGCGCATGCCGCATCGGAGAGAGGCCGCTGTCTTGCTTCGCCGCCTTCCAGCCAAACATATACCAATACCCATTCCAGACGGCCATCATCATTCCGACGGCTATGAGCAACAACGCCGCGCAACAAGCAGCCCGGTGTGGCCAAGGAAGCCGGGCCGTACGTTGTTTATGCCCCATCGCTCTTCATCCTTTGAGCCTCCCCACCCGCCGATAAAGAAGAAACCCTGCCGATGCGAGCAGCAGCCCGGTGAGGGCGTACGCTGCATATGGTGACGCAGTGTCCGGCAGCTTTTCCCCGTACATCATCCCTTTCATCTTAAGCGCCAACAGGCCGGCATCGATCCCTTTCTCCCCAGCGCGGACGATGTAACCAGATGTCAACATTTCCCTCGTGACAGCAATATCGACGATTTCCTTGCCCTGACGGTTATACAATTTAACCACGATCGGCTCCGCATCGGCTGCCGCGGCGGACGCTGACCATCCCATTTCTCGCCCGTCAACATAAAGCTTGGCCTCAAGTTGCAGCAAGGCGAGCGCCTCTTCCCAAATCGCCCGCAGTTCACGGCGCTCTTCTTTTGTCCATGGTCCTTCCTTTTCTTCAAACGGACGCAGCCGGTCGCTAAGCGCCGCCAGCTGATCGGACAACTGCGGATGGCCGAGTGAAGCAATATGGCGGGCGAATTCGCGCACCTCTTTTTCCGTCATTCCAAGCGCCCCAAGCAAATCGTTCATTTGCTGCATGGCAGCGTTATGCTGCGAATAAAAGCGGATGGCCGCATCCAAATCTTCAACAAACGTGTACTCTTGCACTGTTTCACCAAACTGCCCGAGCAGCGCCTCGAGCTCCTCGACCGTCAATCCGTGCCGGCGCAACACGGCATGAAGCCGCTCGTCGGTCAACGGCGTGCCAAGCCATTGTTTCAATTCCTCCATCGTGCGAAAATCAGCGACGGTCAGCCCGTACCGATCCAAATAAGCGAGCAAATCGCTTACCGTCCAGCCGATGCCTTCCACGTATTGTTCGAGTTCCGCTCGATTGATGGCGGCTTTTGCGCTCGCTGGAGACAACGCCAACATCACCGCGAAAGCAGCCATCATGAGCCATGTTCTCATTGCTGTTTCCTCCTTTCCATTGCCATTTGCGTACACTGGTAGTATTTTCCGAACTGTTTCTTCCTATGTACGAAAACTAGCAACGGTGGAAACAGACGTGCGAATAGTCCGCTCTCCCGACTTGCCTGCCGTTTGAAGCGGGGGCTGGCAACTCCCGAGAAGTGCGAGCGGACTTTGTCCGCTTTCCTTGGCTTGGGACTGCTTCCTCCAGCGGCTGAAGTGGAGACTCCTCGCTCAAGATGACGAAAAAAGGATGCCCGCAGCTCGGACATCCTCATGCTTATGATGGCTGACTGACGGTCAGTTCTTGAAAATAAGCGTGATACAACGCGCGCACCGCCTCGTTGACGACTTCTTCTTTGACGCCAAACATCATGCTCACTTCGGACGAACCTTGGTTGATCATCTCCAAGTTGATGTTGGCATTAGCGAGCGCCGTTGCCGCTTTGGCAGCCATCCCAACCGTTTTTTCCATCCCTTCGCCAACGACCATGATGAGCGCCAATCCGTACTCAATCGTCACTTCATCGACGACAAGTTCATCGCGGATGCGGGTCAAAATGCGCTCATCTTTTCCATCGGCAAGCTGGCTGGCCCGCAAAATGACTGACATATTGTCGATGCCAGACGGCGTATGTTCGTATGAAATGCCTTCATCTTCCAAAATTTGCAGCACACGCCGGCCGAAGCCGATTTCACGGTTCATTAAGTACTTGCTGATGTTGATGCTGCAAAAACCGGTGTCGCTGGCAATGCCGGCGACTGGTTTATCGATATGGTTGCGTTTGGCGACGATCCACGTGCCTGGAGCGGCCGGGTTGTTCGTGTTTTTGACGCAAACCGGAATCCCCGCCCGATACACCGGCTCGAGCGCCTCGTCATGAAAGACCGAAAAGCCGGAATACGACAGCTCACGCATCTCGCGGTACGTAATTTCTTTCAACTTGCGGGCATCAGCGACGATCGACGGGTTGACGCAATAAATCGAGTCGACGTCGGTAAAGTTTTCGTACACGTCCGCTTTGACACCCGCGGCGACAATCGAACCGGTAATATCCGAGCCGCCGCGCGGGAAGGTGACGATATGGCCGGATGGGGAATAGCCGAAAAAGCCCGGAATCACGAGCACACCACGGCGTTCACGCAACTGCCGCAGCTTTTCATACGACTCGGGAAGCACTTGGGCGTTGCCGGGTTCATCTGTTACGATAATGCCGGCTTCAAGCGGGCTGACATAGCTCGCCTCAAGCCCGACATCTTGCAAATAGAGCGCCATCAACCGCGCATTATGATCCTCTCCGCTCGCTTTGATGGCATCAAACAAGCGGGCCGGCTCGTTTCGATAGGCGCTAATTTTCGACTGCAAATCATCCACGAGCTCAGCTAAAAAGCTGGCGGCTTCCAGTTCGAGTTCATCGGCAATATCGGCGTACCGTTTCGCGATCGCCTGCATTGTTGCCTCGTACGGTTCGCCAGCCAACACTTGCTCAGCCAGCCGAATGAGCATATCCGTCACTTTTACATCGTCTTTACATCGTTTTCCGGGCGCCGATACAACAACCATGCGGCGTTCAATATCCGAACTGACGATATCAGCCACTTTGCGGAATTGCGCGGCGCTCGCCACCGAACTTCCACCAAATTTGGCTACTTTCATGTTCCATGACCCTTTCTGTCGAAATTCTTTATAATTGTTTATCATATCACATTTTTCAGCTCATGGAATCCTTCATTTTTTAGAAATTTCCGCGAACGGTGAAAATCGCCGCGAATACAAATGGCCGTGATCGCCAGCTGCAAACGGGAGACATTACGTTTTTACGGAATAGCCGCGGCGGACGTTGGCGATTCCTTCTTTGCAGACGCCATACGGCAGCCATGAACAGTGTCGGCATAAATCGTCTAAATCATCCGGATCGACCCTTTCTGCCGTCCGCCGAATCAATTCCGACTTTTGGTACACCTTGCCCGCCTCTAAGCCTAAATGACCGATGACATTTCCGTCGAGCGAACGGACATGGGCATCCGAATTCGGGCCGGCTTCGCATGTCGTTTCCCCATGGTGTGGACAAGCGAGACACGCCTCATCCAGCGCTGCGACCACTTCAATTGGAAAATCGTCTTCTTCATCACGAATCCGCTTAACAATCTCCCACATTTTTTCGACAAACGAAGGACTGTAACCCATGCCGCGAAATCCGTGCACACAAAGCAAATGGTGGCCGCGCAGGCGCAACGGTTTCATGCCTCTCTCCCCTTTCCTTATCCTTTGTTCGAGCATATGCCAGACACCGTCGAATATGCCTCGATTTCGTCCAGATATTTCTAGAAGGCCGGTGATTTAAGGGGAAATGTTGCTCCCCAACAACATTTCTCAAGTAAAAAAACCTTTCAACACCACAGCTTCATTCCTTATGTTTTCCTGCCAATCAAGCGAAGCGGTTGTTTTTAGCGGCTTTCCTATTTATCATCATACGCCAATGGCTGACTTCAGGCAATTTCAGATTTTCGGATTCCCCCTCTTTCCGACGCTTCACCAATGTGACTCTTCTTTTCCCTTCCTCCCTCCTTCCTGCGCCCCTGTACTGTTTCGGTTGGCGTGGTAAAATGGAAGCGACAACTTTCCCGCGAAAGGATTGGCTGATGATGACAAAAGATGAAGCAGCCCGTTTGCTTTCCGTCTTGCTTCACGAACTGACGAAGTCTTGGCGGAAAGAAAAAGTTCATTCCGATGTGCTCGAAATCATTATGAAACTGCGCATTCAAGCTGCTGACGAGAAACAGTATAGGAACGATTTGCTCAGCAATATTGCTTTTGCGAGCGAATCGGCGCATGCGTTAAAACAAATTTGGGGCTATATGCTGCGCGAGCAGACGTTTTTGTCGCCAGGCACGATCGAAGCGATGCTTAGTGACGCCCAACAGGCGATCCGCCGCCGTCTTCCAGAGCTCACCGACCGATACGGACGTCCGTTTGCAGAAATTAGCGATGCGGCAGAACAGAAACGCCAACTGGAGCGCTCCTATAGCGCACTGCTCCTGTTCAACCGGATCGCCACTGATTTTTTAATCGAATTTGGCCGGGAAGAAAACGAATCAGCCGCCCGCACATTTTTCGGCGCTGATCCGAATGAACTGCTCGAGGTGTTTCATCACCTTTGCGGCGTATACGCGAGCCGCTGGCTTGAAGGACTGGAGGTGGATTAATCCCGTTTCGAGGGACGATGATTTAAGGGAGGCACAGCACAAAAACCCCATTTTCTCAAATGAATAAAAACTACCGAAAACGACGGCATGATAATTTTTCCCCAGCCTTTCGGGGGCGGGAAAACGATCGGTTGTCAATCGTGCGGCGGTCTTCAAAGGGAGTGACCGTTCCGGTCGGCAACAGGGCGCAAGCAGGTAAACAGTATTTTGGGGGCGCATTCCTGATCCCATCTCCCCCTTTCTGAGGGCGCGATGGGATCAACCATACAAGAAAAAGGTCTATTCCTCTCATGGAAAAATGATTTTAGGGATTTTCAAAACCATCCTTCCAAGATCGAGACAGTGAAACGCCCGATCCCCTTCAAACGATTCCCGCCGCTAGCACGCTTCTCGTTTGACAATATTGTCCATTCATGCTAATCTAATCATCGGGAGGAATTTTTCTAATATTCCTTCTATTGAAAGCGTATACAGATATTCAAATGAAAGGGGAATCGGGGATGATTTACACACAACCAGGCCAGCCAGGGGCGCTTGTCACGTTCAAAAAGCGCTACGAAAACTTTATTGGCGGCAAATGGGTGCCGCCGGTCGACGGCGAGTATTTTGAAAACATTACGCCGATCACTGGGCAGCCGTATTGCGAAGTGCCGCGATCGAAAGCGGCGGACATCGAGCTGGCGCTTGACGCCGCCCACGCAGCAAAAGAGGAATGGGGACGCACGTCACCCGCCAAGCGCGCTCGCTTGTTGAACAAAATCGCCGATCGGATGGAAGAACACTTAGAGCTGCTTGCAGTCGCCGAAACGTGGGAAAATGGCAAACCGATCCGCGAGACGCTGGCAGCTGACATTCCGCTCGCCATCGACCATTTCCGCTACTTCGCCAGCTGCATTCGCGCCCAAGAAGGGACGATTTCGGAAATCGATCACGACACGGTCGCCTATCACTTCAAAGAACCGCTCGGCGTCGTCGGGCAAATCATCCCATGGAACTTCCCGATTCTTATGGCGGCGTGGAAACTCGCCCCTGCACTGGCTGCAGGCAACTGCGTCGTCTTAAAACCGGCGGAGCAAACGCCGACGTCGATTCTCGTCCTCATCGAACTCATCGAAGATTTGCTTCCACCTGGTGTCGTCAACGTTGTGAACGGTTTTGGCTTGGAGGCCGGAAAGCCGCTCGCCTCAAACCCGCGCGTAGCAAAAGTGGCGTTCACCGGCGAAACGACGACCGGACGACTCATCATGCAATACGCCTCGCAAAACATCGTTCCGGTGACACTTGAGCTTGGCGGCAAGTCCCCGAACATTTTCTTTGCTGATGTGATGGACAAAGATGACGAATTTCTCGATAAAGCCCTCGAGGGGTTGACGATGTTCGCCTTAAACCAAGGCGAAGTGTGCACATGCCCGTCGCGCGCCCTCATCCATGAGTCGATTTATGATGCGTTTATGGAACGGGCGCTCGAGCGCGTCAGACAAATTAAACAAGGCAACCCGCTCGACACGGAAACGATGATCGGCGCTCAAGCGTCATCCGAGCAGCTCGAGAAAATTTTGTCCTACATCGACATCGGCAAACAAGAAGGCGCCGATCTTTTGATTGGCGGCGAACGGAACATGCTTGAAGGGGAGCTTGCCGGCGGGTACTATGTCAAGCCGACGATTTTCAAAGGGCATAACCAAATGCGCATTTTCCAAGAGGAAATCTTCGGGCCAGTGTTGGCTGTCACGACGTTCAAAGACAACGAGGAAGCGCTCGCAATCGCCAACGAGACGCTGTATGGCCTTGGCGCTGGCGTCTGGACGCGCGACATCAACACGGCGTACCGGTTCGGCCGCGGCATTCAAGCCGGCCGCGTTTGGACGAACTGCTACCACGTCTACCCGGCCCACGCCGCGTTTGGCGGCTACAAAATGTCCGGCATCGGCCGCGAAACACACAAAATGATGCTCGACCATTACCAACAAACGAAAAACTTGCTTGTCAGCTATTCGCCGAAAAAACTCGGCTTGTTCTAATACTCACCCACCCACTCTTCCATCGCCTCTTCGTTTCGAGGCGAAGCACCCACCGTTTTGACGAGGTGTCCTGATCTTTTCGGGACACCCTCTTTTGCCTTTGGCGACACCGTGTTGTCCCGCTTCGGCGGACTGCCGGGCGATCGTCAATGTCGAGAACGAAAATCGAATGCATAAGGAGGGGGCATAATGAGTGATGAACCGAAAGTCATTGCCACGGAAGCGGCGTTAGAATTGATTGAAAAATTAAAAGCGAAATACGGGCCGCTCATGTTTCATCAATCCGGCGGCTGCTGCGACGGCAGCTCGCCGATGTGCTACCCGCTCGGCGAACTGATCGTCGGCGATTCTGATGTGCTGCTTGGCGAAATCGGCGGATGCCCGTTTTACATTGCCAAGGCGCAATACGAATATTGGAAACATACGCAGCTCATCATCGATGTCGTTCCCGGGCGCGGCGGCATGTTTTCGCTTGAAGGGCCGGAAGGCGTCCGCTTTCTCACCCGATCGCGCGTCTTCGGACAGAGCGCCGAGGCAGGGAACGCATAGCGGCTGCTGACATCCGATGCTTGAACTCCCTACAGAGGGGGCGGCATTTTCTGCCGCATTGAAAAACCCAGTGGGCCCGCCACCTGACGAAGTGTGGCGCGTTCCGCCGGGTTTTCTAGAAGGCCGGTGAAAAACGGCTGTCACGCGCAAATCAGCAGCATTTCACCAAAAAAGAAAGCTTATTCCGCAAGTTTTTTCTATATGGATGCAATTTGAGGATTTACCATTTGCAGCTTTTATCTACTGTCAGGCGACCGAACAACGCCGCTTCCAGACCCATATATAGGTCTGTGAAGCAGGTGGTTGTTCGGTCTTCCGTCACGCCTTGGCGTGACGGGGCAAGCCATAGGCTTGCCTCCGACAGTCGAAAATGGACAAACCGCTTTTCCGTCAAGGATATGTTAAACTTCTTCGTTGCATCTATATAATTGAGAAATATCTGGAACTAGCAGTGTTTTGCACTAAATCACCAGCCTCCTAGAATCGTCACTCGGTCGTGTCCATTGGGGCGTCTGCTCTCGTTCGATCGGACAATTCAATCCGTTTCAAACCGAGCACAAACAATAAGCCTACCGCTATAAACACGAGCCCAAACAAAAAGACGGCCTGCAGCGAATCAACGAGCGAATGCTTTAACACCGGCACGAACATATCGCGCAATGCAGCGGGAATGTGCGCCCTCGCTTCCGGGCTGAGCAAAACGGAATACAGTCCTTGCGGATCCGTGTGAATCATCCCCGCAAAGCGGTCAACAAGCCCTTTCGCCTGCACCGGCAACGCTTCAAGCTTCGGCATGAGCCGCTCATCAAGCAAGACGCTTGAGCGGTGGTTCATGATGGCGCCAAGCACGGTCATGCCGAACGTCCCGCCGATCGAGCGGAAAAATTGACTCGAGGACGTCACAACGCCAAGCTCCGATTTCGGAAAGCTTTCTTGCAAAGCGAGCGTCAAAATCGGCATCACAAGCCCTGTGCCGAGCCCAAGCACAATCATATACATCGTGGCCGTCCATTTCGATGTATCGACATGCATCGTGCCAAGCAACCCAAACGCCGCCAACATAATGGCCATGCCGACGATCAACTGCGTTTTCACGCCGACTCGGTAGACGAGCCGGCCGCCGATGACGCTGCCAATAATCATCGTGATCATCATCGGTGTCATGATCGTCCCTGACTCTGTAGCGCTCACTCCAACCACGCCTTGCATAAAAAACGGAACAAACATAATAGCTCCGAACATGCCGATGCTCATGAAAAAGCCGATGCCATTGAGCAGCATAAACGTCCGGTTGCGAAAAAGCCAAAGCGGGATGAGCGGCTCGTCAGCCCGCTTCTCTGCCCAAACGAACAAGACCAAAAAGGCAGCCGCCGCCGCAAACAGCGAGATGATTGGCCATGAGCTCCACGCATACCGGTCGCCGCCAAACGTCAGTCCAAGCAGCAAGCTGACGACACCCACCGTCAGCGTCGTCATCCCGGCCACATCGAATTTCACTGGCCCTTCAGCTTTATATTTGCTTAATCCCATCGCAATGAGCACCGTTGCTAAAATGCCAACCGGCAAGTTAATATAAAACACCCAACGCCAGTTTAACTGATCAACGATAAAGCCGCCGATTTGCGGACCTAGCACCGAAGCTAGGCCATACAAACCACCGAATACCCCTTGCCATTTTGCGCGCTCTTTTCCGGTAAACACATCGCCAATAACAATCATCGCCATCGGCATCATAATGCCGCCGCCGATTCCTTGAATGCCGCGGTAAATGATGAGCTCAGTCATATCGTTGGCCATGCCGCAAAGCGCTGAGCCGACCATAAAAATGACCAACCCACTCACATATACCACCCGACGCCCCAATAGGTCGGCGAGCTTGCCGGCGATCGGCACGACCGTCGTCGACGTCAACATATACGCCGTCGTCAGCCACGTCATGACGCCCAGCCCGCCAAGTTCCCCGACGATGCGCGGCATAGCCGTGCCGACGATCGTCCCATCAAGCGCTGCAAACAGCATCGCAATCACAAGCCCTGTAATGAGCAGCGGACGATGCCGAATCGTACTTGCCGGCGCTGCTAATGCTTTTTCCATGTCTCTCTCTCCCATCGATACGGTTGTTGATGCGAACGAATCTCATCGGTGAGCGCAGCCAAAGCGGCAGCAAAGGGCGGCGCCTCGTGATGCCGCAAATACAAAAGCAACGCCTCAACCAAATAAGCGCGCGGCGGCTCATGGCGTCCGAGCAGTTCTTCCTCGAGCGCAGCCACCGCCTCCAGTACATCCCCCGCCTGCTTCGAGCCGAGTTCCTTCGCCGCCTCTCGGACGGCGGAAAACGCCGCGGCCAGCCGTTCTCGTTGTCTCTGCCGCTCCCGCTCTTCCAGTTCCATCCACGGAGCGAGTGACTCCTCCGTCAACAGCGGAGATTCCCCTGCAACAAAGCTTGCGACAATCGCATCAAATCGTTGCATGAGAAAACGAGCGGCTTCTTCCGCGTTAAACGTTTCTTGATGAAAGAAAAAGTAAAACAAGTATTGCCGAACAATGCCGTTCACCATCATGGCCACATCATACACATACGGCCGAACCGCCTCCCCATACACGTCTTCTAAGCGGGTGCAATACCACAAAAAAAGACGGCCGTGCTGACGGAACATATACCGCTCAATCTCCGGATTGACTTTTGGCAGCTGTTCCGACATGACCATATGCAAAAACTCCTTGTATTGACGGACATGAGAAAAATGGGCTGCCAGCTGGCGGACAAACTGTTCTTTTTCTGATCCGCCGCCGGCCGCTGCCGTCAAATCGGCCATCATGTTCTCACTGTAATACTGGAGCACCGCCAACAACAATTCTTCTTTCGAAGTAAAATGATGATAAAACGCCCCTTTAGAAATGCCCCATGCTTCAACCAAATCTTGGATCGATGTTGCATGATACCCTTTTTCAGCAAACAGTTTCATTGCTGTTTCGATGAATTGAACGCGCCGTTCATCCATGGCAGCGGCTCATCCCTTGTTTGCCTCCCGCTATCCATGAGCGGTAAGATGGCAACAGTGCCCTTGGTTTCACCAGGCCAGCGCGCACGCCACGCCGCCGCAACCATTCCACCAAACGCTGAGCATCAACCATTGTCCTCGCCTCCATACGTTCTATGACCGAATGGTCAATGTTATTATAATCAACAATTATCCAATCATGCAACGAAAAAGCGAGATGTTTTTTGACTATATAGTCAAAAATAAAGGTTTTATTCTGAACAAACAGTCAAAGAGGATGATCGCCAACAAAAAACGGCCGCCCATCGCCTGACAAAAGGCCACGGACCGCCGGCCATTCCATTTATTCCATCGCCGCCGCAGCGAGCGCCAAGGCTCCTGAAACGCCGGCGTTGTCGCCTAACCCCGGAAGGACGATATACGAATCGATGTTCCGAAGAACTGCTTCGTGCTGAATATAGCCGCCAAGCCGCTCTTGCACATAGCGGCGGACGAGCGGCAGCACGCGCGTCTGCTTCATGACTCCGCCGCCAACGATCACTTTTTCCGGCGACAGAACGAGAATGTAGTTGGCAATCGCTTGAGCCAAGTAAAACGCTTCAAGCTCCCACACCTCATCGCGGCCGGCCAGTTCCGTTCCCTTTTTCCCCCAGCGCCGCTCAATCGCCGGACCGGACGCCATCCCTTCCAAGCAGTCGCCATGGTACGGGCATATGCCGGCAAACGCATCATCCGGATGACGGCGGACGAAAATATGGCCCATTTCCGGATGGATTAGCCCGTGAAGCAGCCGCCCTTCCACGACCGCGCCAACGCCGATGCCGGTTCCGACCGTCATATATAGGCAGCTATCCAATCCTTGCGCCGCCCCCCAGCGCCGCTCGCCGAGCGCCGCCGCATTCACGTCCGTATCAAAGCCGATCGGCACCGGAAAATGTTGTTTCAGCGCGCCGACAAAATCGAAATTCGTCCATGCCTGTTTTGGCGTACTCGTAATATAGCCGTACGTTGGACTGTTAGGACGCAAATCGACCGGACCGAACGACCCGACGCCGATCGCCTCAATGCTATGCGGGCGGAAAAATTCGATAACATGGGCCATCGTCTCTTCCGGCACGGTCGTCGGGAACACCGCCCGTTCATAAATTTTCCCGTGTTCATCCCCAACCGCGCAAACAAATTTCGTGCCTCCGGCTTCAATGGCTCCTAAGATCATAGGCAACCTCCTCCTTTTTTAGATTCAATCTTGCCTCTTTAAAGCTAGCAAACATTGGCTTATATCGCCAGCTTTCGAAACGCATCTGTAAACTCCTACAGACTCCTACTCTTTCAACGCTTCCACCGTCTTGACCGCTAACCCGGTTAGTTCACAAATCGTCGCCACGTTGCATCCTCTCTCTATCATCCTCTTCGCGACGTCCATTTTCCCTTTGCGATTCCTTTCCCCATTCCTTTCTCCATTCCCCGTCGCTCGTATGTGATGATGAGATCCATCCCTTTGTTCGCTTCCTTTGTCTCCATTTGGTCCACCTCATTTCGCAGCTGGATTTCCTCTTCTTCAAACAACCGCAAATACGTTTCAAAAAAGCCAAGCAGCAACCGCTGTTTGGCCTCATCCAGCTCAAGGCGGATGAGCATGCGCAAAAGCTCCTTTTTCACTTCGACCTTCTCACTTTCATTATACCCCATTTTGCTTAACAAGGCAGCGGCAACGGGATTGTCACGGCGAATGTACTCGCGCCAAGGCTCTTACAAGACAAAGTAGAGAAGCCGCCATGACGGCGGCTTGACGGATGCGTTTTCCGTTTTTCGCCTTCTCAGCCCTTCACCGAACCAGCCAACAACCCACGGACGAAATATTTGCCAAGGAAGATGTACACAAGCAACGTCGGCAAGGCGGCGAGCAAAGCCCCGGCCATTTGCACATTCCACTGAACGATCTGACTGCCGGATAAATTTTGCAAGGCGACCATGATCGGCTGTTTGTCCGAGGTCGTGATGGTCACAGCAAACAAAAACTCGTTCCAAATGTTTGTAAACTGCCAGATGGCCACGACGACAAATCCGGTGATGGACAAAGGAAGCATAATATAACGAAAAATGCGGACAAACCCAGCGCCATCGATTTTCGCCGATTCAATCATCTCATCCGGTATTGCGGCGTAAAAATTGCGAAACATGAGCGTCGTAATTGGAATGCCGTAGACGACATGGACGAACACAAGCCCCGGAATCGTGTTGTACAGCCCAATTTCGCGCAAAAACTGGATGAGTGGGATGAGAATGCTTTGATACGGGATGAACATGCCGAACAAAATGAGCGTAAAGAGCGTATCCGCTCCTTTAAACTTCCATTTCGACAGCACGTAGCCGTTGAGCGCCCCTAGCAGCGCGGATAAGAGCGTCGCCGGCACGACGAGCAAAATCGAGTTCCAAAAGTTCGGTGCCAGTTTCTCAAAGGCGGTCGCATAGCTGCTCCAATCGATCGTTGTCGGCAACTTCCACATATCGGCCAATGTCACTTCATCGAGCGGTTTTAAGCTTGTCACGATCATGACATATACCGGCAATAGAAAAAACGCGCTCATCGCCAGTGCGAGCATATACAAAAACGGCCGCGACCACAGCGGTTTCGCCATTACGATCCCCCCTTGCGGCTCAAGATAAGATACGGAACGATAAACACCGCGACCGACAGCAGCATCACAATCGCAATCGCCGCTCCGTTCGCATAATAGTTGCCGCGGAATGTCGTTTCAAACATATACACCCCGGGCACATCGGTGACAAAGTTCGCCCCCGGGCCAGTCATGGCGTAAACCAAATCGAAAATTTTGAGTGAAATGTGGGCCATAATGATGATGACGCTGACTGTAATCGGCCGGAGCAAGGGCAAAATAATTTTCCAGTACAATTGAAACTCGGTCGCCCCATCCATCCGTGCCGCTTCACGCACCTCATCCGGAATCGCACGCAGTCCGGCGAGATACATGGCAACGGCAAAACCCGTCATTTGCCAAACCGCCGCGACCACCACCGCAATCATGGCCAATGGGATGCCAAATTCGATTTTGCCCCATTGAAATCCGCCTAAGATCGTTGTATCCGTATACCATTTAGAATCCAAGCCGAGCGGTTTTAAAAACAAGTTCACACCCGTTGACGGGTTGAACAGCCATTGCCATACGACCCCGGTGACGACAAAAGACAAGGCCATCGGGAAAAAGAAAATGTTGCGAAACAGCGACTCACCGCGCAGCTTTTGATCAAGCAAAATGGCGAGCAATTGGCCGATCACGATGACGGCGGCGATAAACAGCACCGTAAACACCAGCGTATTGCGCAAGTCGGCTTGAAAGCGAAAATCTTGGAACAAATACTGGTAATTTTTCAACCCGGCGAACGACCAATCCGGCACGAGCGAATTCCAGCTGCTCAACGACACATACCCCGTCCAACCGATAAACCCGTACACAAATAAGAAAATCAAGACGACCGACGGCGCCAAAAACGCGGCGGCCAGCCAATGATCGGCCGTCCATTTCCGCTTTTTCCTGACCGCAGGGACAGCCGCTGTCTTCTTGGCCGGCGTGATGTTGACCGTTTCCACTAGGATCCCTCCTCATGACGGCGAAAAGGGGAAGAGAATGGCTCCCGTCCCCTTTTCCCGATTACTTCTTCAATTCTGCAGCGGCCGATGCCAACGTGTCGATAAACGTCTTCACATCTTTTTGCGTCACGAAAATGTTGACGGCCTGATTGACTTTCGTCACAAACCCTTCCGGCGCTGCCGAGCCGTGGGCTAAGCTTGGCGCCAGCTCCGCCGTCTTGAAGTCTTGCATCGTTTGCTTGCCGTATTCATCGTACTTGGACGGATCGGCATCAATGCGAGCTGGGATCGAGCCTTTCAGCGGGTTGAACGCATCTTGACCTTCGACCGAACCAAGCACCGCTAAAAACTTCTTCACATCGTCTCGGTTTTTCACACCTTTTGGCAGGCCGAACGTATCGGTGATGACCATAAACTTGCCAGCGGTGTTCGGTGTCGGGACGTAGCCGAAATCTTCATTCACTTTTAATTTTAAGTCGTTGACGAAATAGCCTTTGGCCCAGTCGCCCATCACATACATGGCCGCTTTTCCTTCGGCAACGAGCTGGGCCGCGTCTTGCCAGTTGCGCGAGCTATGGTCTTCGTTAATGTAGCTGAGCATTTTCTTAAACGTTTCAACCGCTTGTTTCACTTGCGGATCGTTAAACGACCATTCTCCAGTCCAAAGCTTTTGGTAGTTGTCTGTTCCGAGCGTCCCCAATAAAACCGTTTCAAACAAATGCGTCGCGGTCCACGGTTCTTTATCACCAAGCGCCAGCGGCGCAATGCCTTTTGCCTTCAGCTGATCTGCCACTTGGAAAAACTCATCAAACGTTTTTGGCGGCTGAAGTCCGTTGTCGGCAAATACTTTTTTGTTGTACCAAAGGACGTTCCCACGGTGAATGTTCACCGGAACGGAGTAAATGTTGCCATCTTTGCTTACCATGTCAATGAGCGCTTTTGGGAATTTGTCCATCCAGCCTTCTTGTTCATACAAGCTGTTGAGCGGCTCCATTTTGCCGGCAGCGACCCAACCTTCATTCAGCTCGGCCCCACCGTGCACTTGGAACGTTGACGGCGGGTCGTTCCCTTGCATGCGGCTCGCTAAGACCGCCTTGGCGTTCGTCCCGGCCCCGCCGGCGACCGCGGCGTTTTCGACTTCAATATCCGGATATTTTTCTTGGAACAGCTTAATCAGCGCTTTGAGACCATCTTCCTCACCAGCTCCCGTCCACCAGCTGAAAATCTCCAGCTTCTCTCCCGCTTTTTGGCTGCCTTGTTTGGCGTCATCGGACGAAGAAGAGCTCGAACTGCAGCCGGACAGCGCCATCCCGAAGCCAAGCGCCAACGCCAGCCATGCGAATGCTTTCTTTCTCATGATTCTCCCCCTTTGCATCTTTTTTGAAACCCCTTTCAATATGGAGTGTACCATGCACCGCTTATTAAACTGCGGCTTGATTTCTTCACTTTTTTGCGTTTTTCTTCACTTTTTTGTTTTCCGTTCTCCCATCGGGCAAACGGAAGGCTCTCTGGTGCAGCTAGCCGCTATTTCGCTTCCATGGCGCAAAAAAGCCCGTCTCCCCATCAGGGGGCAGGCTTCGTTTCAGGCGCCGAAAGAGGGGGGCAACTTGCTTCGTTTGCGGGGCTTGCCCATTTTCTTTTTGGCTCGCCCTCCACCTTCCTTGCTGGAGGCAGCACTCCCCTTGTCAGCGTGCCTGTACTTTTTTTCGGTATTCGCTCGGCGATAAGCCGGTCTGCTTTTTAAAGACGCGGCTGAAATAGTTTGGGTCATTGTAGCCAACCGAAAAACAAATTTCCTTCAAACTGAAATCGGTGTGAACGAGCGCTTCTTTGGCCCGCTCGATGCGCACGTTCGTCACGTAATCGATAAACGTGATGCCAAACTGCTCTTTGAACAGTTTGCTGAAGTAATGTGGGCTCATCCCAACGTGTTCGGCCACCTCTTCAAGCGTCAGCGGCTCGGCATAATGGCGGTCAATGTAGTCCTTCGCCTTGCCGATTTTGCCGTGGGCTTGCTGCTGGCGCCATACTTCCACCTGTGCGACGATGCGGTCAAGCTCATCAACCATCGCTCGTTTCAATTCCTCCTCTGAACCGCAGGAGGAAAACGAAGAAGTTCGTTCATAACGAACACCTAGCTCAGCAAGAAAACGGGCAAGCGAAACGAACAGCTCATCCATCTTACGCCCTGCCGCCGAGAGAGAATAGGAAGAGAGAAGCTCATCGACATAAGCGAAGCTGAGCATTCGTGCTTGTTCGCTGTCACCAAGGCGCACCGCTTCAAGCAGCTGTTTTTCCTGCTCGGCTTCCCTTTCCGGACGCATCGCTTCCGCAGGCAAAAACCCAACCCGCGCTTTTTGGCGTTTGGCATAATAATGGACAGCCGACAGCGCCTCGTAATACGATGACCGTAACTCATGAAGGTGCAAAACCGGGGAGCCAAGCCCGATATAAAGCGTATCATTATAGCGAAGGGCGAACTGACTGACCAGTTCGAGCGCCAACGACTGTGCAGCCGGCCTCCAGGCGATCGCGGCATCATGATCGCTTTGGAACAACAGCACCGGCAAGCGTCCGTTCGCCATCCAGCCCGTCATATAGCGAACAGGCGTCTGTTCGCTGAGCCGTTCCTCCACCCATCGCTTCCATTCTTCCACCCATCGCTTCCATTCTTCCGCCCGGCTGCCAGCAGGAAACTGAATGACGAGAAACATGCCTGAAACGACGGAAAATGGGAGCAACTCCTCCCACCGTTTCCACTCATCTGCCGGCACATCCTCGATCATCAATACGGACAACCATTCTTTTTCAACGAGCGTCTGCAAACGGTGAAATCGTTCTGCCAGCTGACGGTGCTGCTCTTCCGCTTGCCGCTTGGCTGCCGCTTCCTCGCTCACCCGCTGCAGTGCGGAGATGACATCTTCCTTTCGGCTTGGCTTTACTAAATATTCCTTCACACCAAAGCGCATGGCTTGCCTAGCATAGTCAAACAAATCAAAGGCAGAAACGATGATAAAAGAAATGTCCAAATCGAACTGACGGATCGCTTCGATCGCTTGCAACCCATCAAGACCGGGCATTTTGATGTCAATGAGCATCACATCCGGGCGATCACGTCTAGCGATCTCGACCGCCTCGCGCCCGTTGGCGCCCTCGGCGGCCACCTCGATGTCCGGAAAATGGTCGTTGATCATTTTTCGCAGCGCTTTTCGTTCGAGTGCTTCATCATCGACGATCGCCACTTTCATCGTTCATCCCCCTTTGCCACCTTGGCAGCCATAACCGCACCGCCGTTCCTTTTCCTGGTGCAGACTCAATTTCGGCTATATCCATCACTCCATAAAACAGCTGAAGCCGGCGAATAACATTACGCAAGCCGATGCCGGTCGAATGACCGCGACCTTGTTCCCGAAGCGCCGGCGGTTCTTCACCGCGAATCAGCGCGTCTATCTCCTGTTTCACCTGCTCGTCCATGCCAACGCCATTGTCGCGCACTTCCACCACGACCCGCCCATTTTCGGCAAAAACGGACACAGACAGCTCGGCTCCCTGCTCATACGTCTCAATGCCATGGATGAATGCATTTTCAATGAGCGGCTGCAGCGTAAGCGGTGGAAGCAGTTGATCGAGACAAGATGGTTCCGTCTCTAACGAAAACTTAATCCGATCAAAAAACCGCGTCTGCTGAATGAAGAAATATTCACGGGCGATGCGTACCTCATCAGCAAGTGCCACCGTCCGCTGCAAATCGCCCAAGTTGTAGCGCAAAATAGCCGCCACTGCCTCAATGAGCCTTGATGTTTGCGCAGCCTCTTCTAAATACGCCATCTTGGAAACGGTGTTGAGCGTATTAAACAAAAAGTGCGGATTGATCTGGCTTTGCAAACTTTTCAGTTCAAGTTCTTTCACGAGCCGATCGAGTTCAGCCTTTTGCTTCATTTCTTCGATCAGCTGCCTTAAATTGCGACGCATATCATTAAATGTGATCGTAAGCAGCCGCAGTTCATCGTTCGTTGTCGGCCTCACATCCGGTCCATCAAGCCGTCCGGCACCGATCGCCCGAGCTGCATGCGCGAGGTGGATGATCGGCTTCGTCAAGCTGCCAGAGAAAAACACCGCAAGCAGCACACCGAGGCAGATGGTGGTCGCAAACAGCCCCATCCCCATATAGCGGAAATCACGATTGCGCCGCTCCACTTCATCGTACCGCCGCTGGTAGGCCGTCAGCTCATCATCAATCAAATGCAGCGTTTCCTCTTGCAAAAAAGACGCAATGTCCATCGTTTCATGCAAGTGGGACGAGTACAAACCGATATTCCCCGCCTGAAAATGATAGAAAGTCAGCGCCGCCTCCTCTAATAAACTTTCGATCATATGTTCATAGTTTTCCGCCGCCAGCCGGTCGGACAGCACGGACAAGACGGCGCCAAGCTGCTGGCGGCGTTGCTGCAGCCAGCGGTATTCTTGCTCATACGCACGTGCATATCGCCCTTCTTTTTCCGACACATAGGCATTCAGCTGCTCGGTCATCCGGTTTGTCCGCTGCGACACCTCATTCAGCAACAGCAACCGGCGCATCCGTTGATCATAGTCGCTCATCATCTCTTCGCTCGTCTGATACAAAAGAAACACCGCTCCATTCAACAAAAGCAAAAAAACGGTAAAACAAAAGAGCATCTTCGCCCGAATATTCATCTCGGTTCCCCCCGCTGTCACCGGCGCTTTGTTGCTTGCATCGCCCCGCCGCTTCAAGACGAACATGTTCGAACGTCAAGGACGGACATCTCTCATGCTTTAGCGGCGTTCGCCAACCTTTCCCCGCTTTCAGCCCCCTCTGTGCGGAGGCCTGGCAGGCACCTTCATGGCGCATTGACTTCATAATTGCGCGCCGGGCGCAGCGGCAAATCTCCTTTCCGAATGACTTTCGTCTCCGTGTTCGTCACTGCCGGCACATCTCTGCCGGCGACGATCTCGGCCATCATAGTCACCGCCTTGTATCCCATTTCATACGGCTCCTGCACCACAGTCGCTGCAATCGTCCCTTTTTGCAAATACTTAATCGTTTCCGGCAATGTGTCAAAGCCGATAATATACGTTTCCCGCTCACGGTGAAACTGCTCGACCACCTTGGCAATGCCGATCGCATCAAGCGCGCTCGTGCCATAAAAAGCGTTGACCTCCGGGTGTTTTTTCAAAATGGTGTACGCTTTTTCGGCTGCTTGTACACGTGTAATGTGCGATTCTTCGATGGCAACGATGCGGATGCCTTTTTCCTGTCCCACCGCATCCTCAAATCCGCGCACTCGCAGCTGTTGATGAGCTGCCGTCAAACTGCCGGTGATGATCGCAACCGTCGCCTTGCCCTTCGTATCTTCAGCCAGCGCCCGTCCCGCGAGAAAACCGGCATAATAATTATCCGTTCCCACATAGGCGACACGTCGGCTCGTCGGGGCATCGGTATCAATCGTCACCACAGGAATATTCTTGTCCGTAATTTCGTTAATCACGGGGACAAATTCCGCTTCCGTCAACCCTTGTGTGATAATCCCATCGACTTTCGCCGCCGCGGCTTTTTTCAAAATACGCAAGTGCTCATCCATATTTGCCTGCCGCGGTCCAATGTATTCGAGCTCCACTCCGAGCTCCTTCGCCGCTGCTTTCGCTCCTTTTTCCACGAGCCGCCAGTAATCATTATCGAGTTCTTCGGGCACGAGCACGAAATGATAGGCCTCTTTTGTTTTTTCCGGAACCCGTTCCTTCTCTGATTTCGGATACGCATACACGTTCCAAGCGCAATAGGCGGTGAAGGAAGCGCTTGCAAACAGCGCAACGATGCCGCCCCCGTAAAACAGCCGTTTCCACCAATCGCACATCTTGATTCCTCCTACCGCCATTGTACACGAACGTCGGGGCGCTAGCCTAGACAAAAGAAAATGGATGCCGTGTCTCTCCTTTCTTCCCGCCTGCCGCGGCCGCACATCGCTCTCCTCTGCTTCTCGATGACAGCAAAAGCTTGTATAGATATAGATGCAACGAAGAAGGTGAACAGATCCTTGACGGAAAAGCGGTTTGTCCATTTTCGACTGTCGAAGGCAAGCCAAAGGCTTGCCCCGTCACGCCAAGGCGTGACGGAAGAGCGAACAACCACCTGCTTCACAGACCCATCTATGGGTCTGGAAGCGGCGTTGTTCGGTCGTCCGACAGTCGATAAAAGCTGCAAATGGTCAATCTTCAAATTGCATCTATATGAAATACAAATAGGGGTCAGTCTGGCCGTCATCATTCGCCATGCGGCGATGGCCATGCCCATCATCAAGTGCAGAACGAGCAAAAAAAAAAAAAAAAAAAACGCCGTTCCGAAACAGATTGGCTACATTGGAACGGCGTCTCCCCATTTTTTACTCTTTCA